>Ga0136652_1001213_pt1 | contig 11273 bp, 21 predicted proteins | sample ConPoolayeEmetaG_FD_94864 | JGI IMG/M metagenome (GOLD analysis project Ga0136652, IMG submission 94864) | Hot spring microbial mat communities from California, USA to study Microbial Dark Matter (Phase II) - Cone Pool mat layer E metaG... ...
CATGGTGCTCTGGCCCAGGTCCCCGCCGGTAAACATCGCGAACAACTCAGCCGCCTGCTGGGCAGCACCGCCTCCGGTTTGGCGCCAGTGCCGCGAAAGGGCTTCCTGGTCAATACCCGGCAGCGGCACGTAGTACCCGATGCGGTACACGCAAAGCATGAAAAGCGTAAAAAGCACCTTGTTCCGCAGGTCAGCGATGCGGAAAACATTGATGAACGCGCGGATCATCGTGGCACTACCTCAGCCGGTCGCGCTGCTCCTACGAGCTTTCTGCCTGCGGCGACCCGCGGCCTGATCTCGACCTTTTGGCGGCTGCCGCCACAGCCGCCTTGGCCGTCCTGCGCTTCTGAGCCGCTCGGGCAGCGGGGTCGGGGCGACCCAGCTCGATCACCTTGCCTCCTGCCCGCTCAATCGCCTGGCGCGCCTTCTCGCTGAATGCGTGAGCCGTCACGGTAAGCCGCTTTTCAAGCTTGCCGTCACCCAAAATGCGCACCAGCGGCTTGGCCCCGCGTACCAGCCGCAGCTTCTTGAGCGAATCGACGTCTACCGTGGCCCCGTCGTCGAAGCATTTGTTCAATCTGCCGACGTTGACGATCTCGAACTCCGTGCGAAAGCGGAAGTTGCTGAAGCCGCGCTTGGGAAGCCGGCGGAACAGCGGCATCTGGCCGCCTTCGGTCAGTAGGCGTGCCCCGCCGCCGGAACGCGCCTGATCCCCCTTGTTACCTCGGCCGCAGGTCTTTCCGTGGCCGCTGGCCTCTCCGCGACCAAAGCGCTTGCGGCGCTGGTGCGGGCCGGCCAGTGCTGTAATCTCGTGCAGCATCATGGGTTAGCTTCCTTCCCGGATGCCGGCTCGTCATCCGGCATCGTGAAAGCTTCCAGTGGCGCCGCAGGCTGCGGCTCGCGCGGCAGGTCCAGCCGCACCCCGCGCAGGCGCTCGACCTGCTCGCGGGAGCGCAGGCGGGCAAGGCCGTCGATGGTCGCTTTGACGAGGTTCTTCGGGTTCGTTGAGCCGTAAGCCTTTGTCAAAACGTCCCTTATACCAGCAAGCTCAAGCACCGCCCGAGGTGCCGAGCCGGCAATGACACCCGTTCCGGGAGCCGCAGGAACTAGCACGACGCGACTCGACCCGAACTTCCCGACGATGCAATGCGGGATGGTCGTCCCGCGCAGCGGAACCCGGATGAGGCTTCGCTTGGCCAGTTTGATTCCCTTCTCTACAGCGGCCGGGACCTCGTTAGCTTTGCCATAGCCGTAACCGACGTGTCCCTGACGGTCGCCCACCACGACCAAGGCGCCAAATGAGAAGCGTCGTCCTCCCTTTACTACGCAGGCGCAGCGGTACAGCTTGACGAGAGTGTCCTCGAGGGCGACTTCGGGGACGGGCTCGGCCGCCCGATCCCGTCGTGCCGGTCGTGTCGGTTGGGGCCTCACTGCCATAGGGTTTAGTTCCAAGGTTAGAACTTAAGGCCGGCCGCGCGGGCGGCCTCGGCCAAAGCTTTGATTCTCCCGTGATAGCGTCGACCACGCCGGTCGAAGCAGACCTGCTGGATGCCTATCGCCAAGGCCTTTTCGGCCAAGACCTTCCCGACGACGGCGGCCGCCGCCACGGTGCCGCCGCGCGGGGTCTGCCCGCGGAGCTCGCGGCTGGCGGTTCCGACGGCACAAAGCGTTCGGCCGGCATCGTCGTCGATGATCTGGGCGTAAATGTTGCGGTGGGAACGGTAGACGGCCAGGCGGGGTCGCACGGCGGTCCCCCGGATCCGCTTGCGGACCCGCATGACCCGCCGGACCTGTCGCACCGTCTTGAGCAGTTGGTCGCGCATTGGGCATCACCTTGCGGCCAATCAGCCGCCGCCACCACCTCCGGCGAAGACTTTGCCAGCCTTGCGATGAACGTGTTCGCCGGCGTAGCGGATGCCCTTGCCCTTATAGGGCTCGGGCGGACGCAGCTTGCGGATCTCGGCGGCAAACTGGCCCACAAGCTGCTTGTCAACTCCGCTGACGGAGAACTTGGCCGGCTCGTTGTCCCCGCGTGCCACCGGCACTTCCACGTTCACCTGCAAGCCCTCAGGGATGCGGATTTCAAACTGGGCTCGCCGACCCATGCCCTGCCCCAAATAACCGCAGTTGAGCAGAAGAAAGCGGCCCTCCGTCTTGCAACTGTAGCCGGTACCGTACATCTCCAGGTGAACCCGGTACCCCTCACTCACGCCTTTGATCATGTTCGCAATCAGAGCGCGAGACAGGCCGTGCAGCGCCCGAGCGGTCTTGCTGTCGGTTGGCCGGCGACAGACGACACGCCCCCCGTCGATCGCGACCGTTATGGGCGCCGGCGGCGTCCATTCCAGCCGACCCTTCGGGCCGGCGACCTGCACCGACCGGCCTACCAGAGTGACAGTCACGCCGACGGGTATGGGAATCGGCTTCTTGCCAATCCGCGACATTCTCTCACCACACCTTACACAGCAGTTCGCCGCCGGCCTTGCGGCCCCGACACTGTCGGTCACTAAGCACACCCAGGTTTGTCGAAACGATGGCAATCCCGAGGCCATCCATGACGCGCGGCAGCCTGTCGACGCCGCAGCAGATCCGCCGTCCGGGCCGGCTGACGCGCTGCAAATTCTGGATAACGGGCTCGCCGCCCTCGCCGTACTTCAGCCCGATCTCAATTTCCCCCTGGCCGGTGTCGTCAATGGTGACGAAGTCTTCGATGTAGCCTTCTTCCTGCAAAACGCGCGCGATCCCCAGGCAGACCTTGCTGCGTTTGACGCGTACGCGGGGCTTGCGGGCGCGGATCGCGTTGCGGATCCGGGTAAGCATGTCGGCAATTGGATCAGAGGTTGGCATCTTCGGTCACCTCACCAGCTCGCCTTGCGCACCCCCGGGATGTGGCCCTGATGCGCGAGCTTGCGCAAGCACAGACGGCAGAGCTTGAACTTGCGATAGACGGCCCGCGGCCGGCCGCACAGCTCGCAGCGGGTATAGGCGCGAACCCGGTACTTGGGGGGCTTTTTCGCCTTGAGAATCAGCGCCTTTCGGGCCATCGCTACCCTAGCTCCTGAACGGCATTCCCAGCAGCGTCAGCAGGCGCAAAGCCTCGCTGTCGCTGCGGGCCGTCGTACAAATCGTAATGTTCATGCCCTGCTGGTAGTTGATGCGGTCCGGGTGGATCTCCGGGAAGACGCCGCACTCGGAAAGACCCAGGTTGTAGTTCCCGCGGCCGTCGAAGGCGCCGGGACTTAGCCCGCGAAAGTCGCGGACGCGCGGGATGGCCAACGAGATCAGGCGGTCCAGGAATTCATACATGCGCTTTCCACGGAGCGTCACCTTCAGTGCGACGTCCCAGCCCTTGCGGACCTTGAAATTCGAGACGCTCTTGCGCGCCCGGGTAACCACCGGCCGCTGGCCGGTAATCGTGGCCAGGTGCTCTGCGGCCTCGACGAAACGGCGGTTCTCACGGGCCTTACTGCCACTTTCCTGAACCGCTTTGCCCAGCCCCATTGAGACGACGATCTTCTCCAGCCGGGGCAGGGAAAGCACGTTCTTGCGCCCCAGCTCCTGCTGAAGAGCCGGAATGACTTCGACCCTGTATTTCTCCAACAATCGGGCCATCAGCTCGCCTCAGCGGGTCGTTCTTCACGACCCTGCTCAGCTTGCGCCACCTCTCGACGGGCACGCGTCACCTCGCTCAGGACCGTGCCCTTGACGCTCACCCGCTGTTTGGCGATTACCCTTCCGCGCTCGTCCGTTCTCACCACGAAGCGCACGCGCGTGCCGCGCCCCGTCTTGGGGTCCACCGGCATGACGTTCGAAATATGGATCGGGGCCTCTTTCTGAATCCGGCCACCCTGCGGATGCCGCCGGCTCTTGCGAACGTGCCGGTAGACCAGGTTGACCCCCTCGACCACCACGCGCTGCTTGTCCGGCAGGACGCGCAGAACCTTGCCGCGCGCCCCCTTATAGTCCCCGGCAATCACCTCGACGATGTCGTCCTTGCGGATGCGGGCGGCCATCACCAGACCTCCTCGGCCAGCGAGATGATCTTGGCGAAGTTCTTCTCGCGCAGCTCGCGGGCGACTGCCCCGAAAACCCGGGTTCCGCGCGGGTTGCCCTCGTTGTCGATGATCACCGCGGCGTTGCTGTCAAAACGAACGTAGGTACCGTCCTTGCGGCGCGTGGGATACTTGGTGCGGACGATGACCACCCGCACCTTGTCACCCTTCTTCAGATCCGAGGAGGGCAACACTTGCTTGACCGAGCAGATGGCGATGTCCCCGACGCCCCCGCGAGCCAGCCGGCGCTTGCCCGCCCGCGAAGCACGGCCCTTCAGCACCTGGATGCAGCGCAGCAGCTTGGCGCCGGTATTGTCCGCGACGTCCAGATGGGTGTACTGCGTGATCATGGCTGGATCCCGAGCTCAGCCGGCGGCGCTGGAGCCACCTTCTGCGGCGCGCGCTCGAGAATGCGCACCAGCCGCCAGGTCTTGGTCTTGCTGATGGGCCGGCATTCGGCGACTTCGACCAGATCACCCAGCCCGGCCTCGTTGTTCTCGTCATGGACGTGCAGCACGGTCCGTCTGCGAAGGTACTTCTGATATTTGGGGTGCTTGGCGAGGTACGAGACCGTGACCTTGACGGTCTTCTGTCGACCCGCCGAGGTCACCACACCAATGCGCGTCGGGCGCCGGCCCCGCGGGGGCCGGGGTGGCCAGACGACTGCCTGTCCGCCGCCTTCAGGTGCCATCACCGCTATCCGTTCCCGCCTCGCCTCATTCCACACATTTTATTAGCGTGAGCGTGCCGCCTGGGCCGTCAGGTGCGCCTGCCGCTGCTCGATGTTCTTTTCGCCGCGCTCGTTCAGTACCGTCAGAATGCGCGCGATGTCGCGCCGGGTCTTGATGAGCTGGGTCGGATCCTCCAGCTTCTCCGTGACGGCCTGAGCGCGCAGGTCAAACAGGTGGCGGCGCAGCCGCGCCAGCTCGGCGTGCAGCTCATCAGACTTCATAGCGCGCAATGCTTCGATTTTCATGCCGGGGTCTCTACACCGTATGCCGCCGGACGACGAACCGTGTCCGTACGGGCAGTTTGTGTGCCACGCGGAGCAGGGTTGCCTTGGCCACGTCCTCGCTGACGCCGGCGACCTCGTACATCACGGTGCCGGGCTTGACCACCGCAGCCCAGATCTCCACATCACCCTTGCCCTTGCCCATGCGCGTCTCCAGCGGCTTTTTGCTGATGGGCTTGTGCGGGAAGATACGGACATAGACGCGGCCCTCCCGCGACAGAAAGTGCGTGGCCGCCACACGCCCGGCCTCGATCTGCCGCGAGGTAATCCGCCCAGGCTCCAGAGCCTGAAGCCCGTAGTCCCCGAAAGCCACGGCGTTGCCGCGCGTAGCATTCCCGCGAATGCGGCCCTTGAAGGCCTTGCGGTACTTGACGCGCCTGGGCATGTTCAACGCCATCGCCTGCTCCTTCTACCAGCTAGCGGCGAACCCGTCTGCGGAAGCGGCCGTCGCCGCGGGTCGGCTCGGCCGATCCGTAAGGTCCCTTGTAAATCCACACTTTAATTCCGATGGAGCCCACGGTGGTTACCGCCACGGCAAAGCCGTAGTCGACCTCCGCCTGGAGCGTCTGGAGCGGAATCGAACCCATCATCTGCGTTTCGGTGCGGGCCATCTCGGCGTTGCCCAGCCGCCCGGAACAGATGATTTTTATGCCCTTGGCCCCGGCGGCCATCGCCGCCTCGCACTTCTGCTTCATGATCCGCCGGAAACTGGCGCGCTTCTTGAGCTGCTCGGCAATACTCTCGGCAACCAGGCGCGCATCCAGGTCGGGCCTGCTGATCTCGACAATGTTGATCGAGACCCGGCGGTCGATCAGCTCTTCGAGGCGCTCCTTGAGCTTGTCGACCTCGGCGCCCTTAGCCCCAATGACTACGCCCGGCCGGGCGGTGTGTAGGATGATCTTTACCTCATCGCGAGTGCGCTCGATTTCCACCTTCGAAACGCCGGCATAAGGCGGCTTCTGGTTAAGCTCCTGCTCGATAAACCGCCGGATCCGCTCATCTTCAACAACGAAGGCGCCGAAGGCTGCTTTGGGGGCGTACCAGCGCGAACGCCATCCTTCGGTTATGCCGAGCCTGAACCCGATGGGATTGCACTTCTGGCCCACGGCTTAGTCCTTCTCGTCCACGCAGATCACGATGTGGCTGGTCCGCTTGAGGATGGGGTGAGCGCGGCCGCGATCCTTGGGCTGCCAGCGCTTCAGCATGGGGCCGGGATCGACACGGGCCTCGCGGACATACAGCTTGCTCATGGTGGCCTCGGCCTCGTTGGCATTAGCCATGGCCGAGCGCAGAACCTTGTCGATCATCTTGGCCGCCCGCTTGTGGGTGAAGCGCAGCAGCTCCAGAGCCTGGTCACAGGACCTGCCGCGGATCAGCTCCGCAACCAGGCGGGCCTTGCGTTCGGAGATCCGTGCGTAGCGGTGTATCGCGGTCCAGGCCATGGCAACTCCTGCTACTTCACCGCCGTCTGCCGCGTGGTGTGGGCACGGAACGTCCGCGTGGGGGCAAACTCCCCGAGCTTATGCCCGACCATCTCCTCCGTCACGAACACCTTGACGAAGTAGCGGCCGTTGTGCACCTCGAAGGTCCTCCCGACGAACTCGGGAACGATGGTGCAGGCGCGGCTCCAGGTGCGGATCGGGCGGAGGTCACCGCTGTTGGCCGCTGCAATCACCTTGCGGTACAGCACCTCGTCGACGTAGGGACCCTTCTTGGAGCTGCGTGCCATACGGAAAGCCTCTCAGCCCATCACCACTTCCGCCGCAGTTTCGCCTCACCGTAGCTCTTGGTGATTCTGCGCCGCAAAATGCGCCGGTTGGAGCGGGCCCGCGGGTTACGCGTTCGTCCGCCCTTGGCAAGCTTCCCCCACGGTGAGCACGGGTGTCGTCCTCCGTTGCTGCGGCCCTCGCCCCCGCCCAGGGGGTGCGCCACGGGGTTCATGGCCTTGCCGCGAACATGCGGCCGGCGGCCCAGCGCGCGGCTCCGACCGGCCTTGCCCAGCCGGATGTTCTGGTGGTCCAGGTTGCCGAGCTGGCCGATGGTCGCCCGGCAGCGGACGTGAACCTGGCGCATCTCGCCGGAGGGAAGCTGGATGGTGGCCCAGTTCCCCTCGCGTGCCAGGAGCCTAGCAGTACCGCCCGCCGAGCGGACCAGCTTACCGCCCTGCCCCGGGGTAAGCTCGATGTTGTGGATGTCCATCCCGACGGGGATGGAAGCGAGCGGCATGCAGTTGCCGACCTTGGGATCGACCTTCTCGCCGCTCTCGATGACGTCTCCGGCCTTGAGGCCCAGCGGCGCAAGAACGTAGCGTTTTTCTCCTGTCTGATACTCCAGCAGAGCGATCCGGCAGGTGCGGTTGGGGTCATATTGAGTCTCGAGGACCCTTGCCGGCACGTTGTCCAGATCGCGCTTGAAGTCGATGATGCGATACATGCGCTTGTTGCCGCCGCCACGGTGCCGGCTGGTGATTACCCCGTGGTGGTTTCGGCCGCCATGGCGCGGCAGGCGCTCCAGCAGCGACTTCACCGGCCGGTTTTCATGCCGGTAGCTGATGTCCTCATTGTCGTTGACGCTGGAGAAGCGTCGGCCGGGCGACGTTTTGTTGTAGACCTTGACACCCATAAGGCACCTTTGGCGGGCCGGGCCGGCCTGCTATATCAGAACAGGTCGATGTGACTGTCTTTGTCCACCGTCACGATCGCCTTCTTGATCCTCCGCGTGCGGCCGTATTTAAAGCGGAACCGCCGGAGCTTGCCCGGACGGTTCGAAGTCCGCACCTCCACCACTTTGACGCCGTAGATCCGCTCTACGGCCTCTTTAATCTGAATTTTATTCGCGTCGGGGTGAACCTCAAAGGCGTAGGTGCCGCCGCCGCGCTTACTGCTCTGCCGGGCCTGGAAGGAGCTCTTCTCCGTAACCAGCGGACGGATAATAGTGTGATACACGTCCATGCGCTAGCTCCCTTGCTCGCTCCCAGCCAGGCTGTCGCGGAAAGCCGCAAAAGCCTCACGGGTAAAGATCAGCTTCCGACGGGACAGGATGTCATAAGCGTTGATCTCGGATACCTGGCGGACTTCGGTGCGCGGAATGTTGCGGCCGCTCTTGTACAGGATCGGGTCGACGGCGGCAGTAGTAAGCACACAGCCGCGGTCGGCGTTCACCTTGCGAAGCAGCGCCGCCACGCGTGCCGTCTTGGGAGCTTCCAGCTTCAGCCCGTCAACAATCAGAGCGTCCTGGCTCTGAATTTTGGCCAGCACTGCCTGGTTGCGCGCGAGGCGCCGCATCTGCCGGGGCATCGTAACGCGGAAGTCGCGCGGCTTTTTGGCAAACGCGACGCCGCCTCCGCGGCGGATGCAGGTCCGGACGGTCCCCATGCGCGCCCGGCCGGTACCCTTCTGACGATAGATCTTGCGCGTGGAGCCCTCGACCTCGCCGCGCCCGCGGGTAGCGACCGTCCCCTGCCGGCGGTTCCGCTGGTACATCACGATGGCCTGCTTGAGCAGCGCAGGATTAACCTTGCCTCCGAGCAACTGCTCGTCGATCTGCTCGCTGCCGATCTGCTCGCCTGCCTCGTTGTAAACCGGAACGCTGAGCATGCTACCGCTCCCGCTATGGGCGGGTCTTGGCCCTCCGCACGATCACGTAGCTGCCCGCAGGACCGGGAATCGAGCCGCGCACCAGCAGCAGGTTGTGCTCGGGATCAACGCGGAGCAGCAACTGGTTCCGCATGGTGCGACGGACATTTCCCATGTGGCCCGCCATTTTCTTGCCTTTCTTGATGCAACCACTGCGACCACGCTCCGCGGCCCGGCTGCCGATGCTTCCAGGCGAACGGTGTTTACGCTCGGTGCCGTGCGAGTTAGGCTGGCCGCCGAAGCCCCAGCGCCGCATCCCGCCCTGGAACCCCTTGCCCTTGGTGATCCCGGTAACGTCGACGTACCGCACCTGGGCCTGGGTGAAGATGTCAACCGTAACGGTGTCCCCGACGTGCTTGTCGGTGGGCTCGGTCAGGCGGATTTCACGGATGTAGCGCTTCGGAGCCGTCCGGGCCTTCTTGCAGTGCCCGATCATGGGCAGCACCGACCGGTGCGGCTTGACGTCCTCGAACCCGAGCTGGACGCTGTTATAGCCGTCCGGGCCGTCGGCCCGCTTCACCCGCAGCACGACGCAGGGGCCGGCCTGGATGATCGTCGCCGGGACGCACTCACCCGAAGGCTCGAATACCTGCGTCATGCCTACTTTTCTGCCCAGTATCGCCGGGATCATTCCCGAAAGCTCCTGAACCGGCGGCGCAACAGAACTCTCACCACAAGCAAGACCGGGCGCAAGCGGCTGCCCGCCGGCTACGCCTTGATCTTTACGAACACACCCGCGGGCACGACCAACCGGTTGAGGGCCTCGATGGTCCTGCTGGTTGGCTCGAAGATGTCGATGACCCGCTTGTGGGTGCGCATCTCAAACTGTTCCCGCGATTTCTTGTCTATGTGTGGTGAACGCAGCACGGTATAGCGCTCGATGCGCGTCGGCAGCGGGATGGGCCCGCGTACCCGGGCGGCGGTCCGCTTGGCCTGATCCACAATCTCCTGGGCAGAGGCATCGAGAGCCCGGTGATCGTAGGCCTCCATCCGAATACGAATACGCTCCTCAGCCACCTTGCACTACCACTCGTCGCGACGACGAACCGGGCTGGTCCCCGACTACGAAGTCGAGCCATGTAAGCATACAGCCTAGCGAGGCGGCGTCAAGGCCGCCGGCCAGGCCCAATTGCCCCAAAAAAACCCTAGCGACGGGCCCGCAGCACATACACGTGCCGCAGCGTCCGCAGCTCCGCCCACGGCTCGACGCGGACATCGTAGTGAAGTGCCGAGCGGGCCGACGGCACAGAACCCTTTATCATGCCAATAGTTAGCGTCGCCGGCAGGTCCGGCGCAGCCGGCACCAGGGCTATGCCATACCCAAGCGCCGTCAGGTCGCGGTCCGCCTGCGCAATGATCATCGCCCCGTCGCCTGCGCCGCTGAGCAGGTAGCTCTGAGCATCCGGCTGCCAGGTTCCATCCGGCAGGACTTTGGCGACCACCACCGGCACGGCGAACTTCGGATCGGTCGCAAGCTGGACGCGGCTGGAATACGTCTGAACCTCGCTGACACGCCCGATCAAAAACCCGCGCATGACCAGCCGCCGACCATCCTCGGTGCGATCCCAGGTCTCATAAGCAACCCCACCGGCCACCCACTGGCCCGGCTCAATCTGAGCTTCCGCACCATGACCGATGAGAAGCGTCTGGCGGCGCGCGACCGAGTCGTAGCCGATGACGGGGCAGACAAGAATATCGACTCGGTCCGACCACAACTGCTCGCGCAGGCCCGACAGCTCTTCCAGCCGCCGACTCAGGTCGGAAAGCCACAGCGCCTGTTGCGCGACCAGGCGCTGCAACTCTTCATTCTGACGCTGAAGCCGGTCGAGCTTCTCCGTGGGGACCGCAGCGCCTGCGGACATCCGCCGCGCAGCGCCTAGCAAGGCGCGCTGCGGCAATCCCAAAAGCTGAAATGGCCCGCGCAGCCAGCGTGACCAGGCTGCCGGCAGGACCGAGAGAGTTGCTGCCAACAGCATCAGGATTCCGAAGGCGGCGGACTTCGAGGGCCGGCGCGCGCGGATCTTCATGCGGCGCCTGTCAGTACTCGTCTTCGTCGGACTCGATCGTGCCGCTCCAGGCGTCCAGGTTTTCGAGGAATATGCCCGTCCCGCGAGCGACACAGGTCAGCGGGTCGTCGGCGACGCGCACGTCCAGTCCGGACGCCTTGGCCAACACCTGATCAATCCCCCGCAGCAGCGCCCCGCCGCCGACCAGGTGTATCCCGTTATCGACCAGGTCGGCGGCCAGCTCCGGTTCAAGCTTTTCCAGGGTTCGCAGAACCGCCTCGACAATCTGTCCCACCGGCTCCCTGAGTGCTTCGCGGACCTCTTCGCTGGTAATTACCGCCCGTCGCGGCAGACCGCTGATCATGTCCCGCCCGCGAATCTCCATCTTAAGTTCTTCCGGCAGCGGGGCCGCCGAACCGATCTGAATCTTGATGTTCTCAGCGGTCTGGACGCCCACCATCAGGTTGTAGTTGCGCTTGAGATAGTTGATGATGGCATTGTCCATCTCGTCGCCGGCAACACGCAGCGACGTGCACTCGGCGATGTCCGAAAGGCTCATGACGGCAAC
>Ga0136652_1001215_pt1 | contig 11268 bp, 12 predicted proteins | sample ConPoolayeEmetaG_FD_94864 | JGI IMG/M metagenome (GOLD analysis project Ga0136652, IMG submission 94864) | Hot spring microbial mat communities from California, USA to study Microbial Dark Matter (Phase II) - Cone Pool mat layer E metaG... ...
CACCATAAGGGCTTGGAGCGTATTGACCTACCGATCAGGGGAATGTCCTGTGCCAGTTGTGCGGCGAGGATTGAGAAAGGTTTAAATGCCGTTCGGGGAGTCGAACAGGCAACCGTAAACTTTACCACGGAAAAGGCGACCGTTATATTCCATCCTGATCAAACTCATATTTCTCACCTAATCGAGGAAGTTAGAAATCTGGGGTATGATGCGAAGTCAGAGAAGATGATCATTCCAATTCAGGGAATGAGTTGCGCTTCATGCGTGAATAAGGTTGAAAAGGCAATCAGATCCTTACAGGGTGTAATTCAGGTAAGTGTAAACCTGGCCACAGAGAGGGCCTCCATAGAATATATTCCAGAAGTGCTTTCTCTAAGGGATATCCAGAGGGTGGTTCAGGATGCAGGTTACCGGGTTCTTGAGGTTCGAGAGGAGGATATCGTTGAAAGGGAAAGGTTAGCTCGGGAGGCTGAGCTATCAGAATTGAAGTTAAAATTCCTGATCGGTACCATTCTTCTTATCCCCATCCTGATTCTTATGTATGGGGCAGGATTTTTGGAGAAGTGGTTTGGTCTTTCTAAGGAAATAAATTTCTTCATCCAGTTTTTACTTGCCACTCCTGTTCAGTTCTGGGCTGGTTGGCAATTCTATATCGGGTTCTGGAAGGCAATCCGACATAAAACCAGCGACATGAATACATTGATTGCGATGGGGACCTCTGCGGCTTATTTCTACAGCCTCATGATAACTTTTTTCCCTCATCGAATTATGGTCAAAGGTCTTATGCTCGATGTTTACTTTGATACATCTGCTGCAATCATTGTCCTCATCCTTCTTGGAAGATTCCTGGAGGCAAGAGCAAAGGGAAGGACTTCAGAGGCCATTAAAAAGCTAATTGGACTTCAACCAAAACGAGCCAGAGTGGTCAGAGAAGGTCAGGAAGTGGATATTCCGATTGAAGAGGTTGTTGCGGGTGATATCGTCGTGGTTCGGCCTGGAGAAAAGATCCCTGTTGACGGAATTGTAAGAGAAGGGTACTCTTTGGTGGATGAGTCAATGGTGACAGGAGAATCGTTACCTGTGGAGAAGAAGACTGGGGATAGTGTGATTGGGGCGACCCTCAATAAAACTGGCACATTTAAATTCGAGGCCACAAAGGTGGGGAAGGATACGTTTCTTTCTCAGATCGTTAAACTGGTTCAAGAAGCGCAGGGTTCAAAGCCTCCGATTGCCCGGATGGTTGATGTGATTGCAAGCTATTTCGTTCCTGTAGTGATTGCGATCGCTATCTTTACTTTCATCATCTGGTCTATTTGGGGACCCCATCCAGCGCAAACCTATGCCTTTCTGAACTTCATTGCCGTTTTGATCATTGCCTGTCCCTGTGCTCTTGGATTGGCCACTCCTACCTCGATCATGGTCGGAACAGGAAAGGGTGCGGAAAACGGAATTTTGATTCGTGGGGCAGAGGCCCTTGAGACAGCCCATCGCCTGAATACAATCGTCCTGGATAAGACCGGAACACTGACTAAGGGAGAACCCTCTGTTACTGATATCATCGAATCTGAAGGATTTTCAAAAAAGGAGATCTTAATTTTATCTGCCTCGGCCGAAAAGGGGTCAGAGCATCCTTTGGGAGAATCCATCATAAGAAAAGCCCATGAAGAAGGTTTGAGTCTCCTTGAGGCAAGTGATTTTCAAGCCATCTCTGGTTTCGGAATTGAGGCCACCGTGGATTCCAAAAGAATACTTCTTGGGAATTTTAGATTGATGGAGGAACGGAAAGTTGTTCTAAATGGATTTCGTGATAGGGCGGAAGCTCTATCCTTGGAAGGAAAGACCTCCGTTTTCTTGGCGGTCAACGGAAAAGCTGCTGGGATCATTGCTATTGCTGATACGTTGAAAGAAAATTCGAAAGCGGCAATCGAGGCATTTCATCGGATGGGGTTAGAAGTGGTGATGCTGACAGGTGACAATGAACGTACGGCTAAAGCCATTGCTCAGCAGATTGGAATTGATCGGGTTCTTGCAGAGGTTCACCCGGAGAAAAAGGCTGAAGAGGTCAAGAGACTCCAGTCAGAAGGAAAAAAAGTGGGAATGGTAGGTGACGGAATTAATGATGCCCCTGCCCTTGCTCAGGCTGATGTAGGGATTGCCATAGGGACCGGAACAGATGTGGCGATTGAATCGTCTGATATCACACTCATCGGTGGTGATCTGAGAGGGGTTGTGACTGCTATCGCATTGAGCAAGGCTACAATCCGAAATATCAAACAGAATCTCTTCTGGGCGTTTGCCTATAACACCATTCTTATACCTGTTGCCGCAGGTGTTCTTTATCCATTTTTTGGAATTCTTCTCAATCCAATTTTGGCCGCAGGGGCGATGGCCTTTTCCTCTGTGACCGTGGTTTCAAATGCGCTCAGGCTAAGGAGGTTTAAACCGCCGATGAGCTGACAGAACCCAACATTCCATTATTCCACTTTTTCAATATTCCAATAAGCATGAAAGGAGGATCCTATGGCTCAATACTTTGATGACAACTCATTATCGATCGGCAATACCCCCTGCTGAAGATCAACAAAATGGCACAAGGGCGTAAAGCCACTATCCTTGCTAAGATTGAAGGTCGTAACCCTTCTTATTCTGTTAAGTGCCGAATAGGTGCCAGTATGATTTGGGATGCTGAGAAGAAGGGTTTACTAAAGCCAGGGATGGAAATTATTGAACCGACGAGCGGTAATACTGGGATTGCTTTGGCTTTTGTAGCTTCGGCCAAGGGATATAAGCTCCATATTACCATGCCCGATACAATGTCAATGGAACGGAGGAAGGTTCTCGCCATTTTTGGTGCCAATATTGTATTGACTCCTGGCTCCAAGGGAATGAGAGGAGCAGTAGAGGAGGCAGAAAGAATTTTGGCATCTGATCCCAAATATTTTATGCCTCAACAATTCAAAAACCCAGCAAATCCTGAAATACATTTTAGAACGACCGGCCCAGAGATCTGGGAACAAACAGAGGGCCAGATTGATGTGCTTGTTTCAGGAGTTGGAACAGGGGGAACCATCACCGGAGTTTCGAGATATATAAAACTTGAGAAAAAGAGAAGAATCATTAGTGTTGCAGTGGAACCTGCCGAAAGTCCTGTAATCACTCAACGGCTCGCTGGAGAGGAGTTAAAGCCTGGTCCCCATAAAATTCAAGGTATTGGAGCAGGCTTTATTCCTGATACATTGGATTTATCAATGGTTGATCGAGTAGAAAAGGTTACAAGTGAAGAGGCGATAGAACATGCAAGAAGGCTTGCAAGGGAAGAAGGTATTCTTTCTGGAGTTAGCTCCGGTGCAGCCATTGCCGTAGCCCTTAGGTTAGCAAAGAGCGGAGAGTTTGATGGGAAAACTATAGTGGTCATTTTACCTGATTCAGGGGAACGCTATCTCACTGGGCCTTTATTTGAAGGAATTTTTGATGAAGCCGGTCTTCCAAGGATTTAACTTTTTATCTTTTTCTCTCACTAAATAAATGTGGGATTGCCTGACTCAAATTAGTATAGATTAAGGGAATAAATATGGGAATACGGGTGTTGAAAATTGTATTAAACATTATGATATTTTTTATTTTTACCTCTTTATCAGCGTTGGCAAATGGAGATCACCATGAAGCCTTAAAACAAGAGACCGATCCAAAGGCATTTAAAGTCCTTAAAGAGAAGGCACTCGATCCCAACACAGGGCTGCCTAAAACACTTGCCCCAAATCATTTCAAAGGAAAGGCAAAACAAGCCTACCAGATTGCTAAAGATATACCTGAAGTTTTGGCACAGATGCCTTGTTTTTGTGAATGCGAGGCCTATGGACATGAAAATCTTCTGGATTGCTTCATCGATCAACATGGTGCGGGATGAGGAATTTGCCAAGAGGAGGCCCTCTTGATTAAAAGACTCTATGATAAAAAAATTCCCATTGGGAAAATCCGTGAGGAGATTATAAGGAGATTTAAGTGAATCAACTTTTAAATTCTATAAATGCTATAGAGATGGAATCTCGGTCATTGAGAGCCATATTAGGGTAATAAAAAATTAGAGAGGGTGTTGGAGATGGAGGGAATTATATCACAATGGGTATGGAGAGATTATGGCATGGGGCCTGGAATGATGTGGGGGTGGTGGGGTGTGGGCTGGATCTTTATGATTATTTTCTGGGGACTTGTCATCCTGGGATTGATCTTTCTCATCCGATGGCTCGCTGGAATGAGGAAAGATACAAAAAGTGAAGAGTCTGCCCTTGATATCCTGAAAAAACGCTATGCCCGTGGAGAAATCAACAAAGAAGAATTCGAACAGAAGAAAAGAGACCTCCTTTAATTTTTTAGTTTTCTATTTCATAAACATAAAAACATAGGGACACTCCCCATATTATGTCTTCCCCTTTGGCCTGCCACCCTTCTTCGGGGAAATATTCCGATCCAAGAACCTCTCCAGTTTCTTTACAAACCTTTCACTGCCAAGAGGTCTCCCAGTTGAGGTATCACGCCTTATGGCTCCATTTATTTATTTATCATCTTCGCACAAGAATTCCCTATACGATTTGACTTCCCTCTCATTCAACCTACTCTCATCTAAAAGGAATTCGCCCTTCCTGCCTAATATATGAACCCTTGCGCTTGACCACCCATAGTTCTCCACTCTTTTTACAACCTTTGTCCTTACCGGCTTCTGCTCTATATACCTAATTACTGCCCATAAATAAGGCTCCTCTTCTACTATCGATGAGATAAACCTGTTCTGCCTTAGCCTTCCGCTTCTGTTATATTTGTGATTGATATATTGGGTATAAAGGAGATTTGTCTCTCCTATACTCCTGGTCAACGATGTTTCCTTTTCAGGCACTGAAAGGAGATGAACGTGATTTTCCATTAGACAATAGGCTAAGATTTTTTTTCATATTTTTCTTTATACCGCCGAAGGAAATCAAGATAAAACCGTCTGTCTTCATCATCGAAAAAGACTCTCTCTTTATTGTTTCCCCTCTGGGTAATATGGTGGGGGTATCCAGCTAGGCATACTCTTGCGATTTTCGGCATTGGATTATGTTATCGGAAATTTTCCGATTAAGAAATATGGGAAGTGTCATTAAGTTATTACATGACCACTGCCCTCGTCGTCCCTTCCCAGTCGTCAGGTCTTGGTTCCCGTTAGAAGTAGCTCTGCCCGCCCGTCAAAGCGTATTTAGAAAAGCAATAATATCCAGCACATCATTCTCAGGTAATTCAGAAAATGAAGGCATGTTCCGAAAAGGATTTCGCAATTGATTCAGAATATTCTTAGGGGTTGCTGGTCTTTTGCTAACGGGAAGGTATGGATTCTTTAAGATCCCTTGATGCCCAGGCCCAAATTTTTTCCTCGCGCTATAGGGGTCATGGCAGAAAATACATTTGGATTCATAGAGTCCTTTACCGTTCGCTATGCTCTTCTGATCTGTTTTAACCACGACCTCGATCCCTTCTTCAAGTGCATCTTTTTTCTGTTCCCCTACCTTTGGCGCGGGAATGTCTGTACCGAGTTTTGTAATGAGGAGAAAGTATCCGCCGGAGGTTCCTACCATACCGAAACTAATAAGGGCTATCAAGAGACCAATGTCCTGAACCTTTCCGTAAAACTGCCTATAAAATCTAATAATAGAAATTTTAAGACAGAGGAGGGTAAGGACGGTCAAGGCGAAAACCGAATGGAACAAGGCTCGAGGCGGAGGCTCAAGCTTTGTTTTTACCATAAAATCAAGGCAAAAATAGGAGATGAAGATGAAAAGTAGGAGGTAGAAGATTCCATTCGCCCTGTGTAATTTTTTCAACTTTTCGATATTAAATCGCTTCTCGCTCCTTCCAAAAATCTCAAACATGGTGAACAAGCCGACGAAGACCAAGAGAATAACAATCATCGACAAAATAGATTTAAATAAGAATACATCCATTTGATCTCCAAGATCGATAATATATGGTCGAGGAAATGGAGAAGAAGATTGCCTACTGAGTAAGGGAAAATTAAGGGAGAGAAGAGTGGAGAAACTCCTTCTCTCCCAATTCCATTCACCTATTTCAATGGGCCTGTATAGACGAAATCGTTATCTTTTTTTATGCTATGGCATTTGATGCACATCTCCACTTTTCCTTCGGCTTCGATCTTCCCATCGGGAGCATACTTTGCCCAGAACCAGTCTCCTGCTTCAGGATTGTATCCTTTGACTTTATACATCACAGTAATGGCAGCCAGTTTCTTGTCAGGCATATAATTCTCTTTTGCGATGATCGATCCGACAGGTAACTTTCCTTTCTTTCCTTCGATAGACTTGAGTGTAGCACCATTGACATAGGTGGTTAAAAGAGCACCGTGAGGTTCTGTCCCTTTGTAAAGAGCGGTTTTCCCGGGCCACATCTTCCAATTTTTCGTATAATCCTCCTTTTTTAACTGGTCCCATAAAGCAGCTCCAGAGGGTGCTACTGTCCCTTTCTTCGGCTTTGCAGCCTTCTCTTGAGCTAAAACGAACCCATAGAACGCAAGGCTCAAACTTACCAGTAAAACAATGAATACCATAATTTTTTTCATACATCTTTCTCCTTTCTTTTGAATTCCGTCCACGTGAGGTATGGTTAAAAATTAACCCTTGAGCTTTATCCATTTCCGACACAACATCAATGAGTCCTTTGACGTTACCACCTCCTTTCTATTAGATCCTACCCTGCGATGGTTCTTATTCCATCGAGAGACTTTATGACAACATGCTTCCCTTCATAATCTATAATGCCTTCAGCTTTAAATTTGTTGAGCGTGGTTGTCACTGTCTCTCTGGTGTATGCGATTAGATGAACGAAATCTTTATGGGTGAATTTAATTTTTAATAAGTATCCGTCTTTATGAGGTATGCCAAAATCATCAAGCAAATTGAGGAGAGTCTTAGCAAGACGCTGTTCCACCGTACTAAAAAGCATATCAAGGAGCTTATTTTCAATCCTGCATTTCCGAAGCCCTATCATTTTTGTAATCTGCATCGAATGATTGGGCATTCTCTTGATCGGGGTGTCAAAATCTCCCCATCTCATGACGCATATCAATCCGTCTTCAATAACCTCGGCGGACTCATTTCTCTCTTCAGAGTCTATAAATACCATCTCACCAAATATCGGATCTTCTTTAAAAATATCAAGTGTTATCTCCCTTCCTTGAGGGGTGAGTCGGGTTATCTTGACCACACCTTTCTTCAAGATATAAATGTTTTTATCGGATGAGCCTTCGAGATATAACATTTCGCCTTTCTTTATTTCTCGCATGGTAGAATATTGATCTACCATCCTGACTTGTTCATCGTTTAGGTTGCTAAACGCATCGATATTTCTAAGATACCAGAGTTTTGTCCTGCTTTCCATAATTTTACTCAACAATGATAACGCAATTTTGGCTTCCAAATTCATTTGACACACACCCAGAACAAAAAGGGGCATTCTGCCAGTTGCCGTCAGCAAAGAGGCGATACTCATATCTCCCCGGTTTTAGGGAAAGGGTTGTTCGCCATATTCCCTCCTTATCCTTTTTCATTATGTTCGCATGGGTATCCCAATTATTGAACTCACCAACCAGGTACACCTATTTTGCCTCGGGTGAAGGGAATTCGAATGCAACTTTCCTTGTTAGGTTTTTTTCTCTCTGAATTACTGCGTTTTACCGCTATCTTTCCCACCATATCATCATTTACCCCCTCTCATTGTCAACAACTCATCATAATCATAAATGAAATACAATTTATGATTCTGTTTATAAATACATTGTAATCCCTCCTTCTCTATAGTTATGTAATGGTCCCTACATAATGAGGGGAAAATATTCTGATTTTGAATATAGGGAATTTATTCCCTTTTGACGATCTATTATTCAAAAACTTAATTGCTTTGATTTGTTTGGGTCATGGGGATGAGGAGTTTCATGCCGACAGCTTGCAGCATGGTATCATCGCTCTTTGTGCAAGCTTGTTTGATAGCAAGAAGCACTTTTCCTGCAACTGTCTCATCCCAAAACCAATCAGCAAACCTCTCGCTCCTGGGTAATGCCTGGCCCGGCTGAGCGGAAACCGCTTCAAAGTAAAAGGCTTTCAAATCATCCACTGCCAGTTTAAGTACAAGCCCAACGGGAAGATCTTGGCGCGGGTTTTCCGGGACATTCCCTTGAAGGAATGCGCCAATAAAATCGCTGATTCTCTCCACGCTGATGCCACTGACCCCCACTGAAGTCCGCCGACGTGTCTTGACAGCCAGGTCATACCACGGGCGGAGTTGGAGCATTTCTCTCCTGAAAGCCTCTTGTAACTGCTCCGTGCTACTAAGATCGGTCTTTTCAATCGACAGGTTGATTGGACAAGCCCATACAGTCCCTATTTCTCCAGAGACCGGTGCCTCTTCCGGAAAGTCTTCCAGCACGGGCCCGCTCGTTGCCTCAAAGAGTTTCAAGGCAGCAAGCAGCACTTTTGTCTGGAATGGGGCGTCGTTGGGCACACCCAGAGGACGGCCCAATTCGAAAGGTACCCACAGAGCTCGTGGCGGATTAATGATCTCAGTATGTTCACGGATGAGACTGATATGGGTTGTCGGCACCCCCTCCTCTTCAAAAAAATGGGCGAGCGCGCCAACGGCGCGCGTACAAAACGGTCAGACAGGCACGAGCAGGATAGCGTTGACTCTATCTTTTTTAAGCAGGCCAGCCAGGTCACGCGCTGTTGGCTCCATAAGTTTGGGATCGGTTGCACCCATAAAGGAGTAGTGGAAATCAGCAACGCTTCCGATAATACCCTGATCGGCCAACTCACGGAGTCGATCTAGAGGAAAGACCAAATTCCAATCCTGCTGAAAGCCGGTGCGGTCGAAGTTCGTAGAGATGTGGCTCATGACCAGCTCATTCGCTGCAATGCTACCTGGAATAATTCGGTAGTCCCCCGACATGATTGTGAACGGGCGGTCATCACGATGGTGGAGCCCAGCCGTGGAAATCATTGCAACGCGTCGCTGGCTTAGCGGCGGACCCTCTATCCAGGGTTGAGTCTTGAAGTTAGGGCACTCAAGCGTAGCGATATGTGATCGCATCGGTTCGGGAAGTTGATCCAGACGAGCCATAACCCCTCCTTATCAATTCATTCATTTCGGCATATGAATCTCTGCCTTTGGTACCAAATATCCCCACAACGATGGCAGGAGCCGTGAAAGTTATTTACTTTCCGGTGGGAATTTCGCATTAACCCATTCATTCCAACCACCCTTCAGAGCATAGACCTTTGCATATCCCTTCTTAATCAATTGAAGTGCCACACTGGTCTCCTCCTTAGGTCAGGCACAGCGCCTCCTCCAGTGTCAAGATCCTTAAAGATAATGTTCCTTAAGGACAAAACCACCCTGGCCCGGATGGCGAGGGGTTCCCACCATTTCCGATTGCGACACTAATAAAAAATGATATTGCTGCCTGTTTCGAAATGATGTAATTTCCCTTACCTTGGCCATTTTTTCTAACTGGATATGTTGAGGTGATCTTGTCCTTTAATTGTCTAATCTTAAAATTATCACAATGAAGCAGAAAAACAATGGGGAGAAATGTGTATTTTGTAATGGGAAACACAATATCTTTTCTCTGGTCATTCCTGTAGAGAAATTAAACCGAAGTTACCCTCGAAATGACCCGTGTATTTGAGTCTATCCTGTGGAAATATCATCGGAATCTGCTTTGGGACCCCTGGATATTTGGACCCATGTAATATAAATTTACTTAGCCATATTGGGAATATGTGGTATACATGTTTCCATGTATATCGAGCGAGTCCCCAATCGAAACTCCCCTCCTATGGTCCTACTTCGAGAAGCCTGGCGTGAGGGCAAGAGGATTCGTAAACGAACCCTTGCCAACCTCACCTATTGGCCTTCCGAAAAACTGAAAGTCTTAACACGTCTTCTCAGGAATGAGCCCTTGGTATCGGCTCAAGATGCTTTTATCGTGGAACGGTCGCTTCCTCATGGCCATTGTGGAAGCCATCTTAGGAACAATCAAGAAGTTAGGGGTCGATGAGCTGATTGCTTCGAGACGGAGCCGGAAGCGGGATCTGGTAATAAACATAGGGACACTTCCCATATTATTCCTTCCCTATGTGCGGGGTTTTTACTTTTTCTCAAACAATTGTTGGTAATTTAATAATTAAAGCCCACATTCGAAGGGGTTGGAACTCTAAAAAAGTACTTAAGCCATTAATATCTTCCCTTAAAATAAGGCGAGATAAGTCAATGAAAGTTTGAAGAAAAAAATTTTCGGGATAAATGGGGGAACTTGTTTAAGATAATTTTTATAAACTTCACCAAACTCCTTTTCCAATTCTCTCTCCTCAATTTTTGCCAAGCGAAGATACATAAGAATCAGGATAGGAGCCATAATAATTGTAGGTAGTGTGGGCCATTGGATATTAAAGCCGAGAATAATAAGAATAAGACCCAAATATTGTGGGTGTCGAATTATCCTATATAGGCTATTTGTTACTAATTTCCCTTTTGCTCGAAAGATCTGAAACCATCCCCAGGCAATTAAGACAAATGAAATTACAATAAGAATGATACTAATCCACATGACCATTTCTACTGCTGATTTTAAACTCATCAAACCTGTTTGCGATAAGAGATATGCCCAGAGGTGGCTTTCAAAAAGTCCAAACTTCTTGTATGAGCTTCCAAAAAGAGAGGAAAACAGAAATATAGTCAACGGAAAACCGAACATCTCAGCAAACAAAGAGATAAAAAAGGCCTGAAGAGCTCCTGCCCCTTTCCAATCCTTTTTTCTTCTCGGCATCAAAAGCCCTATTGTGAAGAGAGAAAAGATAGCAGTTGATACCGCTACATAAATCCACTTTCCATACCATTGATTAAAATCCATCTGTTCCATTATAGCTTTTCCAGTCCGTTTATGGAGCGAAAAAAATAGAGGGCTTCCCGAAACCTGATTCGGGAAGCCCGAGAGGGTTAATACACTGACCGAATCCAGCCCGTGTTCTTGTCGACCAATATTTTATCCACCAATGCGTTGTTCTTGGTTAATATTTCTCCCTCAAAGAAATTTCCTTTGTCCTCAATCTTTCCAAGCTTTAAGTTGGGATTTCTGGTTGATCTTAAATAATTCTCCAGAATGGCCTTTGCATCTTTCTCTTCGAGGGATCTCTGAAGCTGTTGGTATTGAGACCCATAACCATATCCAGG
>Ga0136652_1001218_pt1 | contig 11246 bp, 5 predicted proteins | sample ConPoolayeEmetaG_FD_94864 | JGI IMG/M metagenome (GOLD analysis project Ga0136652, IMG submission 94864) | Hot spring microbial mat communities from California, USA to study Microbial Dark Matter (Phase II) - Cone Pool mat layer E metaG... ...
CCTTCGAGGGAACCTCTGGGCGCCGAGGATGTCTGAGCCTGAACAGGACAAACGGAGAGGCCAAAGGGGGGCAAGGGACTTTTGGGCTTTGTGTGATCAAGGAGGCGAGTTCCGCAGGCGCCGAGAAGGGCGAAGAGGGAACGGCGTTAAAAACCTGAGTGGGAGCGAGGCCATCCCGAACGTCTCTGGGCCTAATCCATACAAAATGGAAGAGAATCAATTTAATAAAATTATAAGGATAGTTTTTATTTTAGGCTCTTAGCCAATTTCGTTGATGAAAATGGGATCCGGGAAAAGAGGAGAAAATGGCTAACTTATTCTTTAGGAATATTTTTATGGTTTTAAATTTAGCTGATATTCTTTCTGGAGATGGCTATGTCTAAGGCTGTAAGCGAAATAAATTATAAGCCCGGCCAGAAGCCACGCGCCGAAACGAATCCAGGTGGTTAAATGCAGGCTGGCGATTAAATAAAAACAGAAGCCGATAGTTATAAGGGGGGTAAAAGGAACGCCTGGTGTCCGAAAACGGCGTTCTATGTCGGGTCTGGTTCGCCGCAAAATTATTACCCCAAGGGAGACAATAATAAAGGCGAAGAGTGTGCCAATGTTGACTAAATCAATAATCATGGAAAGAGGCAGAATGCCCGCAATAAAGGCCGTAATTCCGCCCGTTATCCAGGTGCAAAGGTGGGGTGTTTTATGAACCGGGTGTACTTTGGAAAAGGCGGCTGGCAACAGGCCATCCCTCGACATCACCATAAAGATTCGTACCTGGCCGTAGATAGTGATAAGCAAAGTGGACACCATACCGACAATCGCTCCGGTGGCCACTAAAGCCCCACCCCAGCGAATACCAAACCTGCTTAAGGCGGCAGGAAGCGCATTCTCTAAGTCAATTTCTTTGAACGGCATCATGCCCGTCAGGACAAAAGCCACGGAGACATAAAGAAGAATAACGACGGCTAAGCACATAAGCAAACCAAAGGGGACATCTCTTTTAGGATTCTTAGTCTCTTCGGCTGCCGTAGAGACAGCATCAAACCCGATATAGGCAAAAAAGATAATCGCCGCGCCCGACATGATTCCTTTCCAGCCAAACGGGGCAAACGGCTTAAAATTAGACAGGTCAACATGGGAAATGCCAAGAAAGATAAAAAGAAGGATGACGGCAATTTTTACCACGACGATGATGTTGTTCGTCGTCGAGCTTTCCCTGATGCCGATATAAAGAATCCAAGTGATTAGCAGAACAATCAGGATAGCTGGCAAATCGACAATGCCGCCGGCTAAAGGTGCCGTGACTAAAGCCCGGGGAAGATTAATACCGGCAGTTTGTAAAAGTCCAGCAAAAGTGGCTGACCAGCCTGAGGCCACGGCGCTGGCTGAAACCATGTATTCCAGCATCAAATCCCAGCCAATAATCCAAGCAATGAGCTCGCCGAAGGCGACGTAAGCATAAGAATAGGTACTTCCGGCTACTGGGAACATGCAAGCCAGCTCAGAGTAGGTGAGGGCGCAGAAACCGCTGGTGATAGCTGCAATGATAAAAGAAAGCAGTACCCCCGGTCCGGCTAAATGGGCACCCTGGCCAGTGGCGACAAATATTCCAGTGCCGACGACTGAGCCAATACCCAGGGCCGCTAAATCAATGGCTCGGAGGGTTTTCTTTAATTCGGTTTTTTCTGAGGCTTCCTGGAGTTGAGAAGGAGATTTGGTTAGCCAAAGATTAAATCGCATGCTTTCTCCTTAAAGAAGCCAGATTATAAAAAAATGATTTCAGTCTGACAACCAAATTTTTAATAAAATTAGCGGATTTTAGTCCAAGCCGGCGAACAGTTTGAAGTCAGGCAGACGTTGCGAAGTCAAGCCAGACCCAGAAGGGGGAGAAAAAGCCGCAGGCTAAGCCAAATGACCAAACCACCTGAAAGACTGGTCAGAACACCGGCCCGAATCATTTTCGTTATGGGAATGAGTCCAGACCCGTAAATAATAGCGTTAGGCGGAGTCGAAACTGGCAGCATAAAGGCCAAACTTGCTCCAAAAGCACAGCCTAAGGCAGGAGGGAGAGGATTCATCCCAGAAGCTGTAGCTACCGAGATCATTACTGGCACCATCATAGTGGCCGCAGCGGTATTAGAAGTGGTTTCGGTAAGAAGAATAGTGACATAGACCCCGATTAAGGTTAGGAGCCAAACTGAATTCGAGCCCGTCACTCGAAGAAGACTCTGGCCGACTGTGGAGGCGAGGCCGGTTTTAAACATCAAATCTCCTAAACTTAAACCGCCGCCAAAAAGGAGCAAGGTTCCCCAATCAATATCCACCGCCTCTTTCCAGCTCAGGGTAAATTGGCCCTTTTTCCAGTCTATGGGCAAAAGGAAAAGCAGGAGAGCGCCGATTAAAGCAGCCACCGCTTCAGGTATTCGGTTGCTTATCGTTTGGCTAAGAGGAGAGTCTTGTCCCGCTATCATGAGGATAAAGCCGGGCGAGACCCATAAAACCACTGTAAGAAGGAAAACAAAAAGAGTGTTTTTTTCGCCTCTTGTCCAGGGACGTGGACTGGCCAAAGGCAAATTGTTTCGCTGAAAAATTTTTATTTCCTTTATTCCTTGACGATGGAGAAGCAAAAGGTAGCCAAAAAGAACAAAGTACATGGCGACGAGCAGGGGCAGGGCAAAAAGCATCCACTGGAAAAAAGATATTTTGATTTGAGCCAATTTATTGAGCATGGCCAGAGCAATGAGATTAGGTGGAGTGCCGACTGGGGTGCCAACCCCGCCCACGGAAGAAGCGTAGCCAGCCATAAGCAAAAGTCCGGTCGCAAAGGGAGTTGAGGGCAGAGCCTTTTTGGGGTTATGACTGGTCGAGCTAACCTGACCTAACATGGAGATTATTCCCAAAGCCAGCGGAAACATCATCGCAGTGGTCGCGGTATTGCTTATCCACATGGAGAGAGCGGCAGTAACTAGGCCAAACATGAAAAGTAGCCGAGCCGGACTTTTTTTTACCCATCCCCAGGACAGCACCTTGACGGCCAAGCGCTGGTCGAGGCCATGATGAGTCATCGAGCGGGCAATGATAAAACTTCCCATAAAAAGGAAAATGACCGGGTCAGAAAAGGGAGCTAAGCCGGTCTTGATATCGGTAATCCCTAAGAGAACACAGAGAACAACCCCTAACACCGCCGTCATCGGTAGAGGAATGGGCTCGCCAATCCACCAGATAATAACCCACAAAATTACTGCCGCTAAGCGATGTGCCGGCGGAGAAAGAGACCGAAAAGGCAAAAGCAGAACAATAAAAAAAGATAGCGGGCCTAGGCCAAGACTTAAACGGTGTCGCCACGCTTCAAACCGCGATGATCGCCCTTGTTGACAGGTCTGGCTGGCTGAATCTTTGTTGTGGCCTTGGGAAGAGAACATTATTAAACAAGCCTCATTTTATTTTCAGGATACTATCATAGGAAAAAAGGCAGAGCAACTTTAGTATCTGCCCTTCCAGAATTCATGGCGGCTGTCTTTGACATCGCCTCTATGGCTGTGATAGAAAAATTTTTTGATTTATCTGCGGAGGGCCGAGATGAACGTCCTGGTCGTCCTTTTGGTCGCTGTCTTCTTTTTCCTTTTAGCGAGTCGTTTTTATGCCCGGTATTTAGCCCGCAACCTTGGGGAAGACCCGAGTCGGCCGACTCCGGCTATAACTTGCACTGACGGCCGCGATTTTGTTCCCACCCGCACCTCGGTTGTTTTCGCTCATCATTTTTCGGCCATCGCAGGGGCCGGCCCGATTCTTGGCCCGACTATGGCCATCCTTTATGGCTTTGTTCCGGCCTGGATGTGGATTGTTTTAGGGGGAATCTTTGTTGGTGCCGTCCATGATTACACTGCTTTATTCATGAGTATTAGAGAAGGAGGCCGGTCGGTGGCGGAAATTGCTCGTAAAACCTTGGGCCGGATGGGTTTCAACCTTTTCATCGGTTTTACAATTGTCATGATTGTCCTCGTTACGTCCTCTTTTCTTAATGCTACCGCCATGTCGCTGACTTCTCTCTGGCCATTGAGTAAAATCGGCGTCGCCGAGGGCCAGACCTTCCTGAAAACAGTGGTCAAAGACGGGGTGGTTATGGGCCGCATTGGCGGCATTGCTTCGACTTCGGTTATTTTCATCACCCTTTGCTCTCCATTTTTAGGCTGGCTGATAGTCCGCCGCCGTCTCAGAACCTTATATGCCTATTTTTTGGCCACAACTATGGCTGTACTTTCTTTTATCATTGGCATCCATTATCCAGTGACGCTCGCTTCTTCCACCTGGATGATAATTATTTCTATATATGTTTTATTTGCCGCTGGCATTCCCGTCTGGCTCATTTTGCAACCCAGAGATTTTATCAACGTTCAAATTCTCTACGGCGGAATTGGCCTGCTCGTTATTTCTGTTTTCACCTCCGGAATTTCAGGGCTCAAAGTAGCAATTCCCAGTTTTAACCTGACTGAAGGGATAGCCCACTTAGGTCTTCTTTGGCCGATGATGTTCTGCACGATTGCTTGCGGCGCCATAAGTGGTTTTCATGCTTTGGTTGCTGGAGGAACTACCTGCAAGCAAGTGTCTCGAGAAACAGACGCTCGTCGCATCGGTTACAATGCTATGCTCTTGGAATCAGTCTTGGCGCTGGGAGTAATCTTGGCTCTGGGCAGTGCCATGGATTTTGGCGATTATAAATCGATTGTTTGGCCTTCAGACCCAGCAGTGAAATCCAACCCGATCCTTGGGTTTTCCCTGGCTGCCGGGTATCTTTTTCATAAAGCTCTGGGAATCAACGTAGCCTTGGGCGCTGTTTTTGGTATTTTGCTCGTTGAAGGGTTTGTTATCACTACTCTGGACGCGGCGGTCCGGCTTAATCGCTACTTATTTGAAGAGCTTTGGGCCATTCTTTTTTCGCAGCCGCCGCGGCTGCTTCGCAACTATTGGTTTAATTCGGCTTTATCTGTTTTCTTGATGTGGGTTTTAGCCTATTCGAATGCCTTTTCAGCTCTCTGGCCCATCTTCGGCACGGCCAACCAGCTCCTGGCGGCTTTAACCCTGATGACTGCCTCGGCTTGGCTCCTCCTGCGGCATAAAAAGAATCATTATACACTTATTCCGGCTATTTTTATGTTAGCCACCACTATTGCCTCTCTCATTATTCTTCTGGGTAACTACCGCCGCAGTCATAATTATACTCTTATGACGGCTGATATTATTTTGATCATCTTAGCTGCGGGCGTGGTTTACCTGGTATTTAAGACTTTTTGGCAAAGGAAAAAACCTACAATAGCTCCTTCAACTGTCTGAAGCATAGAAAAAGATACTTGACTCGAAAAGACACGCTGGGTGGAAGCCCTTGCCTCCTTTTGGTTTTCCCGTTTTTCCTGTTTAGGCTCGGATATCATCATGGCACACATGTTACCTAGAAGAGCGATTCGGGAAGGCTAAGCCTTCGATGGGCACTTCCGCCATTCGTAATCTAGGCCTCAAAGCCGGCGAGATAAAATGGAAGGGAACAGAGATTTGAAATTTTGTTTTTAAATGGCGATTTAATATTAAGAAATAAGGTTTAACGGAAAAGGTTTAGGAAAAGGGTGATGATCAGGGCGTTGGTGAAATCAATAAAAAAGGCCCCAACCAAAGGCACAACTAAAAAAGCTCGCGGCGCCCGGCCAAAGCGGTCAACCAAGGCCTTCATGTTGGCCATGGCATTAGCTGTTGTTCCTAAGGCAAAGCCGCAAAAGCCGCCGCTCATGACAGCCGCATCATAATCCTTCCCCATTAAGGGGAAAATTGGCCAGATGGCGACCAAGGCTACTAAAATTACCTGAAAAAAGAGAATCACTAAAAGAGGCAGGACGAGACCCGCTAATTCCCAGAGCCGAAGGGTCATCAGCGCCATGGCTAAGAACAGAGCTAAAGAAGCATGGCCAACGGTCTCCAACATTTTCTCTGAAAGGCCCAAAAGGTGAGTTATGTCATCGAAATTTCGAATGGCGGCGGCAACTAACATCGCGCCAATATAAGCCGGTAAGGTAATGCCAGTACTGGCAATGAGACGACTCAGCCATGTCCCAAGTCCCATGGCGACAAGAAGAATAACCACATTCTTGATGAAATCGCGGGCCTTGATGGTTTCTTCAGTTTCTTCGACCGTAATATCTTCTTCCGCGGGTCTAATAGCCGGCAAGCTTAAACGGCTCGACCCATGATGTTTTCGAGCTTCTTTTAACTGGCGGCGCTGGATAATGAGGGTGGCCACAGGGCCCCCGATAAGCCCGCCAGCAATTATCCCGAAGATGGCGGCGGCCAAAGCTACGCTTGTTCCCGCCGGGACGCCGGCTTGTTCAAAAACTGGCCCGAAAGCCATGGCCGTAGCAGGCCCCCCTGTCATGGTTGTTGAACCGCTGATAACTCCGTAGAGGGGGTGAATACGGAAAGGAAAACTTAAAGCCACTCCGAGAACATTTTGCAAGAAAACAACCCCCGTGGCTAAGCCATAAAACAAAAGAACCTGGGGGCCCCCAATTTTAAGTAGAGAAAGACTCGCGCTAAAGCCAATCGTGGTGAAGAAGGCGATCATCAAGGGGTCGCGTAAAGTCATGTCGAATTCAAATAAACTAAAGCCGCTAAGCTTACCAGATAGATTGATAAAGGCAATTATTAAACCGCCGACCACAGGAGCTGGAATATTATATTTAGAGAGGGGGCGGATAAGTTGGCCAAGAGCGTGGCCCAGATAAAGAACAACTCCCGCAAAGGCTACAGTTTGGATGAGGTCGAGCTTTAACATTGGCTAAAACGCCTCCGTTTATATCCTAAGCTCGATTTCCTTGTCAACCTTAGGCCAAATTTCTATTAAAAAGTTATCATATCCACGCTTCTAACCATCCATCCTTCCTTCCTCCCTCTCTTCCTCAATCAATCAATCAATCAATCAATCAATCTATCAATCAATCAATCAATCTATCTATCTATCTATCTATCTATCTATCTATCTGTCTGTCTGTCTATCTATCTATCTGTCTGTCTGTCTATCTATCTATCTGTCTGTCTATCTATCTATCTGTCTGTCTGTCTATCTATCTATCTATCTATCTATCTGTCTGTCTGTCTGTCTGTCTGTCTGTCTGTCTGTCTGTCTGTCCTGATTGCCTCTATGTTCATTAAATGACCTTCATTATGATATCTTTCCTAATCTTGGCAATAGGGGGCTAAATTTGTTAGGATTATGTTCCCCATAAGGACAGGAAAATGGAAAACAAAGAATGGCATGTGCTCTCTAGAAGTGAAACTATCCGTGAGTTAAAAACAGACCAGGAAAAGGGGCTGACGAAGGAAGAAGCTGCCGAGCGACTTATTTCCTTCGGCCCGAATATTATTGCTGAAGAAACCAGGGTTTCGGTTTGGTCAATTTTCTGGCATCAATTCCAAAATGTTCTTATCATTATTCTTTTGCTCGCCACCGGGCTTTCGGCCGCGGTGGGGGAATGGGTTGATGCCCTGCTGATTTTTATCATTATTATCTTTTGCGCTCTTCTGGGTTTTTTCCAGGAATACCGGGCTGAAAGAGCTCTGGAAGCTTTGAAAAAAATGCTTTCACCGGCTTGCTTAGTCCTCCGTGACGGTAAAGAAGAGCTCGTTCCGACCAAAGAAATAGTTCCCGGCGATATCCTTCTTTTAGAAAGCGGCACCAAGGTGGCGGCTGATGGCCGGGTCATTGAGTCGGCTTCGCTTCAATGCGACGAAGCCGCGCTGACGGGAGAATCACAACCAGTAGAAAAAACAATCGAGAGCCTACCCGGGGAAACAAGGGTTGAAGACCGCCGCAATATGGTTTATGCGGGAACGATCGTTAGCTACGGTCGGGGCAAAGTGGCGGTGACGGCTACGGGTCACCAAACTGAGTTGGGGAAAATCGCTTCCGAAGTTGCTTCCGTCGAGAAAGAGAAAACTCCTTTGGAAAGACGAACTTCAGAAATAGGTCGGTGGTTAGGGGTTTTGGCTCTTGGGATATGCATAGCTATAGTAGCCATAAGCTTGGTTAGGGAGAGTCTAAGCGGGAGTGTCTCTTGGCCATTTTTCCTAAAAATGATCATTTTTGCCGTGGCTCTGGCCGTGGCGGCGGTTCCTGAGGCCTTGCCCGCCATCGTTACCGGAACCTTAGCCATCGGGATGCATCAAATGGCTAAAAGAAATGCCTTGGTTAGGCGCATGCCAGCAGTAGAAACCTTAGGTTGTGCCACTGTCATCTGCACTGATAAAACCGGTACTTTAACCAAAGGAGAAATGACGGCGCGGCGTCTCTTTTTAAACGGGATAAACTGGGAAGTATCAGGAACCGGGTTTGAGCCAAAAGGAGAAATAAAACCTGAAGCGGAGCGACCGGAAAATGATTCGACCCTGGAAATATTTTTAAAAGCTTGCGTTTTGGCCAGTGATGCTTCTCTTGATGAAAATGAAGGGAGGTGGGTAGTCAGAGGGGACCCAACCGAGGGCGCTTTAATAGCTTTAGCGATGAAAGACAAGGTCGTACCGGTTGATTTAAAAATAAAAAGCCCTCGCTTAGAAGAGATTCCTTTTAGCTCCGAAAGAAAGAGGATGACCACGGTAGTGCGGCTGGAAGACGGGAGGAAAATGGCCTTTATGAAAGGGGCGGTCGAAGCGGTTCTGCCTCTCTGTGCTTTTTATCAAATTGAAGGAAAAGGCAGGGAACTTTCAGCCGAAGAGAGGCAGGCAATTTTTGTGGCCAACGAGACTATGGCCAATGAAGCGCTGCGAGTTTTAGCCGTAGCCGCAAAAGAGGTCAAGGGGGATGAATCCTGCTCTTGTCCCGAAAATATTGAATCCGGGATGACTTTTGTAGGTTTGGTCGGGCTGGCTGACCCGCCCCGCCAGGAGGCGAAGGAGGCAGTCGCCATATGTCAGCGAGTCGGCATAAAAGTTGTGATGATCACTGGCGACCATAAGATTACAGCCCTGGCTATTGCTCGAGAATTAAGAATTTACCAGGAAGGCAAGGTCGCTCTTACTGGCGAGGACCTGGATAAATTAAGCGAAGATGAACTGGAAAAAATTGTTGACCAAGTGACCGTTTATGCCCGCGTCTCGCCCCTGGACAAAATCAAGATTGTACGCGCCTGGAAGAAAAGAGGGGAGATAGTTGCTATGACCGGCGACGGAGTAAATGATGCTCCGGCTTTAAAACAAGCAGACATAGGCATAGCTATGGGAATAACCGGCACGGATGTTGCAAAGGAAGCGGCCGATATGATTCTCAGCGACGATAATTTTGCCACGATTGTTAAGGCTATCGAGAGGGGCAGATGGATTTATGATAACATCAAAAAATATCTAACTTTTCTGCTTCAATGTAACTTAGTGGAAGTGATTATTATCGGCGGGGTAGTCCTGGCTCTCGGGCCCGAACACTTGCCGCTTTTTCCGGCGGCGATTCTTTTTATCAACCTGGTAACAGACGGCCTCCCAGCCTTAGCGCTGGGCATAGCACCTCCCGACCCGGATATAATGGAACGGCCGCCGCGCGACCCTAAGGAAAAAGTCTTTTCCAAAGACGTTCTATTGTTTTTTGCTATCGCCATTTTCTTTTGGAGTCCGGGTTTTCTCTGGCTCTATCTTCGCCAGCTCAACGACCCGTTGCGGGCGAGGACTGATTTATTCTTCCTTTTTATCCTGACTGAGCTCATCGTGGCCTTAAATTTTCGGTCGCTCCGCCATAGCCTGTGGCGTTTAAAACCGCATCGCTGGCTGAGCCTAGCGGTTATCTCTCAGGTTATTTTAGCTTTTGCTTTAAGCTTTGTTCCTGTAGTCAGAGAAGCTTTTGGAATAGACCTTCCGAAAGCCTTGGATATAGAAATAATCTTGCTTTTCAGCGTCTTGGCTACGGCCAGTATAGAATTAGCCAAGCTCTGGATAAGAAGAAAAGTCTCGAGATAATAAAAGATAAGCTTCTTTAATCCAGAGACGATTGCTTAAAATAAACTAAAAATACTCCCCGCTGCCTCAGAGGCTTAATTTTTATCCTTAAACTTTAGGATTTTTGCTGGCCGGCCTCGAAAAGCTCGAGCCGAGGATATTTTTGGAAGAATTCCTTGGCCGTGGCGGCAACGGTGCCACTTAAGACGAAAAGGGCAATCAGATTCGGCAACGCCATGAAAGCATTAGCAATATCGCCAATATAAAATACTAATTCGATCGAAATAATAGAACCGATAAAACAAAGGCCAACATAGATAACCCGATAGGGATAAGTCACTTTAATCCCGAAAAGATATTTCATACATTGCTCACCGTAATAATACCAGCCAATGAGGGTTGTATAGCCAAAAAGGAAAGAAGCAAGGGCAACCACCAAGCCTCCAAAAACAGGAAGAACTTTGGAAAAAGATGCGGCTGTCATGGCGGTTCCGTTAAGGCCGCTCTGCCACATTCCGGTAGAAAGGTTGATCAAGCCGGTCATGGAACAGACTAAGAGGGTGTCGATAAAAACTTCGCCAACGCCCATTAGTCCCTGGTGAACAGGTGAGGGGGTCTGGGCGGCGGCGTGGGCAATAGGTGCACTGCCCAAGCCAGCTTCGTTAGAGAGCAGGCCGCGGCGAAAACCCATTTGCATTCCCTTCCTGACTGTGGCTCCCAAAAAGCCACCAGCGGCGGCAGCGGGAGTAAAAGCGTGTTTGAAGATTAAAGCAAACATCTGAGGAACGACTGTTATGTGCACTAAAAGAACAATAATTCCACAGGTTAAATAGATAAAAAGCATCGTGGGCACAACCTTTTCTGCCACTGCCCCAATTCTTTTAATCCCGCCGATAACCACCAGGCCCACCAGAGTAGTCACAATGAGGCCGATAACTATTTTGGGGATGCCAAACTGACTGTTGAAGGCCAGCGCCATCTGGTTAGCTTGCATCATGTTACCGGTGCCAAAGAGGGTAGCAAAGGCGCCACAAACGGCAAAAATGGGAGCCAATACCCGGGCAAAGGCGGCGTTCTTAAAACCATTTTTGATGTAATACATGGGTCCGCCGGCTATTTTCCCGTCAGGATATTTTTCCCGAAATTTCACTCCTAGCAAGGCTTCAGAAAACTTGGTGGCCATGCCCACTGAACCGCAGACCCACATCCAGAAAATGGCTCCTGGACCGCCGGTGAAAAGAGCCGTGGCCACACCACCGATATTTCCATTACCAACTGTGGCCGCCAGC
>Ga0136652_1001221_pt1 | contig 11194 bp, 10 predicted proteins | sample ConPoolayeEmetaG_FD_94864 | JGI IMG/M metagenome (GOLD analysis project Ga0136652, IMG submission 94864) | Hot spring microbial mat communities from California, USA to study Microbial Dark Matter (Phase II) - Cone Pool mat layer E metaG... ...
GTTGGCACCCTCATGGGGGCTGCGTCTTGTTTAGCCTCCTTGAGCCCAAGCCAAACCCTTCAGCTACCAACAACTATTTATATACCCTACTTTCAAATAAGCTTTTTGGCGATTCATCCCCACAACTAAAGTCGGGGGCTTTCTCGCCAAGGTTTTGTAAGCGTTCTTTTGGGCAAGGGAGCATGATAGGCCTTTTCCTTGACCTTCGAAAAGGATCAGAAGTGTAAAAAACTAAAACTTGCCTGTCGAGGAATGAGCGTCGCAGTCCCTAGGTTTGGGTGGGTGTAGTTTTCATTAAACTTTTTTGGTTATCATATACTTTTGTGTTACTGTGTGTGCCTTTCTTTAAAAATTACTAGCAATCATAATCAGCTTGGAAAAATATATAAATTGGTAGTTGTATACTCCTAACTCAAATTCGAAGAATAACAGGTAGGCGATGAGTGATTAACTTCGGCATACGAAGTAATTTCCAAAATTTGCAAGAAAAATAAGCATGGAAACGGATGAAGCTCGGAGACGAATGGTGTTATTCTGGGTGCCTTCTATTTTTAAACTAAAGATATTGTAATGAAAAACATTTCTATCGGTGATTAAATGAGATATGTGTTATTTTTGGGTTGTTTGATTCCATATAGACTTCCCTCGTTAGAGATGACTGCAAGAAGGGTCTTAAAAAGGCTAAATGTGGAGCTAGAAGATTTATCTGATTTCTCTTGCTGTCCGAACACCATAGCAGTGGAATCCATAAATGAAGATTATTGGTACTTTTTGGCGGCTAGGAATCTTGCATTGGCTGAAAAATGTGGGCTTGATATTTTGTGTCTGTGTAGTGGTTGTTCTGAAAGTCTTAAAAGGGCTAACTTTGAATTGAAGAAGAATTATGCTTTAAGGGAGAGAGTAAACTCTAAACTTTTAGAAATAGGTTTAAAGTATGATGGAAGCATTGAAGTGAAACATTTTGTGGAGGTTTTAATTGAAATAGGGTTAGATACTATAAGAGAAAAAATTGTTTGTCCTCTGCATGGTTTGAAGGTGGCTTGCCACTATGGTTGTCATCTTCTCAGACCCAGCGAAGTAATTTTCTTTGATAACCCTTTGAAACCAGTGTCTCTGGATAAGTTGGTTCAAGTGCTGGGAGCGGAAACCGTTGATTACGAAAATAAAATGCTATGCTGCGGGAGCGGTCTCAGTTTAGTGAAATCAGGTGAAGCGCAGCTATTATCAAAAAGGAAACTGGACGAGGTTAAGAATAAGGCTGATTGCTTGGTTGTTGTTTGTCCTTCCTGTTTCCAACAGTATGACTCGGTTCAGAAGCTGATGAAGGAAAAACCGGATGTTCCAGTATTTTATTATCTTGAATTACTAGGATTAGCGCTAGGAATAGAACCTGAAAGTCTAGGATTATCAACCCACAAAATAAGTGTTTCTAACTTGGTAAATAGAATAAACGAGGGTGTAGAGTCCTTAAAGGTTCTTTCCGAATTTTTTGACCTAGCAGTTCTCAAAAATTGTGCCCGATGCGGCGCATGTTCTTCGGATTGCCCAGTAGCAGATGAGAATTTTAATCCTCACAATATAGTAAAAATGCTCTTGGAGGGAAAGTTGAAAGAAGTCTTGAATGCAGGAGAATTCTGGCGATGTACCCAGTGTTATACCTGTCACGAGCTTTGTCCTCAAAACATGGGACTAATAGAAATTTTTTCAAAGCTAAAAGGTATAGCCTCTGAAAAAGAGCTTATCCCGGAGGATATCAGAAACCAGGCTGCCAATGTTTTAAACAATGGCTTTGCTATTCCGCCCTCACAAACGCTGAGAAAACGCTTTGACCTTCCTGAACCACCTAAACCGAATCTGGACAAGATTAAGAAATTGGTGAGAAGCAATGTCTAAAGTAATAGATGGTTGTGGAATCAGCGGAATTATGAGTACGAAGAAAAAACTGATTCCCGGATGTGAGATAGTTACTTCTATAGATTCGATGAACTTTAGATATAATGGGTTAGGTGGAGGATTTGCGGGTTACGGAATTTACCCCGATTATAAGGATTACTACGCGTTCCATTTAAATTTCGAAGATCGGGAGGCGAAGACTAAAGCGGAAAACTTCCTCTATGAGCAATTAAGAGTCATAGACGATGAGCCAATACCCGTAAGAAAATCCGAGCTCATTGATGACACTAAGTCCATAAGTTGGCGTTATTTCGTTAGCCCCCCAAAGGATATAGAAAACGCTGATGACTACATTGTTAAGGTTGTTATGCACATAAATGAAAATATTCCTGGGGCCTATGTTTTTTCAAGCGGGAAGAACATGGGAGTTTTCAAGGCGGTTGGTTATCCCAAAGCCGTGGCGGACTATTTCAGAATAGAGGATTACTCCGCATATATTTGGATAGCTCATGGAAGATATCCAACCAATACACCTGGATGGTGGGGAGGAGCGCATCCGTTTAACATACTAGATTGGTCAGTGGTTCACAATGGTGAGCTTAGTTCTTACGGTACCAACAAGAATTTTTTGGAAATGTGGGGATACAAGTGCACCTTGCTAACTGATACTGAAGTTTTAGCATACTTGTTTGATCTACTAGTAAGGAGACATAAGATCCCCGTAGAACTTGCATGTAATGTTATTACTCCCATGTTTTGGAGCGAAATTAATTCTGATAACAGCCCGAGAGGAAAAGCTCTTAAAGCATTAAGAATGACTTATGGGGGAGCAATTGTTAATGGGCCATTCAGCATAATTGTAGCTACTAATCGTTTTATGTTCGGATTAACAGATAGAATCAAGCTTCGCCCATTAATAGCAGCTAGGAAGGACGACTTCTTCTACATTGCTAGTGAAGAGTGCGCAATAAGAAGTGTCTGTGAAAACCCGGACATTGTCTGGGCACCCAGAGGGGGAGAGCAAGTGATTGCATATGTAAAAGAGGTGACCTAATGTTTCCTCCTCAATTCAGTGTGGTAATCGACAGTGATAAGTGTGAAAAATGCAAGAGATGCACAATAAACTGCTCCTTTGAAGCCTTATCATATGATGATAGGGAAGATAGAATAGTTTCCGATGACCGAAAATGTGTGGCATGTTTGAGGTGTGCCAGTAAATGTCCTAAAGGCGCCATAACAATTAAGAAGAATGAAATCACCTTCTCTCCGCATCCAACTTGGACTCCGGAAATACGATTAGATATAATGAAGCAAGCAGAAACTGGTGGTATGATAATCGCTGGCTGCGGAAACGATTTAGACTATCCTTGCCTATTCGACAGAATAGTCATCGATGCTTGCCAGGTAACTAACCCATCCATAGACCCCCTAAGAGAACCAATAGAAGTATCTACCTTTCTCGGTAAAAAACCCAAACAGTTGAAAATTGGAGACGATTTCAGTTTAGAAACCGAAATAGCCCCAAACATTATGATTGATACTCCCATAGTCATCGGCCACATTTCATACGGCGCCATCAGTCTTAACGCCCATAAAGCTTTAGCTATGGCGGCTAGAAAAGCAGGAACCCTAATGGGTTCCGGTGAAGGAGGCTTACACCCTGACCTTTACGAATTCGGAGACCACATAATAGTACAAGTGGCTTCAGGGCGTTTCGGCGTTCACTCCACATATTTAGAGGTTGGTGCCGCCATAGAAATTAAAATAGGGCAGGGTGCAAAACCGGGAATAGGTGGCCATTTACCAGGCGAGAAGGTCACCGAAGATATTGCTGAAACTAGAATGATACCAGTTCATACAGATGCCCTATCGCCAGCTCCCCATCACGACATTTACTCCATTGAGGATTTGTCTCAGCTAATCTATGCTCTCAAAGAAGAAACAGATTACATGAAACCAGTTTTCGTTAAAATAGCTGCGGTTCACAACAGCGCAGCCATAGCCAGCGGAATCGCTCGAGCGGGTGCAGACGCAATAACTATTGATGGTTTTAGAGGAGGAACTGGTGCAGCTCCTAAAATAGTTAGAAACCATTTAGGTATACCTATAGAGATTGCTATTGCCAGTGTGGACAAAAGGCTGCGTGACGAAGGAATAAGAAATGAAGTTTCACTTATTGCTAGTGGAAGCATAAGATCTGCTGCCGATGTTGTCAAGGCCATAGCTCTTGGGGCTGATGCTGTAGCAATTGTCACACCAGCACTCATAGCTATGGGTTGTACTGTATGTCAACAGTGTTATAGGGGGGTATGCGCGTGGGGAATATGTACAACCCGACAAGATCTGGCTAGAAGACTTAATCCAGAAGTTGCTTCGCGAAAAGTTTACAACTTGATTAGCGCTTGGACTATGGAACTTAAAGAAGTCTTAGGAGCTTTGGGAATGAATGCAATTGAAAGTCTCCGATACAACAGAGAACGCTTGAGAGGAGTAGGAATTGATCAAAAGACTTTAGAAATATTGGGAATAAAAGCGGCGGGTGAGTGAATGCAGATAGATGCTAAAGGCCTTAGCTATAAGGAGTTAAACAGAAAATTAAAAGAGCTTGTATCAAAAGAAGATGCCTTAGAGATAGACGTATTGAATGTTAATGGACACCGCTACATAGGAACCGGGCTGGAAAACAGTAAGGGCATTATCCGTCTGCATGGTGTTCCTGGAAATGATTTGGCAGCGTTTATGAACGGTGGTTCAATATTTGTTTATGGAAATGCTGGGGATGGTGTAGGCAACACTATGAATGCGGGACTAGTTGTTATCCATGGAGATGCAAGAGATGTGGTAGGTTACTCCATGAGGGGAGGAAAAATTTTCATCAAAGGTAATGTGGGCTACCGAGCTGGTATCCATATGAAAGCCTATAAGAACCGTTTCCCAAGCATAGTAGTTGGGGGAAGAGCTGAAGATTTTCTAGGGGAATACATGGCTGGCGGTATAATAGTGGTTCTGAATTCTAATAATGAGAAAAATCCTGTGGGAAAATTCACTGCAACTGGTATTCACGGAGGAACAATATTCGTTAGAGGCAAAATTTCAGAAGAACATCTAGGAATTGGTGCCCAAATAGGAACCCCTAACGAAGAAGAAATAAACCTGCTGAATAATTTAATCTCCGAATACTTCTCATATTTCCAAGTTAATGAAAACTTGGACTCATTAGAATTCACCAAAATTCACCCTAAGAGCCACCGCCCTTTCGCAAAACTTTACGTTCTAGAGTAGTTAATTAAAAAGGAAAATAATGATTCTAATTTAAACAGGGCAAATATAAAAATCTGAAAACTTGTTTTTCTGCAAAATAAAAAAGAAGGCTGTTTTTTATTTGTGAACCCTTTTGCCAGTGATGCTATCCATGCATAAGTAACATTTAATGTGTTCCACGTTTGGCAGCTGACGCGCCCTTACCAGCCATTCATATATTGCATTGTATTCTGGAAGGCTTACAATTGTTACCAAATCATGCTCTCCAGCAATCACGTAAATGTCTCTTACGGCCTCATCATTCTCTAATGCTTTTAGGACTTCTAATTCGGCTCCCGGCCTTATGTCAAAAATCATAAAAGCCATCATGTCTCCTCACCACTCTCAACATTTATCAGGGCTGATTTCCAAACTTTCACTACTGGCAAAGTTTTCGTCCTCACTATTTCCCTCAGCTTTCTTATATTCATGACAACCTCAAAAATTCTCTTTAGACTGTCGGCTGCTATAATAGCGATGATATCATGAGTTCCCGTAACTAAATGAGATTCCTTTACCTCTGGAGCTGCGTGGATTTTTTCGAAAACAGCGTCCTCGGTTCCCGGAATAACATCTATTTCTAGCAAAAGTACAAACATCTTAATCTCCTCTGTAAAGGATAAGTATATTCAATAACAAGGTTCAATTTAATATATATTTCTAAAGGAAAAAAGGAATAGAATTTATGGGTGGTTTTAAGTTATTGTGGATTTTAAGTATCGGGGGTTACGCATTAGTCCAAGTTCCTCAATATCTGGTTTAATTTTTAGCTTTCCCTTTTCCATTTCGTTTAAGGTTTTTGAGATGCGGTTTTCAACTTCGCCTTGGAACTTGAGGGTGGATGCAAATAGTATAAGAGTTCTAATAAATTCGTCATTGCTTGATAGGTTTGGGTCCTTTATTTCGATGTCGCATTTTCCACCTATGTTTAATATTTTGCTGTTAATTGTTACAACGTGTTTATTCTTTTCTACGCTGAAAACCTTGTAGTCTGCGCCCAGTGATACACGTTCTCCTATAATCTTGTAAGCCTCAAAAGTTCCGGTGTTCTCATTATAAATGCTTAAAATATAGGTATCGGTTCTGAGGGGGCCTCGATAAATCTTCTCCACTGTGTGAACCAGCTTGTCCACATCCAAGATAACTGCAAAGACCGGAAGAGGCTCACCAGTACCAAAAGATTTTGCGATAGATTTACCAACTAGTTCCTCGATGGTACCCCACCAGGAAATATTTCCCGCTTCAGACTGTGAAAATGCTTTGACGACAAGTCTCTGATCAAAAATGCTTTGTCCCCCTTTCTTGAGCTCTTCTTCGTCCCAAATCGATTTCCTGTAGCCTATCACGCCAAATTTGTTCCTGTCTTTTTTGAGATCTCCAAATAAGTCCATATCCCTTGTGAATTGTCGACTCTGGCTCATAAGAACTTCTTTCTGCCGTACGCCAATCTCTTCGTCGTGAAGACTGGAAGACCAGTAGTCAACTGTGTAACTTACCATTTTTAGATTTCCTCCATCAACTCTTTTACCTACAAATACAAATTCAATGTCACTTTCCCTAGTTGGTCTTTCTTAGTAGACTATTTTACTAGCTTAAGCTAGTGTCCTTTAAATAATATTAGTGCAGGACTAATTTATAAAACATTTTGAGAAGGGCTAAAAATTCAGAAATTTCAGATGAGACCTCTGTTCCGGAACAGAAGAGCGTAAGATTTTATTTTCTTTTATTTAGGTGCTCTCTGTACTCCCACATCTTACGGATGCATCTGGCTACTTTTCTTGGATCTACGTATGTTGGTATTCCTCGGCTTACAAGCATCTGGGTAAACTCTATATCTCTCGTAATTCCAAAAACTGGTCTTTTGTATTTCTCCACCAGTTTAGCTGAGTCGATGGCAATTTTTTGCATTATTTGTCTATAATTTTGTTCCGTTCTCCTAAGATACTCCTCGCTCATACTGCCCCTTTCTCTCCAGTTTTTAATCATAACTGATAGGTCTCCTGCAAAAAATTGAATAATCAAAGAATCCACAACATCATTCTCAAATAGGATATCGCCACTCCAGGTCAGAGTATCCACGTCTCGTGTAGCCGCAAGATCTATGGGGTTTCCATGGCTCCAATAGGGAGGGGCTCTCTCACTTATCCTATCAACAATGTTTTGTGGCAATTTGGTTACTTCAAGTCCATACTCTTCACAAGCATCAGCAGCCAAAACACCCCAACCCCCACCAGGCGTAATAATGCCTACTCTTCTACCCTGAGGTAGGATCCCCATTGAAAAAGCCATAGTATAATCAATAAGGTCTTCTGTGCCCTCACAAGTGATAATGTTATTCTGCTTGGCCACGGCATTAAATATCTGAGTGGCTCCTGCAATGGAGGCAGTGTGAGAGCGTGCAGCATTAGCACCTGCACTAGTTCTACCCGCCTTAACAACTATGAATGGTTTCTTCTTGGTTAGCTCCTTTGTAACTTTCAAGAATCTTTCCCCGTTACGAACGCCCTCTACAAAAGCTGCTACAACCTTTGTGTCCGGGTCATAGGTGAAATACTCAAGAAAGTCCTCCAGCTTCAAAACTGCTTCGTTTCCACTGCTGACAAATTTGGAAATACCTCCCCCCATTCTAGCTATTTCCCCCATGAGTACTAAACCTACAGTGCCGCTTTGGCTCACCATACCAATATTCCCTTTAGGCGGGAAACTGGAAGCCATCAAGGTGTTCAGACTCAGAGAATTATTAATGTGACCCATACAGTTTGGGCCTACTGTTGCGATTTTGTTTTCTTCTGCTATTTTGACTATTTCTTCCTGCATTTTTCTGCCTTTTTCGCCCACTTCACTGAAACCTGCGGTTATTATTATGGAGGCCTTTACTTTCTTTTCGGCACACTCTCTGAATGTTTGAGGAACGTTCTCTGCTGGGATGACGATGACTGCAAGGTCTACTTCTTCTGGTATGTCAGTTATTTTTGGATAGGTTTCCATTCCATGGACTTTCTCCATGTAAGGATTTACGGGGAAAACTTCGCCCTTGAATCCCCCGAAAATCAGATTTGAGATAACAGTGTTTCCAATTTTGCGTGGGGCATCCGTTGCTCCAATGACTGCAACTGTTCTGGGCTCAAAAAGCGGCTTTAAATCATATTTGCTGTTCATACGTTTCACCACAAGCCCGGCCAATAATTATTTTACTGATATCCTTCCACCAAGATTAAAAGTAAACTATATTATTGGGGAGAGCAAATCGGCGAAAACACTATTAGAAATAATTTATTTATTTTTCCACTTCACTGTTCCTCTCTAGGTATTCTCTGTATTCCACCATCTTTGCAATGCACTTTACTGCTCTTATGGGGCTTCCAAAAACTGGAACTCTACTATTCTTGAGAGTGTTTTGCACTTCACTATCCCTAGTCACAAATAAAACAGGTTTCCCATACTTCTCATTTATGCTTGATGCGCTCTCCGCCAAGGCTTTCATAAACAACCTTGAGCCCTTCTTAAAGGTTTCAATCTCCTCCTCACTAAAAATATGTATTTTGGAGAGGGGATCAAATGAACTTGAAAAATCATATGCTATATACGCATATAGTAATACATCAGCTATGTCCTCTTCGAAGAGAATCTCGCCACAAAATTTGAAGAGGTTTATATCTAGGCTGGAAACGAGGTCGATAGGATTTCTATGACTCCAATAACTGGGAGCCCGCTCACTAATCTTTTCTACCACACTTGCTGACAATGGAGGCACCTCCAAACCATATTCTTCACAAGCATCGGCCGTCAGAACAGCCCACCCTCCAGCTCCACTTAGGATTCCCACCCTTCTTCCCTTGGGCAAAGGGCACTTGGCAAAGGCGGTGGCATAATCCACAAGCTCATCACTATTCTCTGCCAAAACAATTCCGGTCTGTTTTGCCACAGCGCGAAAAACCTGAATTGAGCCGGCAATAGAACTAGTGTGGGAACGGGCGGCCTCAGAACCAGCCTTCGTTTTACCCGCCTTAATAGCTATAAAGGGTTTTTTGCTGGTTAACTTTCTCGCCACATCAATGAATCTCCTTCCATCTCGAACCCCTTCAATAAAAGCCACAACAACCCCTGCGTCAGGGTCGCTGCTATAATACTCCAGATAATCCTCCAATTTCAATACTGCCTCATTTCCGCTACTCACAAATTTTGTGAAACCCGCTCCAGTCTTGGAGATGGCATCCATAAGCACCATTCCCAGAGTTCCAGACTGAGAAACCATGGCTATGTTTCCCTTATTAGGATTTATGGGGCTCATTATCGCGGTCAGATTTCCAGAAGCGCTATAAACACCCATACAGTTGGGACCTACTATTTTCATTCCACTTCTCTGACCTATTTCAGAAATCTCATTCTGCAACTTTTCCCCTTCTCCACCCACCTCCTTAAAGCCGGCAGTAATTATGATACAGGCTTTAACCCCCTTCTCCTCACACTCCCTTAAAACCTTAACAGCAGTATTGGCAGGAACCGTCAACACAGCTAGATCAACGTCTACCGGAATGGAAGTAACATTGGGATATGCCTTTAATCCCAAAACCACGCTCTCATAAGGATTCACTGGATAAATTTCACCTCTAAACTCTCCAGAAAGAATAGCGGCCAAGGTAGCGCCACCAATCTTCCCAAAAGTATTAGATGCACCAACCACCGCAACATTACTTGGTTTAAACAGAGCTTCAAAACCCATTTTTTTACCATTCATACTTATCTCCAAACCCGAAGGTATCAACTACAAATATAAATAATTTTAGGGAACTTTTCCATCACAAAATAACAGAAATTGTATTTTAGTTTTTACACCGCACAGCCTCTTCTTACAAGAGTAACCTACAAAATATTAGCATTGCCAACCTTTTCGTCACCTAGCGTGTACTCCATAAAATTTGGATATGCTGCCTTTCCCTGCTGGTACAGGTGCATTCTATTTCAGGAAGGTGGTGGAGTCTAATCTAGTATATCGTAGTATGCAAAAGAACCTGAGGAAGGCGCAGGCTCTCTTCACTCCTAGTTATTCTATGAGAATGACGCCACTGAAAAATTTTAAACAGTCCTTTAGGTGTGAAAAAAGGGGTTCCACGCAAAAAATATTTGCGCTATAGATCAAAAAAGCTGGTTGGCTCCTCCAAATAAACTTAGTTGTTACTATCAAAATATTTATTTGTAAAACTATCTCTAAATTATCTTAGGTTATTGGAGGTTACCTCTTGTTCGATAAATTAAAGAAAGCAGCTGAAGAGGCTGGAAAGCGAGCTACAACTACCGCGGCAAAGAAAGCTGCAGGTGAGGTTGCGGGAAAAATCTCTGATGCGGCAATCAAATCAAAAACACCCGAAGCTAAAGGCGACCCCAAGGAAGTAGCAATAAGGGCATATGAATGTCTCCAAAAGGGAGACCGCAAGGGATGGCTAGAAACACTGTCCCTTCAACTGCAGAAAACCGTCGACGTAGGAGGCTCCGCAAGCTATTGGTGGAAGACGGGAAGACACTACGTCGAGGACTACGGAGTCTACTACGAATTCCAAAAAGAGGATAGAGCTCCGTTTCCAGATCAGAGAAAATTCTTCTTTAAACGCAAGAACCCCGACGGCAGTGATAGGGGTGCCCCTGTGCCCTGCACCGTACGCATAGACGAAGACGGAGTCTGGCGGGTAGACCAGCAAAGTGTCTAAATACTTCCAACTTTTTTTATTTTTTTCCGTAAACGGAAAGTATATGTTTTGGGCCACCGCACTCCTTAAATCGACGCAAGCGAACCAGATTTTCGTGTGCAAAAAGCAACAAGACCCAGAACTTGAAAACAAGCCCAACAAAAGGATCACAATAAACCACATCTTCTCCCAGGCAACCACAACTGGGACATATACAAGCTGAAGCACGGAAGAGAACTCAGGGAAGTCGAGGTGAAGGAAGTCCAAAAGATGCTCAAATGCGGGAAGAAGGGATTCAAAGTGTTCCGCTGCCCCAA
>Ga0136652_1001222_pt1 | contig 11191 bp, 9 predicted proteins | sample ConPoolayeEmetaG_FD_94864 | JGI IMG/M metagenome (GOLD analysis project Ga0136652, IMG submission 94864) | Hot spring microbial mat communities from California, USA to study Microbial Dark Matter (Phase II) - Cone Pool mat layer E metaG... ...
CCCGGAGAGGGCAAAATCAACTTTAAACCCGTTATGGATGTCCTAAAGAAAACCAACTATAACGGTCTAATCACACTGGAGGTATGGGGCTCTAAAGACCCGGAAATGGCCGCCTTAGAAGCCAAAAAGGCAATGGAAAACCTGCTAAAAATCTGAAGCTGCATTCCCCCTTAATTAAGGAGTCTACTATCTATTATATGGTGATTTGTTTTTAGTCCTGATAACTTTAAATCCCGCTTCCATCCCCGGGAACCATCTTTTTGCACTCCCTGACTCTTCCGGGCGCGAAACCCCCCTTAAAACACAAGGCGGGTTAACCCCGCTTTCTCTCCACAAAACCGCTACGAAAATTAACACAAAAGAATATAAAATCAGCACATTATAAAGGATAGACTCATTGCCTTAGTCGATATGTTAGCCTTGAAAATATTTAATTTTTTCTTAATTATTAATATAATTATTTTTTTATCAAAAAATTAATATAATTCCAGAGTAAACCATAATTTTAAAAACGTCGAAATAGCTTTGGGAGGTAAATTTTTATGGCCGCATTAACTGCTTGGCGAGAGAAATGCATCATAACATGTGCACTTACCGGAGGTGCAACCTTCCCCGCCCAGTCAAAATACATACCTGTAACACCAGACCAGATATCTGACGAGGCCAAAAAGGCTCGTGATGCAGGCGCAGCAATAGTCCACGTTCATGTGAGGGATCCCAAATCTGGGTTTCCAACAGCGGATTTAAAAGTCTGGAGAGAAACCCTAGAAAAAATTAAGCAAAAGGCTGACGATCTCATAATTTGTTGTACAACTGGCGGCGGCAAAGACATGACTGCCGATGAAAGAATTGCCGTGGCTGCAGAGTTCGCTCCCGAAATGTGCTCCTGCAACACTGAAACAATGAACTTCTCCATGTTCCCCCTCGCAGAGAGATTTAAAGACGACCAGCTAATGTACGCAATTCTTATGTCTACAAAGGATTACGTATTTAAGAACACATTTGCAGACGTAGAGAGATTTATTGGCATAATGTATGAAAATAATGTTAAACCCGAATTTGAATGCTATGGACCTAATGGACTCTGGAACCTTATGGCAATGATCAGGTTCGGGTGGGTAAAACTACCCGCACATATGCAATTCGTCCTAGGAGTCTTGGGAGGAACCGGAAACACCCCCTACGAACTGGTACACATATACACTGAAGCTCAAAGAATACTCGGCCTAAACAATTTCACGTGGTCAGTAATTGGAGTAGGGTATCCAGCGCAATTCCATCTCGGCGCTGTAGCTGCAACAATGGGAGGCCATGTGCGGGTGGGTTTAGAGGACAACCTATATATCAGGTACAGAGAACTTTCACCTGGTAATGCACCACTAGTTGAGAAAATGAGGAGAATCATTGAGGATTTGGGCAGAGAAATTGCTACCCCCGACGAAGCCAGAAAAATGTTGGGACTTAAAGGAATAGACAAAGTTAACTTCTAAGCCCTCCTCTCTCCCCTCTTTTTTTGAAAATGGTATATTGACAATTTTAATTTTTTCATTGCGAATCGCTTCTCCCCGATTTTCTCTTTTTTACGCAGAAAAAAGTATTTTTCACCAATTTAGCGCCAGATAGGGAAACCAAATCCATTTAACATCGTCGAGATAATAAACTTTGGTTATCCCACTATCATTGCAGAATTAATTAATCACAGGATTTATATTGTGGAAGCCTTCCTGCCTTTCACTTGAATATATCTTTGGTTTTCTTTTCCATCTCTTTAAGGTCGCCCTTCTTTAATTGCTTGGGATTATAGTATTTCGCCCTAGAGGATTCGGGAAGCCAGTTATCTGGCACACTAATGGTCTTGACTTCTCCAGCTGGAGCCGGTGCAGGTGTATGGGCTGGTTCTGCTGCGTATGCTAGTTGTGGTGGGGGTGGACCATACGTACCTACACCTGTTGGCTGAGTTGGGGCTTGATAGCCCGGAGGTGGGCCATATTGGACTGGCGAGGGGCGGGGAGCCCTTATTTGGGCTTCTGGTCTTATTTTTCCTAGAACAGCTGAAATTTGTTGTCTGAGCTGCATTGATGGTGGGGGTGCAATTCCCCCGGGGCCGTATGGTGTCTGGGGTGCGGTGGCTACAGCTTCCTGTAGCTTATTTAACTCTTTTGAGAATACTGAGGGTTTAACGAATTTCTCCTCTACTATTCCTCCTCTGGAGGGTCTGTATCTTCCGAATTCTTCCTGTGATGGCGCTCCTCCCGACCCTAGGTTCTCTTTGGAGATGAAACTGGCGGGTTCTATTGTTCGTCTTGTAGGTTGTCTAGTGGGAGGTGTTCTTACTGGTGCTGGGTAACTTTCTTCTACTGGTGTAGGCTCTTCTCGTATTTGGGGTGTGTATTCTTCACTTGGGGTTGGTCCATGAACTATTGGTGTGGGTTTTGGTCTCATTTGAGGGGGGGCTTCTGGGGCTTCTTTAGGTTCGAGAGGAAAATGTTTTGGTGTTTCTCCCGAGAAGGAGGCCCAGTTTTCAATACTGTCGATTTTGCTTTCGAGGTCTAAGATTCTTTGATTTATGAAGGCGATTTCTTGCCTCACGGTTTCTGTGTATTGGTCAAAGACTTCCGCAATTTTTTCGATTCCTTGTTCCAGCCTATTTAAGGCTTCTTCAACTTTTTTGTCTCTACCCATCGATTCTCCCCCAAAAAAATTGGAGGTATTTAAATATTCTTTATTTTTTAAATATAAATATCTATCACTCTACACTGTCTTTCAACACAAATTATTAGTTAGAAAATAGGGTGTGGGATAAGTGATAATTGATGGGGAAAAGTGTGTAGGTTGTGGGGCTTGTGTACCTTATTGTCCTGTTAACGCCATTTTGCTGGAGAATGGTAAGGCAAGAATAGATGAGGCTAGGTGTGTTGAGTGTTTTACTTGTTACCGTTCCTGGATTTGTCCGGAGGGCGCGATTAAAATACCCGTTTTAGAGTGGCCCAGAGAAATTCGGAACGCCTTTAGTGATGTTGCGGGTACACACAAGGTGACGGGTATTCCTGGGAGGGGAACAGAGGAAATGAAAACAAATGATATTACTGATAGGTACGGCTGGGGAGAGGTTGGTTTTTGTGTGGAGCTTGGAAGACCAGGTGTGGGAACAAGCTTTAGGGAAGCAGAAAAAGTTTCTAAAGTTTTGGCTGGAAAAGGGGTGGAGTTTGAGAAGCAAAATCCCTATACACATCTTATAGATGAATCTGGAAAGTTGAGATTCAATATTGGTGAGGAAAGGGTTCTTTCCTGCTTGATTGAATTCAAAACCAAGCTAGAAAATGTCCCAGAAATCCTCAGAACACTGAGGAGCCTTGAAAGCGAAGTTGAGACCGTATTTACAGTGGGAGTGATTTCAAGGTTCAATCCTGATGGTTCTATTCCCATACTTTCCCTGATTGAAGGGGAGGGGTTCAAGGTGCGGCCTAATGCAAAAATCAACCTAGGTCTGGGAAAAAGACCCGGAGGCGATTCCTAGTGACGCATACTCTACACCGTTTGGGCGATGAGGACTCCCTAAAAAAAGACTATGTTGTGGTGGCTATTTATGCTCATGGAATAAATGACAATCAACCAGATTCACGGGACAAGCTCCTGAGAATAGCTGAGATACTGAAATCTCAGAGACCCATAAACATGATAAATGAACTTCTTTGGAACTTTACACCAGCAATCCAGGCGGTTTACGGCGACAAAGGCTCGTTTAAAGCGGCACTCAGGCTTCTTAAAAAGGAAGACTTGGGAATATCAATAACAGTCAGCGGATTAATGTCAGAAATTAAAGAAATAGCGGAGGAACTTGGTCTCAAGCTACACACAGTTAACCTCTCACTAGGAGTATTCGGAAACAAGAAATTGCTCCCCTCAGAAAAAATATTAGAAATGACCTCAATGTGCGGACACCACTGCGTATCCCCAAACCTAGTCAAAAATTTAGTACAGCAAGTAATAAAGAACAAAATAACACCCGAAAAAGCGGCTGAAGAACTCTCTAAACCCTGCATTTGTGGCGTTTTTAACAAAGCAAGAGCTATAGACCTAATAAAAAACCTAATTTCACAAAAATAAATAGCTGGAAGCTTTTTTAGGCTTCCAATTTTTTAGCCTAAGGTTTTTTCCAGTGGCGGTATTACCTGCTTTTTGCGAGACATCATACCCTTAATGTATACTGAGTTATCTTTTAGAACCGCATTGAAGGCTTTCTTGGTAACTGTTCCCTCCTTGTCTCCTGCTACTAGGAGTTCCGTTCCCTCCTGTATAATGTCTGTGAGCATCATAAAAATCATGTCGTAGCCCTCCTGCTTCACCATCCTCTCCATTTCTCCCAGTATATCCTTTTTTCTACTTCTGGCTTCCTCTATGTCCACTATTTCGACTTGTCCCACGCCTACCTTTTTACCGCCAAAATTGTAGTCCTTGAAGTCCGAATATATTATGTCCCTAGCACTCTTACCCGCTAAACTGGCCTTTGCTTTTTTCACTTCGACTCCGAATTTTAATGGATCCACACCCACCATTTTGGCCAGCTTCTCTGCTACCTTCTTGTCCCTTTCAGTGGATGTGGGGGACTTGAAAACCACAGTGTCTGAAAGTATAGCGGCAAGCAGTATTCCCGCCATTTTTTTGTCCAGTTTTATTCCCTTCTCAAAATATTTCTCCGCAATTAGAGTGGAGGTTGAACCCACGGGTTCGGTGTGGAACAGGATGGGGTTTGCTAGCTTGAATTCTATGCGATGATGATCCAACACTTCAATTATTTCAGCCTTGTCCGCTCCATCAACCATCTGTCCAAACTCATTATGGTCCACTAGAATCAGCTTTTTTCCAGCGGCGTTGTCAAGCTGTTTCGGAGCCTCAACCCCAAAGTGTTTAAGTACAAACTCTGTCTCTGGATTAATCTCACCTGCTCTCGCAGCTATGGCTGAAGCATTCTCTCCCGTCAACCTCTTAAAATTAGCATAGGAAATAGCGGCACAAACGGAATCAGTATCCGGCGACTTATGACCAATAACATAAACCTCAGACATTTGAAATACCTCACACAGATTCTTAACCAAACTTTTCTACACATCAAACATATAAAACATTCGTCTAAACCCATTACAATCCAAATCATAAAAGGTAAAACAACTTTTATAATGTTATGATTTTTTTAAATAACACTTACTCAACAATATTAGATTCAGTGTAATACACATTTTCGGAATCTGGTGAATCCACCCTTAGTATAACGGCTACTTGGAAACGGGAGTGGCATGAATCATCCTTCCCAACAACTCTAGTGGGAATTAGCGAAACAAAGCTTTAAATAAAAATCCAATCCGAACCACATTGCCTCACAATCTTGCTGTAAAATGTTTATATACAAGTTAAAGGTAATATAGGAACACCTAAATTTTGACAGAGGTTGTAAAATGTCTAGTGGAAGGAGAATTGTTTTCACCCGTGACGCCACGGGACTGGTCAGAGAGATTTCACTTATAGATGCGGTTGCCATAACCTTTTCCTTCGTCATCGCAGGAGGCATAATGTTCCTATCCGTCCAGTCTCTGTCTCCAGGATATTTCCCCGGAGCAAACCTCCCAGTATCATACATGGGCGGCCTAATTTTGATGCTACCAATAGCAGTGGTTTACGCAGTGCTCGCTAGAGCAATGCCCAGAAGTGGTGGTGACTACGTTTTCATTAGCAGAATTCTGGGTCCTGGATGGGGATTCATTGCCTCTTGGGGTTCATGGATAGTTACCATGTTCACTATCGGGGTTCTGTGTTTCCAAGCTGTTTCCTTCATAAGTCTCTTCACCATGTACTATGGCCTCTGGACTTGGGATCTGGGACTACTAGGATGGTCAATCCAGTTAACCGATCCCATTTGGGGGGTCATTTTCGGTATAGTTCTCATTTTCTTCTTCAGTGTGGTACTAATGGCTAGTATGAGGGGCTCCCTTTGGCTGATGCGAATCCTCTTCATTCTACCCCTTCTGGCGGGTTTGGCAACAATCTGGATTCTGGCAACCCACTCCCCACTCGATATGATATGGGCTTGGAACACCATTTTCGGATGGGAAGGACAGAACCTCTTCGGAATTCCCCTCGGAGCGTATGGAGACATATTCCGCGTGGCTTACCAGAACTGGTGGTGGCTCTTCTCCTTTAGAGCCTCTCTCAACGGGCTCAGCGACACTATGGGAGCAGTTATAGTATCTATGTTCGCATTCTCGGGGTACATGAGTCTCACTTACATAGGTGGCGAGGTTAGAGACACAAGGAGAACATTTTTCTATGTTATGGTGATAGGCCTCTTCTTCATCTTCCTATTCTACGTGGGCATAATTTACCCCCTGCAAGCCAACTATGGCCCCTTTGTTACAGCTTATAACTATCTCATATACATGAAGAGTGGCAACTTCCTCTATTGGTGGTTGTGGGGAAGCCAGCTAAACCAAGGAAATCTCCAATACTGGATCCAATATGGAGCTTGGTACTACCTAGGAAAACTTCCAGCGCCCATTCCGGCTAGTGTTCCCTTATTTGCGGCCCCTCTAGCTGGTTTGAGCTGGCTGAGTTTGTTCATAATTGCTGGCGGTACACTATGGCTAATTAACTATATTATGCCCGGCCTTCTAACAACTTCCAGATACATTTTTGCCTGGAGCTTCGACAGACTGATGCCCACAAGGTTAAGCAAACTGAGCGAAAAAAGCAACACGCCTGTAAATGCAATAGCTGTTTCTATGACCATATCTATGGTGGGCGTTATCCTGAGCTACTGGAGTGCGCTCCAACAGGCATTAAACATTGTGTTTCTGGCAGTTATCGTCATAGCCCTTACCATCATAGCGGGCCTAAGATTCTATGCTAGAAGAAGGGACCTGGCTGAAAGAACATATTACCCAAGGATTGGAAAAGTTCCAGTGCTTGGAATCTGTGGAGTTTTAGCATTTATAGCTCTTGTCCCACTGCTTCTAGCCGCACTTGCAACCTTTAACCTTGGCTCGCTATTAATTGGTCTAATTGTATACATAGTCGGAGCTGCCATTTACTTCACAATGAAGAGGCGGAACAAGAAAGCCGGCGTAGACATAGAGACAATATTTAGAGAAATACCTCCCGAATAAATCGTCGGAAATAAAATCATCTTTTTTCTTTTTTAATCTCAAAATTTTGTTATCTCTGATTATAAGGATCAAACGTATTTTCGTATTCCTAATAAGGGTCGTAAAAATTCATTAAAATATATGAGAAAATTAAAAATGATAAAATTGAAGGATAAAAAAAGGAATGTTTAAACGAAGTGATTGTAATTTATTTGTGCTCCTTTACAGCTATAGTTATGCCTTTCAAGAAGTCTTCTGGCTCAACCATGGGGATTTCCCAGCCGGGTTTCTTGTAGGTCTCCTTAATCTTTTCCAAAAGCTTGTGCTCATCTGTGGCGTCTAAACCTACCAGCGACTTTTCCATGTCCCACAAGTAAGCATCCGGCCTCGCATAAAAATCACCAGAAAACATTATGTCATCAATTTTTCCCGAACTATTCAGCAGAAGATGAGTTACGATAAGCTTTCTCCCTTTATATCGGCTAAAGAGTAATTCCTGATCCCCTCTTACTTTGGAGAATCTTTTCTTGCTGGAAACTTTGAAAGTGTGTTCTGGTGAAGAAGCCATCGCTCTCCATTTCTGCCTTATCTTTTCTTCCTCCTCAGTCATTTCACCCTCAACCAGCTTGACACCTATCTCCTGTTCAAAAGCCTCCACAAAGGCATCCCTAACTTCCTCCTTACTCGGAAGACGTCCGGTTTCTGCCTCCACACTGGTCACCCACTCAGAAACACTCTTGGCCTTTTTATCCGAAAATTTTTCCGGAGGAATCTTAGCCACCTTGGAGAACAAATCCATATCTGGCTCGCCGATACTAAGAATGGTATTGCCTAAAATGATTTCAAAAACCTGCGCAAAACCGAATCCTGTAATCTTCCTCTCACCCACCTTTACATCGCCGATATGTTTATACCACGGGTCCTTTACTCCCAGCTTCTTGTACGCTTCAACTATCACTTTTCCAAATTTTTGGAAGGCAATGTCCATATTCGGAAAGAAATTATCATAGTATAATAGACCCACTGCCATGCTGGCATTTTTATCTACAAATATTGTGCCGCCACCAACCCCTAACCTTCTTATTACTCGGACTCCGTATTCCTTACACTTTTCTAGGTCAACTTCGGTGTCTATGTCTTGGAAAAAGCCCAGACTCACACCAGTTTCCTTAAAGCCTACAATGGACATTCCCATGGGGCCATTTTTCTGCAATTCCACGGCTGGGCCTCCAAGGGCTACTGTGTCTAGCATGTCGCATTCTGGGAGAAAAAGAAGTCTCCACTCTTTAGTCAAATCTCCTTCAACTCCCTTCCAAATTTTTTATAGAAATTTCACTTTAGGTTATATGTTAAGGGGCAACCTAATTTTTATACTTTACTAGGGCAGACTTTTTTTCGATTGTCTCAAAAAAAGAGCAATTTTAGAGATTTTTCCAATTTGGAGCCTAAAAAAAGGGTGTTTGGGGGTTCGGTGAATTTCAGGGTTTTTACACGAATAGTAACGTTTAATAAGCCAGTCGCAGACTAATAAACATAAAAATCTAAAATATTTCAAAGAAAATCCTAAAAAACATAAAATCATTAACAGGTTTAAACTGTTGATAATAAACATAAAATTGGAAGAATGAATTGCTCAATATTTATGGGAAAAGGATGTTTGAGAAATGAGCCAGCCAAACTCGAAAAGCAGCATGTATAACAAGAACCCGCTGTCTGCAGGTGTACTGGTTGAGTTTCGTTCTTGGTCAGAACATATGCACTCTGACTCCTTTTCCCGAACCAGAGAGAATAAACTTGCAAATCCCAATGTTCTCAATAAAATAGTCCAAAAAATCTGTCACACTCTCCAAAAAGAGGGGCACTTTTGCCTGTATGTATGTGTCTTTTGTACAAGTTATACTATTTCCCAGCCTCAAAGACGTGAAAACGAATTAGTTTCAGCTGCTGTCACACTGTGGAACGAAACAATTGTTCTTAGCTTTCAATTCTGTATTTCTGAAAGCGTAAGTCTGGCTGAAGTGTGTAGTAGAAAAGCTGCACTAATCATTAATGTTGACGGGTACGTTGGGGGAGGGGGGAACATTTACTCTAATTTTTCCTACCAGCGAGGATTACTGCATAATTTATGCGTGAAGCCTGCATACCCCAGGCAAGTATGCAACACGAAAAAAACTTTTTCGTTTGCCTTAAGTGTGGTAAACTGGTCGGAGTGTTTTGTGCGTGTGACTTTTGCTTTTACATTCCTGCTTATCGGGTTGGGGGTCGAAGGACAGAGAGAGGGAGAAGTTCTTAAGGGGGAGGTAAAGCTCGAGCCGTGGAGAACAATCGCCTCTGGAGATCCAAGATATGTGGCTACGGCCGCGAGCCTATGATCAATGAACTTCTGCTCTCTCTGTCCTATTTTTGTTGGAGGGGTCTGGGGGGACTTCGAGTACTTGGACTGGATATTTGAAATCCACTATTAGATGTTAGATTTGAAGTTTTATTTTCTGCGGAATTATATTTCGCTATAAAAAGAATCTAGAACTTTTAATTTTTTCAATATGCCTAGAGCATGTGGGGTTGTTTTGTAAATGTTTCCTGTTTTGTCTAGATGCTTTTTTGTGTGAGGGTGTTTTGTGGCATTTTTTCGTTTCAATTTTTGTGAGGTGTGGTGTTTGGTGGGGTTTTATTGTAGGAGTCCGTTTTCTTTGTAGCGTTTGAGGGTTAATGCTGCGTCTCTTGATATTTCTTGGTCTTTTAGGGCTTCTTTTAGTGGTTTTGTGGCTTTTTTGTGCATTAGTTTCCTTTTGGCGTATAGGGCAAGTAGTCTGGCTGCGGCTTTGCGTGTGTTTTTGTTTTTGTCTTTTAAGAGTTTTACTGAGTTTTCTAGGACTGTTTGGTCGGTGAGGTTTTTGTTGGTGTAGATTATTAGTGCTTCTGCGGCGTTTTCTCTTACGTGCTCGTTTCTGTCTTTGAGTAGTTTGGCTAGTAGCTTCAATGCTTTTTCGTCTGTGAGTCCTTTTTGGGCGTATACTCCTAGGGTTATCGCGCAGTTCATTCTCACTCCCGCCTCTATGTCTGTGAGTCCCTTAACCAGTTTATCTAGTATTTTTGCATCCAATATGTCTTGGTCGGCGTAGTTTAGGATTGCGTAGGATGCGTTTCTTCGCGTACTTCCATCCTTATCCTCCAATAGTCTTACAAGCTGGTCGAAGGCTTCCCTAATCAAAAATTTTTCCTCCGCAAAGAAGCCGATTATGATTGCGGCGTTTGCCCGGACCTTTTCGAACCTGCTATTAAGGAGTTTTATGAGAATTTCGCTGCCCAAGTCTCCTTTGTCCAAGAGTCCCAGTTGGGCATAGTTGGCTAAGGCGTAAGTTGCATTGGTGATTATGTCTCTTTCTCCATCTTCCTTCAACATTTTTGTGAGGTAACCTATGGCGCTTTTAGTGTAGAGCTTATTTTGAGCGTACTTGCCCAAGGTCCAGGCAGCTGTGCTTCTTGCGGCTTTGTCTTCGTCGCTTAGAAACTTTGTCAGAAAAACTAGCACATTCTTGTTAAACTCGCCCTTAGAAGCGTATTTAGCTGTTTCAAACAGGGCTTCGCGGCGCACCTTGTACCTTTTGTCTTGAAAACTCCCCAAAAGAGCTCCTACCTTTGCACTACTCATCATCATAACCTCATATATGGATACGAAGCTTTTTTCCTTGTGGTAATAATGTAAAATTGAACTACATTCTTAATATCTGTATTGTAAAAAAGGATCCGCAACATTAATTTTCAAAAATGTTGTTCCAAAAACTGCCGCTATGTACTTCTCCTCTGCGAGAACTTTAATTTATATTCTCACAAATGTCTCCTGCATATTGACTACTGGGTGAAAAATTGTCGCTCTTCTTTATTCACTAAACTTATATATATAGCCTATTTATATTTTTATTAAGGGTGAAAGGACACTATGTTCCTCGTTAGTGAATGGGGGTGATTAGGGTTATGCGGTCTAGTCTGAAGGTTCGCTTCCTGTTCTTCAGGTAGCAGTAGGCTTCAACGTACTGTTCCCTACGTCTTCTGCC
>Ga0136652_1001226_pt1 | contig 11176 bp, 10 predicted proteins | sample ConPoolayeEmetaG_FD_94864 | JGI IMG/M metagenome (GOLD analysis project Ga0136652, IMG submission 94864) | Hot spring microbial mat communities from California, USA to study Microbial Dark Matter (Phase II) - Cone Pool mat layer E metaG... ...
CCAGAAATAGTGTAGTAAGCGGTTTTGCTTTCTAAAATGAGTAAAACATCATTATCGCTTAAATCAATTTTATTCCTCTTTGTCCAATAAATTTCAATTGTTTGGCCTAAAGTAGTTCGATTAAGCATTCGGAAAAACTCTTCAGCAATTTCTCCTGCTTTTTTCTCTCCTAAAACCCGCCTGTTATCCCACAAAATTTTCCACATCAAAACATGCAAGGCATCGCCAGCATTAATCGCTAATTCTTTTCCATAAAGCCGGTGTAGGGTTAGTCTTCCCCGCCGTTCTAAAGAGTCATCCTCAACGTCATCATGGCTCAAAATCCAATCTTCAGAAACTTGCATTGCTGCGGCCGTTCGAACTGCTTTTTCTTCAGGAAAGCCCATCGCCGCAGCAGTTAAAAGAACCAAAGTTGGCCTGAGATATTTTCCTTTTCTTTGAGGGTAGTCTGAAGTAATTTTTTGGTGAAAACAAACCAAAGATCGGTATTTAGGAGGAGTTTGACAATACTCAGGAAATTTTATTAAATTATCAAGATAAGTTTTAATCTCCTGCCAAACAATTTTCTTTTTCTTCTCCAAAACTTTTTTAAAATCGACTTCCATTAACTTGGATTTTATTATATTTGACAGCAATTCTCAATCCTGATAAACTAAGGTTGTGGAAAAATTAGCTTTTAACATTGGCGAACAATTTTGGCTTAAAGAAGGTCAAGGAATAGAAAGAAAAACTACTTATCAAAGCTTGGGAGGACTTATTTCGGTAATTCTTCCCAATGTCTACGTAATCGCGGGGATAGTTGCTTTTGTTTTTGTTTTGGTTGCTGGATTAATGTTTATTATTAATGCCGGTAAGGGAGAAGGCGAACAAGCAAAAAAATGGCAAGGAACTTTAACCGCTTCAATTACCGGACTATTGATTATTTTTCTAAGTTATTGGATAATACAAATAATTGAAGTAATAACAGGAATTAAAATTTTTAATCGCTAAAATGCTTGATATAATTGGCGGTATTACTCCTCCTCCTCCGTTTCAAGGCGGATCCGACCAATACGGAGGATATCAAACCGGATTAATTGCTTTTTTCAATAATATTATTCGTCTTTTAATTGTCATTGCCGGAATTTGGGCGTTTATTAATTTAATTTTAGCCGGTTACGGATTTTTAGGCGCCGGTGATGATCCCAAAAAAATGGAAGCCGCCTGGCAAAAAATATGGCAATCAATGCTAGGTTTGCTTTTTATTTTGGCCTCATTTGTTTTGGCAGCAATTTTTGGTTATTTATTATTTGGCAACCCAACCGCCATTCTTAAACCGAAAATCTATGGACCGTAAAAAAGTCAAAAGTCAAAAATTAAAAGTTAAAAGTTACTATTTCGCTTTTTTAATGCCCCAAGCGCTAGCACAAACACCTCATGAACTTGGGCCAATAGGCGGAGAAAGAGACAGTGGACTTGGACCATGGAGTTGGTTATTTCAAGAAAAAGACGTCTCTATGTCCGCCGCAATTTTTACAAGCATCATCTCTCGAATAATTGGAATAATGACAATTATTGCCGGAATCTGGTTTATTTTCCAGTTTATAATTGGTGCTTATAGTTATATGACTGCCGCCGGCGACCAGCAAAAAATGAGTAATGCTACCAAAAAAATTACCTCCGCTCTCATCGGTCTGACAATCATTGTTGCCGCTTATGCTATTATTTCCTTGTTGGGAGCACTTTTAGGATTTGAAATTTTAAAACCGGGAGAAGTTATCAAAATACTTGGTCCAACCTAAATAAAAATGAGAAAAATCTTTCTATTTTTAACTACTATTCTTTTCATTTCTTTAATATCTCCACGATCAGCTTTAGCAATAAAAGTGGGAGATCAGTGCGCAAAAGAGCAAAAGGAACAAATCTCAAATTGCGAATGTTTTGTTGCTTCCACTGGTGAGAAAAAAATCTGCTGTTGTGGGTGCAATGGAGCAAAATGGGAATTCTACCATGAAGGGGTCTGCGAGCCAGGAGCTGGAACCCAAATCGTCAACCCTGTTTTAAAAACTTTTGGATACGGAGAAGGAGCAGATATCATTGCTCAATTAATTGCTAATTTTTTAAAAATTACCTTTTCAGTGGTAGGTTTAATTCTCTTGGCCATGCTTTTGTGGGGAGGAATCCAGTGGTTAACCGCTGGCGGAGATAAAGAAAAAATAGCTAAAGCCCAAGGAAGAATCACCTCGGCTTTAATTGGGTTTATAATTTTTATGTCGGTTTTTGCTATTATTAATTTTATTGCCCCTGCTTTAGGACTTGAATTTTTACAGATTTTAAAAATTCAATGGCCAACGCTCTAAAATGACTTATCAAGTAGTTGTTAGTGATATTCAAAAATATCTTGAATCCTCGCCTTCAATCAAAAGTTGGATTAACCTTAACGCTCAGGGAATTGTTTCTAACCTTATAAATCTTGTTTTAGTAGTTGCCTTTGTTGCTTTTCTTCTCCTTCTTTTGCTTGGAGGGATTCAATGGATAACCAGCGGAGGAGACAAAGAATCATTGGCTAAGGCAAGAGGGAAACTTACTTCGGCAATAATAGGAATTATCATCGTCATTTCTACCTGGGCAATTTTAGGATTAGTAAAAGACTTCTTTGGAATTAATCAAAAAGAAAAAAGCACTTCCTCTCAATATATTTGTCCTGCCTTAAATGGAAAAAAATGTCGTCCAGGAACCCTCTCACCTGGACCATGTAACTATCCGCCAGAAGGAAATTGCTGTATTTGTAAACCATCAGGACTCTGGGAAAAGGTCACTGTTAATCCATCCCAATGTCAAGTTAAGCCCGGAGATTGCCAATAAAACTTGACAAAAAAATTTTTTAATTTAAAATTAGGTGAAAGGAGGTGAAAAAATGAGAAGTTTATCTGTCTTAGCCGCTGAACAAATTAACCTCAGGCCAGGAGGAGAATTTGAGAAATTAGGAAATATTACTATTCCAGCCGTTGTTTCTGCTTTGATAAAATTTGCTTTAGTAATTGCTGCTTTGGTCGCTTTTGCCTTTTTAATTTTTGGAGGGATAAAATGGATTACCTCTGGAGGCGACAAAGAAGCAACTGCCAAAGCCCAAAGCACAATTACTGCTGCTTTAATTGGTTTGGTAATTGTCTTTGCCGCCTGGGCAATTATAAAACTAATTGAGGTATTCTTTGGAGTCTCTATCCTTACTTTAACTATTCCCTCGGTCTAACTTGTAACTTGACGACTGTTGGGTTTTGGTGTAAATTAAAAGCATGAATTGGCTTTCTGAGGGTTGTTCTGTAACAATCATTCCCCCAAGAGGAGGTGAACCAATTGAAGTTGCTACCATTCAAGGTATTGAATGTATTGTGCGAATTTTTTTAAATCTTGCTGTTCGCGTAGCCGGAATTGCTCTTTTTATTATGCTTTTGGCGGGCGGTTTTAAATACCTTACCTCTGGCGGCGATCCAAAAACAGCTGAATCTGCTCAAAAAACAATTACTTATGCTATTCTAGGTTTAGCCCTGCTTTTAGGCGGTTGGCTTATTTTGTTATTTATCAAAGAATTCACCGGCATTAATGTCACTATTTTTGAAATTCCCAAATGAAAAAACTGCTTATTTATTTACTCTTCTTTTTTTTGTGGTTTTTATTTCCTTCAAGGATTTTTAGCGCTTGTTCTCCTCCAACTGATTATTCAAGCTGTCCAGTTGCTCAAATTGGCCCAAAAATTGCTGCCAACATTGACCCTAAAAACTATCAACAAATAAGAGAGCAATATAATCAGGCAAACCCAGCAGTGACTAATCAACAAATTCCGGTGACTATTATCTACACTACTTCTGACCTAAACCCCACAAATCTCTCAGCAACAGTTGCCAATCTTCAAGCAATGCAACAATACGGGCTTCATCCAATCATTAGAATTTCCTCCTCAGTAATTGGCACTCAAGGCTGGGACAGAATTACCCCTCAGGAGGCTCAAAATGTCGCTCAAACTTTGAATCAAGCTCTTTCTCTAGTTCATTTCTCTCAAAAACCAATAGTTTTCTTTGGCAATGAACCAAATTTACCAGAAGAATGGGGTGGTCAAGTTGATACCTCTTCTTTTGCCCAAGCTTTTGCTGCCTTCATTCAGTCTGCAGGAACAAATCGTCAATTTAAAATTTTTTTCCCTCCGGTAGCCAGCCACCAAGAAGGGGCAGAATACGCTTTTCTTCAACAAATCCTTAATTACCGATTACCAAGTGGAGCAACAATTGGCCAAAGCGTAGATGGTGCCACTCTTACTATTTACAATAATAATTCGCAAACCCTTTCTGCTTTATACCAACAATTAACTCAGTTTTACCAACAAAATGGAATAGGTAATTTTGCAATCAGTGAAATTGGACCTTTAATAAATGGCCGCCTTCTCCAAAATCAAGGAGATATCAGTCGCTGGACTTCAATAATGAGTCAGGTTTTCAGAGACTTTATAAATAACCCCCGGCTTTTTTCCGGAGCCCAATTTATTACTACTTCTTTTTTTCTTGATACTAACGGCGACGGCTTCCCCGACCGCACTCTTTTAGTCATAATTGATAAAGACGGCAATGTGATTATTATGGAATTAGCAACTTTAGGAGGAGGAATTCTTACCTCCCAAAAATACGGCGAGTGTGAGGCTGATCAACCATTTTTGGGCGGACCAATCACTAAAGGAAACTCTTTTGAAATTAAAATTACCTCCTGTTTTAGTTCTGTTAATAATCCCTCAGAAAGAATTCAAGCTCTTCTAAAAACAATTAATCTTGATTTTCCCAATAATCAAAAGATCGCTGTTCATCTTCACCAAAACACTCTAAAAAAACTTACCCCCCCTTCTTACACCCCTGTAGTTCAAAAAAAATCAGCTTTAGGAAAAATTACTTATGAGGTTTGCGAAAAAGGAACTTCTAATTGGTTTAATGTCGAAAATGAAGTAGAATTTAAAACCCCAGAATGGATGAATCAAATGGCAGATACTGGAGAAGAACTGGCGAAAATGCTTTTACCTTCTGGTTCAAATGGTTTTTCTTTCAAAAATTCTTCTTTAGCTTCTTTCAATCCTCAAGAAAAAATCTTGGGAGAAACCTCCTCGCTCCTTGCCCAAGCTCAAGAAGCAGGAACGATTCCTCATGGATGTAAATATTTTTATGCCGATAATTATGGAGACTGCAGCTGTCTTCAAAAGGGAACTTGCCGCGGAGAACACGGATGTTGCCCCAATCATTGGTGGTGGGGTATCTGCGGCTGGGAAGATTGTCAGCCAGAAAATCGTTGCTCTCAAGGAGATCTTCAAAGAGCATGTCCCGGGGAATTCCTCGGCAGACCAACTGGACCAACACCGCCCCCTACTCCAAAAATGTGCGAAGACTATTCTCCGCAGGGAGAAAGTTTAACCCCAGAAGTTGTCTGTGTTTCCGGAAATTGCATTTTAAAAGATAGGGTTGGCAATCCGGCTAACAGCTTATTTAATAGCCTAATTCAAGCAGGACTAAGCATCACCCAGGCCCTTCAGGAAGTTTTAAGTCACTTTTCCTTCCCCATTTGTTCAACTAAAAATTATATCGTAACTCCTATAATCCAAACCCCCTATGTCTTTCAAGCTGATAATTATTTAAGAAATGCTGCCTTTTCTATATTTAAAGTACCCAACAACGATACTCAAGAATCGTTTGAGCTTAAACATGCCATTCAAAATTCCACCCAAGGATCCGAAGCCTCTCCCCTAACTTCCTATTCTTCAGAAGTAGAAATCTTTGGCCAAGCAGGAGTAAAAAATTCCTATGAATGGGTTCAAAAAGCCCTCCTGCCGCCTCAAATATACTCTTCTCCCGCCCTTCAATTTCCCCCTTCTCACCTAACGAATATTCCATTCCGGGAAAGCTCAGTAGTGATAAGCGTGTTAAACAAAGAAAAAGTAGTTGAAAAAGTATTAGAATCATGGCCAAAATCAAAAATAAAAGAACAATGGGATTTTGTCTATCGGCAAGCAGTTTCTCATAATTGGAACCCGGCCTTTGTTATTGCCCTATGGATTGAGGAGTCCGGAGCTTCAGGTGTTGATGCTTATGATTTAGGCTGTTTAGGTGCGCCGGCAAACAATCTTTCTTCGCAACTTGAGTGTCTTTTCTCCCGACCTTATGCTAATTCTTCTTTTGAAGAATTTATGTGTCAATATTCTGAGGGGAAATCGGCTCCTTGCGAGTTTATTCTCAACCCGAATTTTCCTAGAAATCTTGAATATTGGTATTTCAGACTAACTCTTTGATTTACTTTAACTTGACAAAAAGGGAAAAGGTGTTTACTATTTAAATAATAAAATGAAAAATTTTCTAAAAACATCTTTTAAGAAAAACCCTATTTCTCTAATTTTTATTGTAACTTTTCTATTTTTTCTTTCTCTTGGAACCACTTATGCAAAATACATTCCCGGAGGAGCAAATGGAGAAGCAAATTATTTAGATGAATATAAACAAGCACTAGAAGAGCCTGATATTAACCTTCCGCAATGGAGCCTCTATAATATGAAATATATTACTAAAGGGCTTAATAGATTATTAATCGGTATACCGGTCCTTAAAGAAGAAGAAGCTAGTAGACCTGGAGGTGCGTTAGGAATTTTTGTTAATCTAATCAACGGCATTTATCAAAATAAACCAGTATCGTCTGGTCAATATTTTGCTTACTTAGGAGAAAGATTAAATTTAATTAAACCCGCTTACGCTCAAGGTGAAGGATGGGCTCGTTTATCTTCAATTTTAAAAATCTGGAAAGGATTAAGAGACATCACTTACCTTTTCTTCGTTATTATTTTCGTCGCCCTTGGTTTTATGATTATGTTCCGAAGAAAAATTGATCCCCAAACTGTCATTTCAATTCAAAGCGCTATTCCTAAAATTATTATTAGTTTGATTTTAATTACCTTTAGCTTTGCTATTTGCGGTTTAATGGTAGATATTATCTTTTTTAGTAATGAACTTCTAAAGGCTATCTTTGTTCCCATTATGCGGCCAGAATTTAATTATATACCAACAACAGACATTTTTTCTGTGGTTGGTAAAATCACTGGTGTATTAGTTAAGCCAGCTTATAGTGTACCTGTTTTGGGCTACCTGGGAACTTTCTTTAATGCATTAGGAAAAATATTCAATAATGATTTCGCTGATATTTTCAATATCATTATCGCCATCATAATTCTTACCACCGTTATGAAAATTTTTATCTCCCTTATTAGCCGCTATGCAATGATTCTTATTTACACCATTTTTTCTCCTCTTATAATTCTTTGGGGCTCCTTACCTGAGCAACAAGATCATCTTGCAAATTTTTTCCGCTCTTTTATCGGTAACATAATTGTTTTCCCCGCTACCGTTTTAATGCTAAATATTGCTGATTACCTATTCACGGTTGGTCCTACCTTAATTCCTCCGCTCCAAACAATACCACCTCTTGATATGCCCCACGCTGCGGAAACGCCTAGCCCTCTCGACGCCACTATACTTGCTGGTTTTTTGGGCTTAGGCGTAATTATGGCAACCGCCAGACTTCCGGAGATAATCGATGATGCCTTGAAGACTAAACCCACGATTGCTCCCACTTTAGGAACCGAAGTGGCTGGAGTCCTTAAAAGAATTCCCGTTATCGGTTCTTTTATTTAATTTACTTCCCCAAAGCTTCTTTGTAGAATTTAACCACTTCTTCTGATATTTTGTTTTTATTTTTTAATTCCTTCAATAACTCTAATAACCCTTGTGGATCTGCTCTATACTCCAAAATTTCTTCGCTAGTAAATTCTCTTCCAAACCATTGCCTTAGATCCTCTTTTCTTGCTTCATCAAACATCCAAGTCGGGCCTACTTCCTTAACTAAGGCTCTAACCATCTCGTTCTTAACATCAAATGGATCAAGTAAGCCCTTATAACTACCATCTTTATAAAGTGTATAAAGTTTACTATTGTTTTCTGCCTTTTTCCTTCGCATCAACTCCTTCTGCCAGGACTCAGGTAAAGCTTTAAACTCTCTTTCTTTCTCGACTTTTTCTTCAACCACCTCTTTTTCTTTTACGCCCCCACCAAAAAGTCCACCGAATAAAGCCGTTAAGCCCAATACTGCCATCTGATTAAGAAATTTTCTTCGACTCTCTGAAGTTGGTTCTTCCCTCTTTCCCCCAAGACGATTGGCAACTCCCCTAATCAACTCAGCCAAAAGTCCGGGAACAAAAAGAACCGGAGCCAAAATCGCTCCTCCTGGGGCACCCTCCTTTAATGGCCACTCTTTATAGCTCATCTGGGTTTGAAAAAAAGGCAATTTTCTCTTTTCATTTAAATAATCAGTAATATTGGTCAATATTACCGCCCCAACATTTGCCGCGACAAAAGCAGGCCAAAATGTTCCCCAGCTAAAACTGCCGGCTATCACATGGGGAATAAGGTACCCAACTAGTCCAGCAGCGGCAATTTCTGCAGAAAAAGGATTAGCCCCAAGTCTTCTTACTAAAATTCGGTCAGACTCTTGGGTCTTAGGATCCCATTTTGGAGAGAGAAACCCAAAACTTAAAAGACTAGCTAGCCAATTTACTACCGGAAATGACTCTAAAGCAATGGCTGCCAAAACAAATATTGTATATCCTCTTTCTAAAATCTGCCCTTCTGAACTTAAAATCCGTTGAATAAAAGACTCTATTTCTGGAACCTGCTCTACCACGCTTAATAGCTCATCTAATTGTTCCTTACTAATCCTTCTTAGGACATAAAGGGCGTCAATAAGTTTTCTATTTCTTATTTTCTCGTCTCTTGCAATAAGCGGCGTTCGTTCAATTAACATCTTCCAAACTTCTGTATATAAAGCACTCCAAACCTTGTTTCTTTCTTTTGCTGGTAAATATTTAAATCGCTCCTTTTCAATAATAAGCTTTAATACGTTTTCTGGGTTAAGACCTAATGTAACTAACTCATGAATTGCATTAGCTGTTTCCACAATTTTTCTTGCCCAGTCATAAAAACCACCTAAATTCAAACCTCCTTTAGTTATGGCGATTGCCTTAATTCTTTCCCAATTACTCACTAATTCTTCTATAGGCAAAATATTTCCATCTTTGTCTTTCATCATCCACTCCCAGTAATTTCCGCTCCCGTTTTCTGGCTCGACTAGTCTTTCTCTACCAATAGCTCTCTGTAATAAATAACCTTCCGTTTCTCCCCATTTTTGGGCCGGATACCGTCTGGCAACACCGTCGTGATCATTGGCATAGAGTGCCCAAGCTTCCTTATTTGTCCTTTGAGGATGAACCAGCCACGCCCGAAGAACCTCACAAGCAATTCGACATTCAACTGTCTCTTCAAGCCCGTAATTTCCCCACTCCCCCTGAGGAATTTCTGAAAGTTTTTTAGCTTGCCCCTCATGAATAACAAAAACCTCTCCCACTCTTCCAAAGAAAACATCACCGCTCATAACCCTCGGGTAAAGACGGACAACTGCTTGTCTTACCGCTAACGGCTCTAAGATTTCTTTCAAATTTATTACCTTAGTAACCAGGCTAGTCAATCGTTCTCCTGTCTGAGTTGCAGCATCAAACATTACTGTATGGTCGTTTTCAAAATCTGGAAGGGCATCTTTAGCAAAATTTCGCCAATCAGCCCTAATTAACCATACCCTCTCGTTAAACCTATCCTGAACCGTAATCCCTCTTTCAATGATTTCTTTTTTCAGCCTTTCTTCTTCTCTTTTGGCTTCCCTAACCATTCCTCTAAAACGCTCAGAATCCACCGTATCTTGTGATAAATAAGCTTCACTAAGTCTTTCTTCTGACTTTAAAGCGTGGTTGTCTATTATTCTTTGAGCTCTTGCTTTAGAAATATCTCTTATTCTTTCTTTCGCTGCATTTTCTAAATCCAACCCTTCACTAGTGGTAATCTCGGCGGGAGCAGGTTCTCGACCGGTAATATCTCCAACTACTTTCTTAACCGCTTCGGCAATATTTTTTCCTAAATACGTAGTTGTTTCTCCCCTTAAACCACGGGCAACATCTCTATCTCTCCCAATAGCAGATAATTGTGCTGGATAGGGAAATTCTTTTGCCGCCGCCGCTAAAACTTTTTCTACTTCCGAAGAATCTAATCCTGCCAAACTATCTGGTGCTGAACTAAAAGCAGCAATTCCTCTCGCTACTCTTTCTGAAACTCCAGTTTTCTGGCAAACCACAATCGAATGAACATAGTCATCTATCAGTCTGGCAGCATGATACCTGCCCTGATCTTCGGCAGTTAATTCCTTGCCTTCACCCCTTTTTTTGCCTATTTCTTCTATAAACGCCGCTATTCTTTGGCTTCTTTTGGCTAAAACTTGGGTTGCCGCCACACGTCGCGCTTCCTCCTCGCTAACAACTTTTCCTTCAATTACATATACTTGCTTTTTCCTCCCCGCCTCATCCCTTACCTCCTGTCGTAATAATTCTATTCTCTTCCTTACCTCCTCCTCTAATCCTTCAAAATATTGGCTAGCAACCTCAATTTCTCCCAACTGCCACCTTGCCTCAAATTCTGCTCTAGCAAGTTCTCCTTCTAACTTTTTCCGTTCTTCCTCTATAGCACCTTGCAGTATTTCTTCCTTTTTGTCCAAAAAAATTCTTAAATGCTCTTCCGCCTTCTCAGTCGTTTGGGGTGGTCTGTAGTCGGGAATAACCCTTTCTAGGAAGTTTCGGCCAGCGGTTCGTATTCTTTCTATCTCTGGAGTACTCATATCTCCGGGCATAGTAAATTTATTTTACCACACCCCCTCCAAAAATTTCCACCACAAAAGTTGCTCCGCCCTACCAGCAGGCAAGTATTTTGGCAAATTTTTTGGTTTAGCTTGGTAATTTGATATAGTTTGATTATCTTGAAGAGGAAAAGTCAACGGTTTAGAATAGTAAATATGCCTGTCCAACAACATCCAGTGCCACAACATATTTCTTCTTATGAATTTCGCCTGGTTGGCGATATGACATTGAAACAGTTTGGTTATTTAGCAGGCGGAGTAATATTAGGTTTACTTTTTTACGGTTTACCCTTAGCCGGGATTATTAAATGGCCTTTAATTCTTCTCTCTGGTTTCCTTGGATTTGCCTTTGCCTTCATGCCAATTGAGGAAAGACCGCTTTCTACCTGGC
>Ga0136652_1001227_pt1 | contig 11171 bp, 5 predicted proteins | sample ConPoolayeEmetaG_FD_94864 | JGI IMG/M metagenome (GOLD analysis project Ga0136652, IMG submission 94864) | Hot spring microbial mat communities from California, USA to study Microbial Dark Matter (Phase II) - Cone Pool mat layer E metaG... ...
ACCTGGCGGTCATCTGCACCCCCCCCGCCCCCATCCCGGACCTGATCCAACAGCTCGGACAGCGCGGCACACGGGCGGCGATCGTCATTACCGCCGGACTGTCCGAACAGAAACACCGCGACGGGCGGACCATCCAAGAGGCCATGCTGGCCGCCGCCCAACCCTTCACGCTCCGCATTCTCGGCCCCAACTGCGTCGGACTGCTGATCCCCGGACTGGGACTGAATGCGACCTTCGCCCACGCCGAAATCGGCCCCGGGTCCATCGCCTTCGTCTCCCAGTCAGGCGGCTTCTGCACGGCCACGCTGGACTGGGCCCGGGCTCGAGCAATCGGATTCTCGCACTTCGTCTCCCTGGGCAACAGCGCGGACGTGGATTTCGGCGACGTGCTGGATTATCTGGGCAGCACGCCGGAAACCACCGCGATCCTGCTGTATATGGAGTCGATCGGGGCCGACGAGGCCCGCAAGTTCATGTCCGCGGCTCGGGCCGCGGCCCGCAACAAGCCGGTGCTGGCGATCAAGGCCGGCCGAAACCCTGAGGGGGCTCGGGCGGCAGCCTCGCACACCGGAGCCCTGGCCGGATCCGACCACGTATACGAAGCCGCCCTGCGTCGGGCCGGCATTCTCCGGGTCTTCACGCTCGACGAGCTGTTCGATGCGGTCGAAACCTTGGCCCGAGCCCGACCGCTGAAAGGCGAACGGCTGGCCATTCTGACCAATGGGGGCGGCCCCGGAGTGATCGCGACCGACGCTTTGATTGCCGAGGGCGGAACGCTGGCCGAGCTTTCCAGGGAGACCATCGAGCAACTGGATGCGCTGCTCCCATACAACTGGTCGCACGGAAACCCGATCGACATGATCGGGGACTCCGATTATCGGACGTACGTCGCGGCACTCGACATCCTGGTCAAGGACCCCCAGGTGGATGCCATCCTGGTCATGAATGCGCCCAGCGCGATCGCCCCGCCTGAGGAGACCGCCCGAGGCATAGTTGACGCCCTGGTCCGAATGGACAAGCCGGTTTTGACTAGCTGGCTGGGAGGCGAAGATGCCGGGCGTGCCCGCCGGGTTTTTGCTCAGGCCGGCATCCCAACCTACGACACGCCGGAAAACGCGGTCCGGGCCTTCATGCACATGGTCCGGTATCGCCGCAACCAGGAGATACTTACCCAGACTCCTCCCTCGGCTCCCACCGACTTCACCCCGCTGCCGGGGGCCGCGCGAGCGGTGATCGAGACCGCCCTGGCCGAAGGTCGCGACCTGCTTACCGAGCCGGAAGCCAAGCAGGTGCTGGCCGCCTACGGGATTCCGGTGGTGGAAACCCGCGTGGCTGCGACTCCGCTGGAGGCCGGACAACTGGCTGAGCAGATCGGGTTTCCGATCGCCCTGAAGATCCTCTCGCCGGACATCACCCACAAATCGGACGTGGGCGGCGTGATTCTGGGGCTGGACAGTTCGGAGGACGTATGGCAAGCCGCGGTGACCATGCAGACCCGGGTCGGCAAGCGGTTCCCCGCCGCCCGGCTGGCCGGCTTCACCGTCCAGCGGATGGCCCAGCGTCCGGGGGCCCACGAGCTGATCATCGGCGTTTCCACCGACGCCATTTTCGGCCCGGTAATCCTGTTTGGTCGAGGCGGGACGGCGGTGGAAGTGATCGCGGACAGCTCGACCGCCCTGCCGCCACTGAACATGAGCCTGGCCCGGTACCTGATCGCCCGCACCCAGGTATTCAAGCTGCTGAAAGGATACCGCGATCGACCGCCGGCCGACTTGGACGCCATCTGCCTGACGCTGATCCAGGTTTCGCAACTGATCGTGGATCGGCCGGAGATCGTCGAGATGGACATCAACCCCCTGCTGGCAGACGAGAAAGGCGTGGTGGCCCTGGACGCCCGCATTCGCATCGCGCCGTCCGGTGCCGCCGGACCACGACGACTGGCCATCCGGCCCTACCCGCGTGAAATGGAGGAGGTCGTCCGACTGCCATCCGGCCAGGAGGTATTCGTCCGACCAATCCGCCCCGAGGACGGTCCGGCACACCAGGCCTTCGTGGCCCGACTCACTCCCGAGGACCTGAGATTCCGCTTCCTGGGCGTCGTCCGCGACATCCCGCCCAGCGAAATGGCCCGGCTCACCCAGATCGACTACGACCGCGAGATGGCCTTCATCGCGATCGCGCCCGATCCGGCGGGTCAGAGTGAAACGCTGGCTGTGGTCCGCACCGTCAGCAACCCCGACCACACCAAGGCGGACTTCGCCATCATGGTCCGGCCCGACCTCAGACGGTCGGGATTGGGCATGGCCTTGATGCAGAAGATGATCCGCTATTGCCAGAGCCGCGGCGTCCAGGAGATAGTCGGGGAAGTGCTGGAGGACAACCAGGCCATGTTGAGTCTGGCTCGGAAGCTGGGGTTCACCGCGAAGCCCTTGCCGGGAACCGGACGCTGCCAGGTGCGGCTGCGACTAGACCGGGCTCCGGGGGAATAGTGCCGGATCTCCAAGTCCGGCGATCGGAACGCCGCTCTAAATGGACTGAGGCTACCAGGCGATGAGCAAGAGCTGGTCCCAAGTGCTGGCCGAACATCAACGGGTCGTGGCCGACCTGACCCGGCAGGGCGACACGCTTGACCGGATCGCTCAAACCATCGCCGACTGCCTGCGCGCCGGACATCGGGTCTACACTTTCGGAAATGGCGGCAGCGCTGCGGACGCCCAGCACATCGCCTGCGAGCTTCTAGGGCGGTTCAAGCTCCAGCGCCAAGCCCTTCCGGCTCTGGCCCTGACCACCGACAGCTCAACGCTGACCGCGATCGCCAACGACCTGGGCTACGAGCAGATCTTCGCCCGGCAACTGGAGGGTTTGGTCCAGTCGGGTGACGTGGTCTGGGCTTTGAGCACCAGCGGCAACTCGCCCAACGTGATTCAGGCCGTCCGGGTCGCGGCCCGGCTGGGCGCGACAGTCATCGGCTTCACCGGCCAGAGCGGCGGCCAACTCGCAGAGCTGTGCACCCTGGTCTTCCGCGCCCCGCATGCTTCCACCGACCGCATCCAGGAAGTGCACCTGCTGGCATACCACTACATCTGCGAGCGCGTCGAAGCCGAGCTGGCCGGGCCCTGAGGAAATCGACCGCCATTTGAGGGAAAGCGCATCCCTTTCTACTCCCGGCTGTCAAACGCGGTTGGCCGAGTTGCGAATGCGCTCCAGCTCGTTGGTTGTGCTGTACCCGGGCAGCAGGTCGATCAGCACCACGCGTCCGCCGCGTGCCTCGACGAACTCCCGTCCAACGACGCCCTTACCCGCCCAGTCCGATCCCTTGACCAGCACGTCGGGGGCAAGCTCCTCGATGAGGCGCCCGGGATCCGGCTCATCGAAAGTGACCACATAATCGACGGCCTCCAGAGCGGCCAGCATCCGGGCCCGATCGTTCTGGTTGCGGACCGGCCGGTCGCAGCCTTTGTTCAGGGCCCGGGCCGACGCGTCGCTGTTCAGCCCGACCACCAGCAGGCTGCCGAGGGCCTTGGCCTTCTCCAGTAGGTCGATATGTCCGGGATGCAGCAGGTCGAAGCAGCCATTGGTGAAGACCACCGTTTCGCCGCGCTGCCGCCGGGCCTCCAGTTCAGCTTTCAGATCCGCCACTGAGCGGATCTTCCCCCGGCCGCGCTCGGCACCATGCAGCAGTTCGCTGATTACCTCCTCGCGCTGGATCGGCACGCACCCGAATTTGCTGACTTCCAGTCCGCCGGCGATGTTGGCCAGCCGGGCCGCCTGCTCCAGGCTGGCGCCGGCGGCGGTGGCGACCGTGACCATTGCCAGCACCGCGTCCCCGGCTCCGGTGTTATCGTAGACCGCCCGGGGCACGGTGGGGAAACTCTGCGGGGACCGGTCGCGTCGCAGAAGCAGGATCCCGTCGCGGCCCAGAGTGACCAGCAGGGCTTCGAGCTTGAGCCGGCCCAGCAGTTCCATCCCCGCCTGGTCCAGTTCACCATTGGCCAGAAGCCTTCCGGCGGCGATTTCCAGCTCGGCCCGATTCGGTGTCAGCAGGGTGGCGCCGGTGTACTTCTCCCATTCCGGCAGGCGAGCCGGGTCAACCAGCACCGGTTTGCGCTGCTGGCGGGCGGCAGCCACGATCGCGGTGCAGGTCGGTGCGGAGAGCGTCCCCTTCCCGTAGTCTTCCAGGCAGACCGCGTCGACCGTCCCGAGCACCTCGTAGGCCACGGCCAGCAGCCGACGCTCGTCGGGCAACCCCGGTGGACCAACGATCTCGTCATCGACCCGCAGGATTTGCTGCCGATGTCGATGTTCGGCCAAGCCGACCAGCCGCGTCTTGGTGATCGTCGGTCGGTCCTCGACGCGGATCAGGCCACGGGTGTCAGCACCCGCTTCTTGCAGGGCCTGCTCAACCCGGTCACCGAAATTGTCCTTGCCCAACAGGCCGCAACAGCTCACCCGGGCTCCCAAAGCCAGCAGGTTCAGGGCCACCGAACCCGCTCCGCCGACCCGGTCTTGCCGCTCGATCACTCGCAGGACCGGCACCGGAGCCTCCGGGCTGATCCGCTCCGCGTCGCCGAAGACGTACCGGTCGAGCATGAAGTCGCCGATCAGCAACACTCTTCGACCGGCGAAATGCTCGACGACTTGCAGGAGCTCATAAGCGGTGGCACTCATGCATCGTTCCCCGCGGAGTCGGTTAACCGGCTGCGGCGCATGCCAACCGGGCGGCGTCGGTCAGGTCAGCGGCGACCTCAAGCCGTGGAATCTTCGCCTCGGCCAGCATCTGCCGGGCGGCCTGAACCTTCGTACCCTCCAGCCGGACCACCACCGGCACATTGAAGCTCACTTCCCGGGCTGCCCGGATCAGCGCCTCGGCGATCACATCGCACCGGGCGATCCCGCCGAAGATGTTCACCAGGACGGCCTTGACTTTCGGATCAGCCATGATGATCCGGAAGGCCTCGACCGCGTTCTCCGCGGTCACGCTGCCGCCGACGTCCAGGAAGTTGGCCGGCTGGCCCCCGTGCAGCTTGATCAGGTCCATGGTAGACATCGCCAGCCCGGCGCCGTTCACCAGACAGCCGATGTTGCCGTCCAGTGCGATGTAGTTCAGGTCATGCTGCCTGGCCCGCAGCTCGGCGGGATTCTCCTCGCTCGGGTCGGCCAGAGCGGCGATCTCCGGATGCCGGAACAGGGCGTTGTCGTCGAAGTTCAGCTTGGCGTCGATGGCCAGGATCTGGCCGCCGGGAGTCTGCACCAGCGGGTTGATCTCGGCCAGCGAGCAGTCCTTCTCCACAAAGAACCGGGCCAGCTTGCTCATCAGCTCCGCCGCCGTCCGGGCTGCCGACCCTTTCAGCCCGATCCATTCCGCCAGCGCCCGGGCCTGAAACGCCAGCAGGCCCAGGTGAGGATGGAACCAGGCCTTCTTGATGGCTCCGGGATCGCGGGCAGCCACTTCCTCGATCTCCACACCGCCCTCGCCACTGGCCATCATGACCGGGGTGCTGCGGGCCCGGTCGACCACCACGCCGACGTAGTATTCCTTGGCGATATCCACCGCCGCGGCCAGCAAAATCTTCCGGACCTTCACCCCGGCCGGCCCGGTCTGTCGCGAGATCATCGGCTGAGCCAGCATGCGGGCCGCGTGCTCAGCCGCCTCTTCCGCCGAGCGAACCAGCTTTACGTACCCCGCCTTGCCCCGGCCGCCCGCGTGAACCTGGGCTTTGACCACTACGGTCTGGGCCCCCAGGCGACCAAACGCGTCCCTGGCCTGCTCAGGCGTGTCGATCACCTCGCTGACCGGCACCGGGATTCCGGCTTGCTCGAGAAGCATTCGGGCCTGATATTCATGAACTTTCATGCTCAGCGACTCCGGCTGCCACCGCGCCCGCAAGCGCCGCCGCTGGCAGTCGGAGCACAGTTTAGCCCCACGTCCCGGCGGGCATCAAATCCTGACCGGCGCGCCGCCGATTCGCCCGGCAGCGCCCCGCCCGGCGGCTTGAGCCTCGCCGGAACCAGCCGTACTATCCGGTCCAGAGCCGCACCGCGGCACGGAAGCCGATCGCATAAGACAGCCGCCGCTGCGGCCAGCCTGCTTGCACCGGGTCGATCCGGGGCCAGCGGGTCGGGGCTTCAGAAAGCGGCTCCAGGCGGGCGAGGTTGGACCATGGGGAGAGCACGACCGGTTTCGCGACGTCAGTTTCTCAAGCGGGCCGCCGCGACAATCGCGGCCCCGTATGTACTTTCGTCTCGGGTTTGGGGCCTCCCCAGCCCGAGCGACCGGGTGACGCTGGGCATTATCGGCGTCGGCAACATGGGCAGCGGTCACCTCAACACCCTGGTCAACAACCGCGACTTCCAGGTCCTGGCCATCTGTGACGTGGACCGGACCAAACGCCAGAAGGCCCGTCAAACCGTGGAGGAGGCCTACGCCGCCGAGCGCGATGACCGGACCTACCGCGGCTGCGCCACCTACAACGAGTATGAGAAGCTCCTGACCCGCGAGGATATCGACGCGGTCCTGATCGCGGTCCCCGACCACTGGCACGCGATCATCGCCATCGCCGCCTGCCGGGCCGGAAAGGACGTGTACTGCGAGAAGCCCCTTTCGCTGACCATTCGCGAGGCGGATGAGATGGTCGCGGCGGCCCGACGCTACCAGCGTGTGTTCCAGACCGGCAGCCAGCAGCGATCGTCCGGCAACTTTCGCCTGGCCTGCGAGCTGGTCCGAAGCGGCCGGATCGGCAAACTCCTGACGGTCAATGTGGGCATCGGCGGCCCCTCCGGCGAGAAATACCTTCCCGAGCAGCCGGTACCCGACGGGCTGGACTGGAACCGCTGGCTGGGCCCGGCCCCCTGGCAACCCTACAACTCCCAGCGATGCAGCGGGGACTACAGCGGCGGCTGGCGACTGATCCGCGACTACTCCGGGGGCATGATGACCGACTGGGGCGCCCACCACTTCGACATCGCCCAGTGGGGCATGGGCATGGACGGCTCCGGCCCGGTGGAGGTCATCCCCCCCAATCTGGCCGACGCCAAAACCTTGACCTTCCGGTACGCCAACGGGGTCCTGATGTATCACGGCGGCGCCAATGGCGTCCTGTTCACCGGCACCGATGGCAAAATCGAGGTCAACCGCGGCCACTTCCAAACCTGGCCGGAAAGCATCGGCCGCGAGCCGCTGGGCCCCAACGACGTCCATCTTTACGAGAGCCCGGGGCATCACCAGGACTGGCTGGACTGCATCCGCAGCCGTCGCCGCCCCATCTGCGACGTGGCCATCGGCGCCAGCTCGGTCACTGTCTGCCATCTGGGCAACATCGCCTGGTGGCTGGGCCGCACCATCCGCTGGGACCCGGACCAGCGACAGATCATCGGCGATCCGACCGCCGCTCGCTGGCTGGATCGGCCGAAACGAGCGCCCTGGCGGCTGCACGCCTGACGGTCAGGAAGGCAGGTGACTGAAATGAAAACGTTCAAGCCGGTGATTCGCGTCGGCTCGGCTGTCGGCCTGCTCCTGGTGCTGACCGGCTGCGCCCGCACCGCACGCGACCAGGTGGAAATGTGGGAAGGCGGGCCGGAAAAGCCGGCCGCTGAGGGCAGGCAGGAAGCTGTTGCCCCGACCGACGTGATGAGCACCTGGGCCGAGATGTTCTTCGCCGCCCGCCTGGAGGAACTGCTCCCCGGCATAGGCGCCCCCAACCTGATTGACCGCCAGAAGCCGCAGCAAGCGCTGGAAGAACTGTGCTTCCAAGTCGGTCTGCCCGGCAGCGAGGTCGAGCGGGGCGCACTATGCCGGGTCATGTGTCGGCACCTGGATCGTAAGACGCCCAAGCCGGCCCGGGTCTGGCTGCTGCGGCAGCTTGAGCGAATCAGCCACCGAGAATCGGTGCCGGCCGTCGCTCCGCTGCTGCGCGATCGGGATGAGGAGATCCGAGACCTGGCCCGCCGGGTGCTTCAGAACAACCCGTCCGCAGAAGCACTCGCCGCCCTCCGGGCCGAGTTCGCCCGGGGCGGCAAACCCGAGCGGCAAGTGGCCCTCATCAATGCCCTGGCTGCCCGGACGGATCAAGACTCGCTGCCTCGACTGATCAAGTCCGCCGACAGTGCAAACCAAAACGTCGCCGCTGCGGCCATCTCGGCCCTGGGACAGATCGGCGGGCGGCCCGCGATCGAGACCCTGACCAAGCTCGCCCACCATCGGCAAGCGACCCGCCGGGAATGGGCCCAGGCCGCCTTGCTCAGGATCGCTGAGCGACTGGATCGGGCCGGAGAATCGCACCGCGCGGCCGAAATCTTTCTCAGCCTGTGCCAGGCCGAGCCGACGCCGGCCGGGCAAGTGGCCGCCTGGCGCGGGCTGGTCGCGACCGCTCCGGGACTGGCCGCCCCCATGCTCCTGGACGCCATGCACCGTCAGACCAACCCGACCCTTCAACTGGCGGCCGCCAGCCTGCTGGCTGAAATCCCCGGCGAAAGCATCACCCGCACATTGGTCGACGAGCTGCCACACTTGCCAGCCGGTGTGAAGGTCGTGGTCCTGCACGCCTTGGCGGCCCGCGGCGACCGCCAGGTGAAGCCCGTGGTGATCCAAGCGATTCGCGACCCGGAGCAGGCCGTGCGGCTGGCCGCGCTGCGGGCTTTGGAGCACCTCGGAAATGCCGACGATGTGTTGCTCCTGGCTGGCCAGGCAGCAGAAAGCGAGCCCGAGGAGCGGGATGCCGCCCGGCATGCACTGGCGCGTCTGACCGCTGATGGAATCGAACCTGCGGTTCTGGCAGCCCTGAGCCAAGCCGAGCCGCCGATCCGGGCCGAGCTGATCCGCACCCTCAGCGCCCGCCGATGTAAGTCCGCCGTCCCGCTCCTGCTGAAAGAGGCTACTCACCCGGACGAGGCGGTCCGAATTGCCGCTTTCGACGCCTTGGGCGAGCTGGCCTCGCCCGGGGAGGCCGCCGCCCTGGTCACCCTGCTGATGGACGCTGAGCCGGAAGAGGTCCGACTTGCGGCGCAGGAGGCCGTGGCGGCGGTCTGTGCTCGAATCGACAACCCGGACCAGCAGGCAGAGCCCGTCCTGGCAGCCTGGCCGGAAGACCGACCCGCCGCCCAGGTGGCACTTATCGGGGCCCTGGGCCGTATTGGCGGCTCGGCCGCTCTGGAGAAGGTGCGCGCCGCCTGCAAGTCCGGCTCGCCCGAGGTGGTGGATGCGGCGGTGCGCGCCCTATCGAAATGGCTGGACACTGCGGTGCTTGGCGACCTGCTCGAGCTGGCCTCCACCAGCGAGAACCCGACTCACCGCATCCTCGCTCTGCAAGGCTTTATTTGGCTGTTGGGCCAGCCCAGCGATCGCGAGCCGCAGACCGCCGTCGAAATGTATCTGACCGCGATGTCGTTGGCCCAGCGTGTTGAGGAGCGCAAGGCGGCCCTCAGCGGCCTGAGCAAGCTGCGCCACCTGAGTGCTCTCCAAGCCGCCGAAGGCTTCCTGGCCGAAGACGAGTTGCGGGCAGAAGCCGAGGCGGCGGTCATTTCCATCGCCCAGCTTATCGGACCCTACCAGCCGGAACAGGCCCGTGCCGCCGTCCTGCGAGTGATGAACCAAACCGCCAGCCAGACCACCAGAACGCGCGGCCAACAAGTGCTGGACTTCATCCACAAGTCGATCGGATGCATCCGCACCTGGTCCGTAGCCGGCCCATTCTTCCAGGAAGGCATGGAATGGTCCCAGGTGTTCGATCATCCTTTCCCGCCTGAATTGCCCAACCAGCCCGGCGTCGAATGGCACCCGCTCAACATCACCAACCCCGACCGGCCCTGGGTCTTCGATTTGACCAAGCTGGACAGCGGAACCGACCGCTGCGTTTACGTCCGCTGCGCGGTCCGGTCAGAATCCGAGCGAGCCGCGCGACTGGAGGTCGGCAGCGACGACGCGGTCAAGGTGTGGCTCAACGGGCAGGTAGTTCACGAGTTCAAGGGTGCTCGCGGCCACGAAACCCTGCAAGATAAGCTACCCGTCGTTCTCCAGCCCGGCTGGAACACTTTGCTCTTGAAAGTGGTTCAGATTGGTGGAGGTTGGGGCTTTTCCTGCGCCGTCCGGGACCCGCGGGGCGAACCTCTGCAAGACCTGGAATTTCAGGACGGCACACCGTTGAATGAATGACCCCAGGGTGGCTGCGGGGCCAGCCCGCCGACGCGGCCGCCAGCCCCGTACAGGCGGAGGTGCGACAGTGAAACTGGTGGGCAGTCTTGCAAGTTGGCCGGTTCTGGCGGCCTGGACTCTCATTTTCTCCTGCGAAGGCCCCCCTCTGACGATCTTGCCGGAGAACCTGCCCAACGCCATCCGGGGCCAAACCTACCAGCAAGAGCTGACCGCGGACCGGGAATCGCTCGCATGGACCATCGCGGCGGGAAGTCTGCCACCGGGTCTGGCGCTCGACAAGCGCGCCGGCCTGATCCAAGGGCAACCGTCCCAATCCGGCACCTACTCGTTTACTGTGGCGGCCATCGCCCCCGGTATCCCAAGACGCAGCGGGCAGCGACCCTATGAGCTGACCGTAGTCGAACCACTCACGGTTCAGTTTTCGATCCTCCCGGCCCGGGTTGGCGAGTACTACGAAGATGGTCCGGAAATCGCCGGCGGCGTGCCACCCTACGACGTGTCGGTCCTCTACTTGCCAGCCGGGCTGGACTACGACCGCGCCACCGGCCTGATCTCGGGAGTCCCGGTCGTCGAAAGCAGCGGACGGCCCGAGCTGGAACTGACCGTCGTCGACAGCGGAGACCCCCAGCAACAAACCCACGCCACCGCAACGCTCATCGTTCAGCCCGTCGGCGTTTCAATTTCCACCAGCCAGCTCGAACCCGGAGCCATCGGAGAATACTACACTGCCACCCTAAAAGCCGACGGCGGGACGCAGCCTTACCGATGGGAAGTCGCCGAGGGCCTGCTCCCTGCCGGCTTACGCCTCGACAGCCGCACCGGCCGGATCAGTGGCACCGTGACCGGCAAAGCCTGTACGGCCGAGTTTGTGATCACTGTGAGCGACTCCGGGCTGACCACGTCCAGCGACCAACGATCCTTCAAGCTGGTCGTGCCCGTTGCCATCCTCAGCACCGTCCTCGAGCCGGCAATTATCGGACAATCCTACGCTGCCGTGCTTGCCGTAGCGGGCGGAACCCCACCC
>Ga0136652_1001229_pt1 | contig 11166 bp, 7 predicted proteins | sample ConPoolayeEmetaG_FD_94864 | JGI IMG/M metagenome (GOLD analysis project Ga0136652, IMG submission 94864) | Hot spring microbial mat communities from California, USA to study Microbial Dark Matter (Phase II) - Cone Pool mat layer E metaG... ...
CTCGTAAATTGCCGAGATCGTGGTTGCTCCAAAAGTGAGATCATTCGTCAAAAGAACAATGACCTCTTCCTTCTCTTTATCCAAAGCCTCGACCCTTCTCAGCAGATGAGGGCAATCCTGCTGCGCCTAAAAACCTGTGAACCGGATAATCTCGTCTCTGAGGATATGGCGATTGGCTGGCACCTGCAGTCTTTTAACCACCCGGAAATCAGCCTTATCTTTCAAGCGAGTCACAAAATACACGCCTTCTATCGTCAAGTCACCAAAAAGCTTATAATCCACCAGCCCCCGGTCAAAAACAACAATCGTTCCAGGGGAAAAACGAAGCTTTTGGAGAATTGTCACCTTGTGAACCTTCCCCTCGCTGATATGCACATACTGGGGAAGATACCCCTCATGATCCAGAAGCAAATGAAGTTTTACCGCCCTTTGGTCCGACGAAACTTGGCCCAGTCAAAAAGACTGGCACAAAGCTCAATCGTCGTTGCATCAAAGCTCAGCAGTTTATTCTTGAACCGAGACCTGGTCTTCCCTGAGAATTCTCCCTGGCAACGACTCAATAAGCCATAAAAAATCTTCTGAAGAAGTTCCCAGGGGCGGTGCTCATTAGCATAAGCTAAGGTGGACCGTTTGGGAGCGGAGGGAAGGCCCAGGTGCTTCAATTTCCCAAAGCAACTGGCCAAACCGTTACAAATTTCCTGCAACGAATGGGCCTGCCCCAGCTCGAAAAAAGCATGGCCACAAAATGTCCCCAGCTGGAAAAACCCTTAGCCGCATATTCGCTCCCCGTCTTTTTTACCATTCGCTCAAACTCAAGACGCGGAAAAAGAGATAGCCATTGGCTGAAAAGGCTGCTTTACTTATTCATGTCAGTACTCCGACCTCCTTGGTTAAATTTGAAAAAATACATTGTTTTAAACGAGGTCGGAGTTTTTTTAAAATTTATTTTGGACAAGTGTGTTGCTACATAACATTAAAAAAGCAGTAAAAGCACTATATTTTTTTAAAGGAGCGCGCTCTTTCAGTAACATTTTACGTGATTGAGTGCCGCTTTATGGTCTTCCGTAAGAATGGTGGCAATTTATTTAGACATAATTCGGCTGTATTTCTTTTTTGAAATGAAACGAAAACCTTTTCTCAATTTATTTTCTAAAAAGAAGCCAAGGTAAGGCTTTGTAAAAACTCACTTTTCTCCTTAGATAAGAGCTCATTAAAGACAGAAAGAAGGCCGGATATTCATGAGAAAAAAACCGCTAAAATCACCCTAATTTTTAAGGAAGAGATGCACTGCTTCCTGTTGCCTCATGAGAAAATCTATATGAAAGCATATTCATTGCCTCACGTAAGAATCTAGACGAAAATTTGTGCAATTTATCTTTGTTTTCTGTAGCCGCCATAGTTTGTCTTTTAGCCTATCTATCTCTCTCTTTAACTTGACGATGTTCAGTTCCTGGTAAGTTTGCCGAATTCGATTCTTCTGCTCCGAACTTATCTCAGGCGATTCTAATAATCTTTGGTAAGGCGTTTTAGGCAGATCATGCCTGACTATTTCCCCCGTCGTTTCCTACCAGGTCATCTCTAAAAAACCTGGTTTCTCTTCATCCCATTGGGAAAAATTCCTTGTCGGGACCTGGTGTTTAAGAAGAGTGCCTGGCTTGGTCCTGGCTCTTGATTCTATCTCATACTTCTTCCTCTCCGGCCTCAAAAGCCTGTCTATCGTCGCCGCCGAGACCTCCATCAATTTCTCCTGGAGCCTCTTCTTTACCCTTAGTTCTCCTTGCTCTCCAAGCCTCGGCACCAGCCATTTCAAAGAGGCTACCAACCTTTTGCCGCAAATGTAGTCTAAAAGTTCCCATACCCAGATCAAAACCATTTTAAACTCTTCATCATAGAGCCTCGGCCTCCTGCGCTTTATCTTTCTCACTTCCCCGATGAGTACCACCTGCTGCCCGTCTTTACCCCGTAGGATTACTTTCTGACCACAGTGGCGTAATAACCAGCTCGCATAACAGCGATTATAACCAGTAAGACCAACAAACTCTTTCAATATTAGACTATTTTCTCTCTTAGAGCCTCTTTGATACCTTTTGGCCAGCTCCTTTAATATTGCTCGCCTAACTTTTATTTCTAACCCCATGTCGTTGCCTCCTGGCAAAGGTCACGCCGATATTTAAGGACTCGGCCCGCCGGATGGCAAGATAATTTCGTGGAGATTTTCTCGTGAGGCAACGAATCAATTTCTTATAGATTTTAAGTGAGGCAATTCGTTATCTTGACAAGCGGCAATATTATGATCTAAAATTCCAGAACACAATGGTAAGATTTGTATATTAATATTAATTTATGCTGCGAAACAGAAAATTGAATTTCTTATTTCCAAAAAAATACCCCCTTCTGCAAAAGGCAAAACTTGACCGATTCATATCAAAATTTATGCGTTTATGGTTTTTATAGTAAAGAATCTGGGAACCTATCAAGATATATTTCCGTTTTTTGCCGCAAAAATACGTGTTACTCTCGGGTTGGCCTTGCTCTCGGCAGTAAGATTTATCCTTGTCCTGTTGGCCGCTTTTTTACAAAACCGCAAGGCCAAATAACAAAAATAAACAGCGAAAGGAAGCATCCATGATATTGCCGGCCCACAGAACCAAAATTGTGTGCACCATTGGACCAGCTTCCCGTTCGGAAGCCATCCTGGAACGGCTGATGCTTGCTGGCATGAATGTAGCCCGGCTCAATTTCGCTCACGGTACACCACGGGAGCATAAAGAAAATATATGGCGCATTCGAAGCGTTGCGGCAAGACTTGAGCGACCTTGCCTGATTTTGTCCGACCTTCCCGGACCCAAGATACGAATCGGCAAACTCCTGGAAGAGCCGCTCTGGCTGGGAAAAGGGGATGAAGTTATTTTGACCGTCAGAGACATTATGGGCACTCCTAACCAAATCCCGGTGGAGTATAAGAAACTGCCGGAGACTGTGAGCTCGGGAGACATGATTTTCCTCAATGACGGATTCATCCAACTCCAGGTGGAGAAGGTGTCTGGTGAGGAGGTTTTCTGTCGAACGGTTGTCGGCGGCCCACTACTTTCTCACAAAGGACTGAGCCTGCCCGGGGTAAAAATAATGGTTGATGCTGTATCCAAAGCGGACCTCGATTTTGTTGCCTTTGCTCTGGAGCAAGGGGCATCTGCCTTCGGTGTTTCTTTTGTGGCCACAGCAGAAGACGTTTTGAAAGTGAAAAGGTTTGCCCAGGCAAATGGGCAATCCGCCTATGTGGTCGCCAAGATTGAGCGGTCCGAAGCCATTGACAATTTCGATGAGATTCTTTCGGTAGCAGATGCGATCATGATTGCCAGGGGCGACCTGGGAGTGCAGATCCCTTTGCAGGAGGTGCCGGCCGTTCAGAAAAAACTGATCTATAAAGCGAATCTATTGGGCCGACCGGTGATCACCGCGACCCAGATGCTGGTGTCCATGACAGAAAATCCTCGCCCAACCCGCGCCGAGGTATCCGATGTGGCCAATGCCATCCTGGACGGTACGGATGCGGTGATGCTGTCAGAGGAGACGGCTATCGGGCGCTATCCTGTGGAAGCAGTTGAAATGATCAGCCAGATTGCCATAGCCGTCGAGCGGGAAAGAAAAAACATCCGGGCCCTGGCTGATTTGCCCGCCTACTTCCGCGCCGCTGCTGGATCCGGCCACGCAGCCTTAGAAGACGTGGTCACCCTGAAAGCCGTTGAATTGGCTAATGCCTTGAATGGCCGTTACATCCTGACCCAGAAACAGAGCAGGGTTGCCCTGTCGCTGATCTCCAGGTTCAGACCTGACTGCTGGATACTGGTTCAAGGTGGCGATGAAAAAACAAACAACTTTTTGTCTCTTCATTATGGAGTTTATCCTCTTCATCTTAGCGGGAAGACCGCCGGTCTTGCCGAGATATCCTTCCAGTCGCTGGTTACCGCCGGCCTTATAAAAAAGGATGAATACCTGATCTTGATTGAGGATAAATCAAACGATGATAGACAGGAACTCTTATCGTTGAAAATAATAAAAGTTTGAATCAAATTACCAGAATTTTTTGCTGATCAACATGATCATCCCTTTAGCTCTCGGAAATTAAGGCTGGAGAGATTATATTTTTTATTTAAATAATTTATGATTTGGAAAAGGAGGTGCAAATTGATCACCAAGACCTTATTTCCAGGCCGTTATATTCAGGGTCTGGATGCTTTGAAGCGTCTAAAAGAGGAAATAGAGAGATTCGGAGATGTAGGCTTCCTCATTTGTGATCCTTTTGTTTTTAAAAACCCGCTGCCCTATGCCGATACATTCATGGGCAATTCCTCTCGAAATGTGGTGGAGCGCTTCCAGGGGGAATCGTCTGATGAGGAAATCCAAAGACTTTCCGTTCTGGCCAGAAAGAACAGGTGCGAAGTAATTGTAGGAATCGGCGGCGGCAAAACCATAGATACGGCAAAAGCGGTGGCGCATTCGCTGGAGCTTCCCGTAATCATCGTGCCTACCATCGCCTCCACCGATGCGCCTTGCAGTGCCCTATCTGTGATCTATACCCCTGAGGGTAAGTTCAAAAGATATTTGACCCTCCCCAGGAATCCGGACGTTGTTCTGGTTGATACTGGTCTTATCGCCAGGGCTCCAGTGAGATTTCTGGTGTCCGGTATGGGCGATGCGCTGGCGACTTGGTTCGAGGCCAGTTCATGTAAGGCCAGATTCGCTCCTAACATAACTGGTGATATCGGCTCTATGACCGCCTATGCGCTCGCCCAGCTTTGCTATGACATGCTGCTCGAATATGGCGTTGTGGCCAAGATATCCTGCGAGGTTCATGCGGTGACGCCTGCCCTCGAGCATATCGTTGAGGCCAACACGCTCTTGAGCGGGCTGGGGTTTGAAAGCGGCGGTCTGGCCGCTGCTCACGCCATTCACAACGGATTTACCGTGCTCGAGAAAGTTCATGACTGTTACCACGGTGAGAAGGTTGCTTTTGGTACTCTTGCCTCGCTTTTTTTGACAGACAAGCCCAGAGAAATTATCGAGGAAGTTTACACTTTTTGTGAATCGGTGGGCCTTCCGACGACTTTCGAAGAAATAGGTCTAAAGGATGTTTCAGACGAGGAACTGATAAAGGTGGCTGAGGCAGCGTGCGCTGAAGGAGAAACGATCCATAATGAACCGATACCGGTCGAGCCAAAAATGGTCCTTTCGGCCTTAAAAGCAGCCGATGCTGAAGGCAAACGCCGTAAAATGGCCGCTATTAAAAACAGATAGTGTTCACCTCTGCATAACTTTTAACCCGTAAAATAGCAAGGAGTACAAAATGGAACGGGCAGACCAAAAAAACCTCTCCATAGCCTATTTTTCCATGGAAATTGGCATTAATGAAAGGATATGCACCTATAGCGGCGGCCTTGGAGTTCTGGCGGGAGACACGATTCGTTCGGCTGCCGACCTTAGAGTACCGATGGTTGCGGTCACCCTTCTGTACCGCCAGGGCTATTTCCGGCAGCACCTCGAACCAGACGGCTGGCAGCGGGAAGAACCAACCTCCTGGAACGTTGAGGAGCTGCTTAAGGAGGAGCCGGCTCGCACCCAGGTTATTGTGGAAGGGCGAACCGTTCACCTCCGGGCCTGGCGATACAATGTCAAGGGTATAAGCGGCTACACAGTTCCCATCTATTTTCTCGACGCCGACCTTCCTGAAAACTCGGAGTGGGACAGGGGGTTAACCCATTCTTTATATGGTGGGGATGAACATTATCGACTTTGCCAGGAGGTGATTCTGGGGATTGGTGGGGTCAGGATGCTCAGAGCTCTGGGCTTTCAAAAAATCAAAACCTTTCATATGAACGAAGGCCACTCTGCTCTGCTCACTCTGGCCCTTCTCGACGAAGTAGCCAAACAGGCCGGAAGGGAATATGTCATTCCGCAGGATGTGGAACAGGTGCGAAACTGCTGTGTCTTTACCACTCACACCCCTGTTCCGGCCGGTCACGATAAGTTTCCGCTTGAGCTGGCGCGCAAGGTCATTGGTGATCGGAACGACTTCTTCGCTCTGGAAGGCGTTCTCTATGAAGGGAATATCCTGAATATGACCTATTTAGCCCTAAACTTCAGTCGTTTTATTAACGGGGTAGCCAGAAAACACAGTGAGGTCTCAAGGCTCATGTTTGCGGGCTATGAGATTGGCTCTATTACCAACGGAGTCCATGCAGCTGCCTGGGTTTCTGCTCCGTTTCAAGAACTTTTCGACCACTACATTCCGATGTGGCGTCAGGACAATTTCAGTCTGCGCTATGCCTTGAATATTCCCAGAGACGAACTCTGGCAGGCCCATATGAAGTGCAAAAAACAGCTCATCTCTGTGGTCAACCACGAAACCGATGCTGGTCTGGACGAAAACATTCAAACCTTAGGATTTGCCCGGCGCGCTACCTTATACAAGAGGGCAGACCTTCTTTTCAGCGACCTGGAGCGGCTTAAAAGAATCTCCAATGAGGTAGGCAAGATTCAGATTATCTACGGAGGCAAAGCCCACCCCCGCGACCGTCAGGGAAAGGAACTCATCAAAAGGATATTCCGGGCCAAGAACGAGCTTCAGAATGACATTAAAGTTGCCTATCTGGAAAACTACAACATGTCGCTGGCCGCTTTGATTACTTCGGGGGTGGACATCTGGCTAAACACACCGCAGCCGCCTATGGAGGCTTCCGGGACAAGCGGGATGAAGGCGGCCTTGAATGGAGTGCCCAGCCTTAGCATACTGGACGGCTGGTGGATTGAAGGCTGTATCGAGGGGCTGACTGGCTGGTCCATTGGGGAGCCTGTCCACGGAAAGGAAGGAGAGCGAGACCATTCCCGGGATGCTCATTCTTTGTATGACAAACTGGAACACACGGTAATACCTCTGTATTACCATGACCGCAACCGCTTCCTGGAGATAATGGCCTACTGCATTGCCATCAATGGGTCTTTTTTCAATACCCAGAGGATGGTGCAAGAGTATGTTCTGAACGCCTATTTTAATCGCTGAAGAGATGGGTAGAAAGAAAGGTAAAGAAAGTTATTTTTTGGAGAAAGCTATGAAAGAACAAGCTCAGGATAATAACTGGCACGCCATAGACTTGCAGGAAGTGCTTAAGCGTCTAGGGGTTTCTGAGGAAGGTTTGACGAGTGATGAGGCCGCCCGCCGTTTGGAAGAGGTGGGATCTAACGCTCTGGAGGTGGAGGAAAGCACGGGTCCGCTTCGACTCCTCCTCAGACAGGTCCGCAACCCCTTGATTTACCTGCTGGCCGGAGCCGCGGTCCTTTCTCTTTTTATTGGTCATCTCATTGACGCGGGGGTAATCATCGGGGTGATTGTCCTTAACACCCTCCTTGGTTTTATCCAGGAGTGGCGAGCTGAAGGGGCGCTGGCTGCCCTTCGCCGCATGACCGCACCCCACGCCAGAGTTCTTAGAAATGGGAGCCCGAAAGAGATTAACGCCGCCGAGGTGGTGCCCGGAGATATCTTGATCCTTGAAACTGGTGACCGGGTGGCAGCCGATGCCAGGCTCCTTTCGGCTAAGGAACTGCAGATGGATGAATCAGCCTTCACGGGCGAGTCGCTACCAGTAACCAAAAACCTGGAGGTTGTGGACCAAAATACTCCGGTGGCCGAACGCAAAAACATGGTCCACATGTCCACCATCGTGACCGGCGGCCGGGGTCGAGCCGTGGTGGTGGCCACAGGAATGCGGGCCGAGATTGGTAAGATTGCTGCTGAAGTCCGGGCTACGGGTCGAGAAGAAACACCGCTGCAAAAGCGGCTGCATAAGCTGGGGATTGTTCTTGGAGCCGCGGGTGTTACCCTGGCCGCATTCGTCTTCTGTCTGGGACTGCTTCGCAGCTATAAGCCGATGGAGATGCTGATGTTCTCAGTGGCGGTGGCTGTCTCGGCGATTCCGGAAGGTCTCCCGGCTGTTATCAGTGTGACTCTGGCCCTGGGTGTCCGACGTATGGCCGCCCGAAACGCCATCATCAGGTGCCTGTCTGCAGTAGAGACCCTTGGCTCCACCACCGTAATTTGCTCGGACAAAACAGGAACCATCACCAAAAACCAGATGACCGTTAAGATGATCTGGGCTGGGGGCAGAACCTATGAGTTTACTGGCGATGGCTATGTACCTGAAGGTGAGATTAAGACCGAAGGCGGCAATAAGCTAAGAGAGCTTCCCGATGACCTTAAAAAACTCCTTGAGATCGGACTTTACTGCAACAATGCTGAAGTCAAGGAAAAAGAAGGTCAGTGGGTAGTAGAGGGAAACCCGAGTGAAGGAGCGCTAATAGTTGCCGCCATGAAGGCCGGGCTGGAGAAAACCTCAGAAAAAGAGGAAAGGCTATCGGAAATTCCCTTCTCCAGCGAGGCCAAGTACATGGCCACATTCCATCTAGATAAAGAGCGTGGTGGCCGTGTTGCCTATGTCAAGGGAGCTCCAGAGCGGATAATGGAGTTTTGCTCCCACGTGCTGAAAGACGGACAGCCTGTAGAATTAAATGAAGGGCTTTGTAAAGAAATAGAGAAAATAAACGAAGAGCTGGCCTCAAAAGCTCTGCGGGTGATGGCCGGAGCTTACCGGGAAATACAGGGCAAGGACAAGCTGGAAAGGAGCGATGTGGAGGAAGGCCTGATACTTGCCGGGTTTTGGGGGATGCTCGACCCGCCGCGTGAGGAAAGCATCCAGGCGGTTAAAGAGGCCAGAGAAGCAGGAATCAGACCGGTAATGATTACGGGCGATCACGCCGTCACCGCCCTGGCCATAGCTAAGGAGGTGGGCATTGTAGACGATGGAAAGGTGGTCACGGGTCAGGAAATTGATGAGATGGAAAAGCCTGCGCTTGCCCGGGCGGCTCTGGAACAAGGTGTGTTTGCCCGCGTCACCCCTGCCCATAAACTAAAGATTCTGGAATCCCTCAAGGAGCAAGGCCAGGTGGTGGCCATGACAGGCGATGGAGTGAATGATGCTCCTGCCCTCAAAGGTGCAGACATCGGTGTGGCCATGGGTATTGCCGGCACGGAAGTGGCTAAAGAAGCTGCCGACATGGTCCTGACGGACGATAACTTCGCCACCATCGTCCATGCGGTAGAAGAGGGTCGAGTCATTTACAACAACTTGCGGCGGGTGGTATTCTTCCTGCTCTCCACCAACCTCGGAGAAATCCTGACCCTGCTGACGGCCCTGATCATTGGACTGGATCTGCCCCTGACCGCGGTCATGGTGCTCTGGGTCAATCTGGTTACGGATGGAGCTTGTACTGTGCCCCTGGGCCTGGAACCCGGGCACAAAGACATCCTCAAACAGCCGCCCCGAAATCCAAGGGAGTTTATAATTAATCGGATCATCGCTCTGAGAATGGCTCTCCTTACTCCCATAATGGCCGCCGGCACAATCGGCCTGTTCTGGTATGCCCAAGAAAACGGGGGGCTGGAATATGCCCGGACCGTAGCTTTCACCACCCTGGCGGCTTTTCAGTGGTTCCAGGCTTTCAACGCTCGCTCAACTTTCAACTCGATTTTTTCTGTCGGGCTTTTCACTAACCGCTGGCTTCTTCTGGGGGTAGGGCTGGCGATAATCCTGCAAATAGGAGCTGTCCACTCGTCCATCGGGCAGACGCTCTTCGGAACAACCGGCCTGAATTTTAGCGACTGGATTCTGATCGTTTTGGTGTCAAGCTCCATCTGGGTCGCCGATGAGCTTTACAAGCTGATGGGCATTTACAGAAAGCTTATTAAGAAGAAAGAAGGCTGAAAGAGGCTAATTAAGTTCATAAGACATTTTGTATATCTGAAGAAAGCTACCCAATCCGATTTTCTATGATGGCAGTGGCAACAGACCATTTTCACCTCAGGCCGCTGCTTTCAATCCTTACCGGCGACAGCACCTTCTTTATCCCCGGCTTAAGCTAGAATCAATTGCCTGCGCTGAAATGAACATATCATGCAGTCGAAAGGAATGAACTAGAGAGCGAGTCGATGAATTTAGCCGAAATTATGCCCGAAGGTTTTAGGAAAAACAATTACAATAATACCTCCCGGGACGGGTAAACACCCGGCGCTATCCATGGGCATGATGACATCACTAACGATCTTAAATCCCGTCTAAGGAAAGATTATGAAAAATAATCGGCCGGGGCCTCGGAATCCAAGACGAATTGCTGCGAGATGACGTGAGGGGGAGGAGGTCTCTCGGCCACGAAGGTCAGCTTGAGGTAGTGGATAATCCTGTCCACCACGGCATAGTCTGTAATAAAGGCGATGAGGCGAATCTGGCCGCCGCAGTGGGACAGAGCAGGGGGTCCACTTCATAGACTTTTCTTATCATCTCGGCCCAGCCTCGGCGGGGGATTGTGGGCATTCCACCTCGATGATCAGGAGCTTATGTTGTCCTTCCTCCACCTTGCGTATTTTGACCCGATGAGCGTTGGCATAGAGGCCGTAGTATCTCACAGTGACCTGGCCCTTGTCCGGGATATGAGAGGTCACCCGGGCAATGAACTCCAGGTAGTCCATCCGTTTCACCTCTTCCGGCTTTCCCCTACAGTCGGTAAAGCCGCTGCAGGCAAACCCGCAGCGCGGGTTGCCGCAATCGAGATAGCGCTCCACGACCTCTTTGATGATCGGCCGGAAGTAGCCGTACTCCTTCTCAAATAGGTTCTCATATTCATTCAGGAACTGGTCAAAGTAATGGAAGAGGACGCGGCAAAGAACAGTGCGTTCTGAATGTCGGGGACGATAGATTCCGGCCACAGCAGGGAAGAATATCCAGGAAACAGGCCAGAAGATTGTACCCGCTCATTTTCCCCTCGAAGCGACTGGATGGAGACAGGCTCAATCGATCAAAATCTTTAACAGAAGTTGGCCAAAAGAACATCGCCGTGCCAACCCCGGTTGACAGCTTCCCATCGAATAAGTATTGGACCGGAGGTCAAGCTTGAGGATTTCGCTGATAGGATAGACCAGAGGCGGTGGTTCAGTCGGCAGGTCTATCCATTCCCATAAATCTCTGTAAGTGAAAAGATTCAGCCTCAAAAGTGCCACCAGATTGCTCAAAGACCATTTATACCGGGCTCGGACTTTAAGATACTTCAAAAGCAGGATAGCAA
>Ga0136652_1001230_pt1 | contig 11163 bp, 7 predicted proteins | sample ConPoolayeEmetaG_FD_94864 | JGI IMG/M metagenome (GOLD analysis project Ga0136652, IMG submission 94864) | Hot spring microbial mat communities from California, USA to study Microbial Dark Matter (Phase II) - Cone Pool mat layer E metaG... ...
CTGAAAATACATATTACTTAAAAACTTCAGAGTTAGGGATTAATATTTACTTTTCCTCTTCCACTCTCTTCCTTTCCATTATTACAGCTCGTGCAGCAGAAAGTCTTGCAACAGGAACTCTGAAAGGAGATGCACTTACATAATTTAATCCTATTTCATGGCAGATTTTTATTGAATCAGGATCTCCTCCATGTTCACCGCATATTCCAACCTTCAAATCTGCCCTCTTCTTCCTCCCCTCTCTAACAGCCCATTCCATTAATTTTGCAACACCCTTATTATCAAGGGATTGGAAGGGATCAAATTCCCATATTCCTTTCTCAAGATAAACTCTTGTAAATCTTCCTGAGTCATCCCTTGAGATACCGTAAACAGTCTGGGTTAAGTCATTTGTCCCAAAGGAGAAGAATTCAGCAACCTCAGCAATATCCTCAGCAGTTATAGCAGCTCTTGGAACTTCAACCATTGTTCCAACAGAATACTGAATTTTAACATTTTCCCTTTTCATTACCTCTTCAGCAACTCTATCAATTATCTCTTTCTGATTTTGAAGTTCTGATTTTGAAGCAGTCAAGGGTATCATTATCTCTGGAATAACATTTTTCCCTTCTTTTTTTATTCTTGCTGATGCTTCAAAAATTGCCCTTGCCTGCATTTCTGTTATCTCTGGGTATGTTATCCCCAATCTGCATCCTCTATGTCCGAGCATCGGATTGAATTCATGTAGCTCCTCAACTCTCTCAAGAATTTTCTGAAGCTCCTTTATCTTCTTTGCATGTTTTTTTCTGTCCTTTGCCTTTAAAACAGCTATTTTAACCATAAGCTCTTCCCTTTTAGGAAGGAACTCGTGGAGGGGAGGATCAAGGGTTCTTATTGTTACTGGGAAACCTTCCATCTCTTTGAAAAGACCATAGAAATCTTCCCTTTGGAGGGGTAATAGCTTTTCCAGAGCCTCCCTTCTTTCCTTTTCATCCTTTGCCATTATCATTTTTTGCATTATTGGTAGCCTATCTTTAGCAAAGAACATATGCTCTGTTCTGCAAAGCCCTATTCCTTCTGCACCAAAGGCTCTTGCTATTCTTGCATCCTTTGGAATGTCTGCATTTGCCCTCACTCCAAGTTTTCTGAATTTATCTGCCCAGGTCAAAATCTTCTCAAAGTAATGGTAAATCTCCGATTCCTCTTTTTTCATCTCTCCATTTATTACTTGAATAATTTCAGAGGGTCTTGTGGAAATTTTTGCAAGAAAAACCTCACCAGTGTTTCCATCAATTGAGATCCAGTCATTTTCCCTCAGTATTTTTTCATCAATCTCAAGGGTTCCTTGTTTTTCATTTATTATTAGAGCAGAGCATCCAACAACAGCTGGCTTCCCCATCTGCCTTCCAACAACTGCAGCATGGGATGTAAGCCCACCCCTTGCTGTCAAGAATCCCTGGGAGACACTCATCCCGTGAATATCGTCAGGGGAGGTCTCCCCTCTTACAAGAATTACTGGACCATTTTTAGCCATCTCCACTGCCTTGTCAGCATCAAAGGCAATTCTTCCTGAGGCAGCGCCAGGAGATGCAGGAAGACCCTTTGCTGAAGGGTTGTATTGAGATTTTTCCTTTGGATCAAAAATGGGATGGAGAAGTTGATTGAGGGAGGATGGCTCAACCATCATTAAAGCTTCTTCCTCAGTTATTAGTCCTTCCTCAACCATGTCAACAGCAATCTTAACAGATGCAAAACCTGTTCTCTTTCCAGATCTTGTTTGGAGCATGTATACTTTCCCATCTTCAATTGTGAACTCAAAGTCCTGCATGTCTCTATAGTGGGTCTCAAGTTTCTGGGCTATTTCTTTTAGCTGATTGAAGGCTTCTGGCATTATCTCTTTAAGTTTTGAGATTGGTTTGGGTGTCCTTATTCCAGCGACAACATCCTCACCCTGAGCATTCTCAAGAAATTCTCCGTAAAATTCCTTTTCTCCTGTTGCAGGATTCCTTGTGAATCCTACTCCTGTACCTGAATTCTCTCCAAAATTCCCAAAAACCATTGTCTGAACATTTACTGCTGTTCCGAGATTGTGGGGAATTTTGTAAAGTTTTCTATATGTTATTGCTCTTGGGTTATTCCATGACCTAAAAACAGCCTCAATTGCCATTTTTAATTGAAGATAAACATCCTGGGGGAAATCCGATCCTGTTTTTTCCTTAACCAAAGACTTGTAACGGGATATAAGTTCTTCAAGGTTTGCTTCCTTTAATTCATAATCATATTTAAGCCCTTCCCTCTTTTTTATCTCTTCAAGAATCTCTTCGAAATATCTCTTTGGAATTCCAAGGACAACATCGGAGAACATATGAATGAACCTTCTGTAGCAGTCAAGGGCAAATCTTCTATTTCTTGATTTTTTGGCGAGGGCTTCCACAGTTTCATCGTTAAGTCCAAGATTCAGGATTGTGTCCATCATACCAGGCATTGAAAATTTAGCTCCAGAACGAACTGAGACAAGAAGGGGGTTGTCTTTCCCGCCAAATCCCTTGGATGTAATACTTTCAAGCTTATTGATCGCTTCCCTAACCTGAACCATCAAATCATCACTAATTTTCTCGCTCCTTTCATAAAACTCAGTGCAAGCTTGGGTTGATATTGTGAAGCCAGGCGGAACTGGAAGACCAGCATTTGTCATCTCAGCTAAGCCTGATCCCTTTCCTCCAAGGATATCCTTCATGTCCTTGTTCCCATCAGCTTTTCCATTGGCAAAAAAGTATATGTATTTCATAAATCCTCCCTATGAATATATTCTTGAGAATATTCCAATTAAAGATGCAGGTTTCTTTATAAAAATAACACCTTCCCTTTTCTCTTTCCCAATAAAAATTACCTTCAAGTTGGACTTGAGAGAATCTTTTATAACTTCATCTGAAACTCCTATCTCCTCATCAACAATTATATGGGTGTATTTTTTTAAATCAATTTCTTTTTTTAATTTTTCCCATTCTATATTTATTGATTCACTCTTTGCAAGTTTAAAAAAAAGTCCGTAGAAGTCATTTTCTGGAGCCAAGAGTAAAATTCTTTCCTCTCTCCATTCAAAAGGCGTAATCGGAAGGGAAATTGTAATCTTTGTCCATTTTCCCTTTTCGCTATCTGCTTTCACATCCCCTCCGTGGTTCTTCACTATTCCGTGGACAAAGGATAAACCAAGCCCTGCTCTCCCTTCCTTTGTTGTAAAGAAAGGCTCAAATATATTATTAAGATTTTCGCTATCTATTCCCTCACCATTATCCCAGAATTCAATGATTGCAATATTTTCTTCTCTTGAGATATTTATTTCTATCCTCTTCTCTTGCTTATCAAGAACTTCAAGAGAATTATCAATTATTCTTCTGATTACTTCTCTCATTTGAGCTTTATTTATAGGAAGATTTATAGGTTCATTCACGAGGATTCTAAAATCTATTTTTTTCAGTCTTTCGTCACCTTCAACTACCTCCTTTACAAATTCTCCAAGCTCACAAATTCTCCTTGGAAAAGGAAAGGTTTTCAGATATTCAAAAAGGGAACTTAATATTGATGAAGCAATTAAACCACTGCTATAAATCTTTTTTAGTCTCTCCTGGACTTTCCCTTCCGAGTCTTTCATTAGAAGTTGGGTGTAACCAATCAGCGGAGTCATTTTGTTGTTGACCTTATGGATTATAGAGAGAACAAGTTCAGGAAGAAGATAAAGAGCTTCGGGTTCTCCCCTGATTCCTGAAATTATATTCCTTATCTCATTGATAAGTATTTCTTCAGTCCTTTCCATTTAAAACCTCAAAGGAGGCTTCCTCTTTAAAAGGATTCCATCCAACCTTTACTAGGCTCCCCTCTCGAATTCTTCCAGATATAATCTCCATTGCCAGTGGGTCTTGAATTGTCTTCTGGATAACCCTTTTAAGAGGTCTTGCTCCATACTGGGGATCATAACCAAGTTCAGCAATTTTCTCTTTTATTTCCTCGGTAAACTCAAGATTAATATCCTTAGAAAGGAGAATCTTCTGGACTTCAGAAAGTCTCAAATCGACAATCTTTGAGAAGACCTCCTTTGAAAGGGGCTTGAAGATTATTATATCATCTATTCTGTTGAGGAATTCAGGTTTGAAATATGAGCGAACTGTTTCCATAACCTTTTGCTTCATTAGCTCAGGGTTTGAAATACGAGATTGGATAAGGTGTGAACCCAAATTTGATGTCATAATTATGACAGTATTTCTGAAGTCAACTGTCCTACCCTTTGAATCTGTTAATCTTCCATCATCGAGAATCTGAAGGAGAATATCAAAAACCTCAGGATGAGCCTTTTCAATCTCGTCAAGAAGTATAACAGAGTAAGGTCTTCTCCTGATTGCCTCTGTGAGTTGTCCGCCCTCTTCATATCCAACATAACCAGGAGGAGCACCTATTAGCTTCGCAACAGAGTGTTTTTCCATATATTCTGACATGTCAATTCTAACCATAGCCTTTTCGTCGTCAAAGAGAAATTCTGTAAGGGTTTTAGCAAGTTCAGTTTTTCCAACCCCTGTTGGACCAAGAAATATAAAAGAGCCAAGGGGTCTTCTTGGATCTTGCAGGCCTGAACGAGCTCTTCTTATTGCGGAGGAGACAGTCCGAACAGCTTCCTCCTGTCCAACAACTCTTTCAGAAAGTTTTTCCTCCATATGGATGAGTTTCTCCCTTTCTCCCTCCATTAACTTTGTAACAGGTATTCCAGTCCATTTTGAAACTATTTCAGCTACATCCTCCTCATCCACCTCCTCTTTTAACATCTTTCCCTTTTTCTGGAAGGCTTCGAGCTCCTTTGATACTCTTTCAAGCTCTTTCTGAAGCTCGATCAGTCTCCCGTATCTTATTTCCGCGACCTTCTCAAGCTCTCCTCTTCTTTCGTAGATTTGCTCCTCCACTTTTGCGTTGTCAATTTTCTCCTTTATTTCCCTTATCTTTTTGATAAGCTCTTTCTCCTTTAACCAGTGAGCCCTAAGTTCGTCTCTTTTTGTATATAGCTCCTTTATCTCTGTCTCAAGTTTGGAGAGTCTCTCCGCAGATGCTGGATCATTCTCTTTCTTCAATGCTTCCCTTTCTATCTCCAATTGAAGAATCTTTCTTTCAACTTCATCTATTTCAACAGGGACAGAGTCTATCTCCATCCTTAGTCTTGATGATGCCTCATCAATCAAATCAATAGCTTTGTCGGGAAGGAATCTGTCGGAAATGTATCTATTGGAAAGAAGAGCAGCAGTGACAAGAGCGGAGTCCTTTATTTTAACTCCGTGATGAACTTCATACTTTTCCTTAAGACCTCTTAAAATTGAGATTGTGTCTTCTACAGATGGTTCACCAACATAAACAGGCTGGAATCTTCTCTCAAGGGCTGGGTCCTTCTCAATATGTTTTTTATACTCGGTTAAAGTGGTTGCTCCAATGGCTCTGAGTTCACCCCTTGCAAGGGGTGGCTTTAACATGTTGGAAGCATCCACAGCTCCTTCTGCAGCACCAGCTCCAACAATAGTATGAAGCTCGTCAATGAAAAGAATTATCTCTCCATTGGACTCAACAACTTCCTTTATAACTGCTTTCAATCTGTCCTCAAATTCACCTCTATACTTAGTCCCTGCAATAATCGCTCCAATATCAAGGGCAATTATCCTTTTGTTCTTAAGGATTTCCGGAACATCTCCCTTTGCAATTCTCTGAGCAAGTCCCTCAACAATTGCTGTCTTACCAACACCAGGTTCCCCAATTAAAACCGGATTGTTCTTTGTCCTTCTTGATAAAACCTGCATGACCCTTCTTATTTCATCGTCCCTTCCAATAACAGGATCAAGCTTACCCTTTCTTGCAAGCTCTGTAAGATCTTTCCCAAATCTCTGAAGAGCTTGGTACTTTTCTTCAGGGCTCTGGTCAGTTACTCTTTGAGTTCCCCTTATTGCCCTTAAACTTGCAAAAAGGTTTTCCTCAGTAACACCACTTTCTCTTAAGATCTTGCTTGCATTTCCATCTTCCCTGTAAATTGATATTAGAATGTGCTCTGTTGAAATATAATCATCTTTAAGGGTATCTGCTATTCCTTCAGCTCGATTTAATACATTAGCCAGTCTTTTTGAGATGTATATATCTCCTCCTTGAACTTTTGGGACTTTATCGAGATATTTCTTCGTTTTCTGGAGAACTGTGGATGGGTCAATTCCTATTTTTTCTAATATTAAATAGGGGATTGATTGATTGTCCTCCATAAAAACATGGAGAACATGCTCAGGAAGAATTTCTTGATGAGAAAGATCCTGGCAGAGTTTTTGAGACTCCTCAAGAGCTTCCTGAGCTTTTATTGTAAATTTATCCATTCTCATCCTATTTTCCTCTTTTTAAAAGATAATCATTATAAGTATACCATTTTTCCATTCCTCTTTAAAGTCTCCACAAGGTCTTTAACTTTCTGGACATGTTCACGATGGCAGACAAGGAGAGCATCCTCAGTATTTATTACAATAATATCTTTTACTCCTATGAGGGAAACCATTTTTTCCTTCGAGTAAACAAGACAACCTGATGAATCAATGGTGTATACCTCTCCTTTTAGAGAATTTTCCTCTTTATCAACTCCCAATATCTGATAAAGTGAACTCCATGAACCAACATCAGACCATTCAAAATCTGCTCTCACCATAACTGTCGAAGTTGCCCTTTCCATTAAAGCGTAATCTATTGAAAGAGGTTTTACTCTTTCCCAGATCTCCTTTAGTTTCTCCTTTTGGCTCAATTGTATTTTATCGAGCGCTTCATAGATTTCAAAATATTCAGGAGCAAATCTTTTCAATGCAGATTTGAAAACAGAAATTCTCCATAGAAACATGCCACTGTTCCAGAAATAATCTCCACTTTTTAAATATTCTTCAGCCACTTCCTTTCCAGGTTTTTCGACGAATCGAAGAACCTCAAAAAATTTCTCTCCCTCAAAGGAATGTAATTTCTCCCTGTTTATCTGAATGTATCCGAAACCTGTTTCAGGAGAAGTAGGTTTTATTCCAAAGGTAAATATAGATTCCAGCTCTTGAGATAGATGATAGGAGGCTTTAACAGCTTGTAAGAATTCTTCATTTTTTCCGATGTAATGGTCTGATGGAAGAACGATAACAGTAGGATCTTCTTCAAATCTCGATATGTAGGAACAGGCTAAAATTATTGAAGGTGCTGTATTTTTTCCGCTTGGCTCCTCAAGGATTCTTATTCCTTTGTATTTTGAAATCTCCTTCCTCGCAACAGGTATTAAATCCTTAGGAGCAACAACAACCATTCTTTCTGGACTTACAACTGGAAGAATCCTATCTATGGTTTCTTGAACCATTGGTTTATCAGATACTATTGGAAGGAACTGTTTGGGCCTTTTCCTCCTCGAAAATGGCCAAAATCTTGTTCCATAACCACCAGCAAGGATTATTGCCCATAAATTTCCCATCTTCTTCCTCCTCAAAGGAATACCAATATGCCCAATCCAATGATCAGGCAATATATTGAAAATAAATAAAATTTTCCTTTTTTTACAATGGGGGAAAGGATTTTAAGGGAAAGGTATCCAAAAATAAAGGAGAATATGAAACCAGAAATCAAAACCAACAAATTAGAGCCCGATAATTCTGAGCTATAGATTTCAAGAATATTAGCACCCAAAACTGCAGGGATTGAAAGGAGAAAGGAAAATTTAAAGGCATATTCCCTTTTCCAGCCAATTGCAAGAGCTGATGCAATTGTTACTCCTGATCTTGAGATCCCAGGGAGAAGGGCAAGCCCTTGAAAAATACCTATTATAAATGCATGAGTAATTTTAGCCTCGGATTTTTCCCTTGTAAATTTTGTAAGGAAAAGGATTAAAGAGGTAAAGAGCAAAAGCCCTCCAGAAAGTTTTGGCAGGAGAAAAGCTGATTCCACTTCCCTTTTAAAAAGAGCTCCAATAATTGCAGTGGGAATTGTTCCTGCAAAAATAAGATAAAACAATTTTACGCCTTCTCTATCCATTTTATCTTTCTTAAAAAGGGAAGGGATACTTTCTAAAATTTCGAGGATTTCCTTCCAGAAAAGTAAAATTATTGCTAAAAGGGTTCCTGCATGGAGAACAGAATCAAGAAGAACAACATTCTTTTTTATTGAGAAAAAATGCTGGAAAATTACGAGATGAGCTGAAGATGAAATGGGAAAAAATTCAGTTAATCCCTGAATTACTCCAAGAATTATTGCTTGAAAAATCAGGCTCAAAGATCACCAACCCTCCTTTTACATTCCTGGACAACATTTTCCACATCATTTTTTATTCTCTTTAGAGCTTCCTCCGTGAATCCTTCAAATCTAAGGACGAGAACAGGTTGTGTGTTGGAAGCCCTCACAAGAGCCCATCCATCTCCAAAATCTACCCTCACACCATCTACATCAATCATTGGAAAATCCTGAAAATGTTTTTTGACTTCTTCCACAACCTTAAATTTCAAATTGTCTGATGAAGGAACCCTTATTTCAGGACTAACATAGGTCTTTGGAAGATCTTCCAGTATCCTTGAAAGGGGTTTGTCTGAGTCGGAAAGAATCTCGAGAATTCGAGCCCCGGCATATATAGCATCATCAAAACCAAAATATCTGTCCGCAAAAAATATATGCCCACTCATCTCTCCTGCAAGAAGAGCCTTCTCCTCTTTAATTTTTTTCTTTATTAAAGAATGTCCTGTCTTCCACATTATTGGAACACCACCAAGCCTTCTTATTTCATCGTAGAGTAGTTTTGAAGATTTAACCTCACCAATTATTTTAGCTCCTGGATTCTCCTTCAAAATTGCTCTTGAAAGAATAATCATGATCTGGTCCCCCCATAGAATATTTCCCTTCTCATCTATAAGTCCAATTCTGTCTGCATCTCCATCAAAGGCAATTCCAACATCAGCCTCTTCTATCTTGACTTTCTCAATTAAATCTTTAAGGAACTCTGGAATTGTTGGATCAGGATGATGATTGGGGAAATTTCCATCAGGCTCGCAGTAAAGTTCAAACACCTCATTTCCAAGTTCTTTATAAATCGGAGATGCAACAAATCCACCTACTCCATTTCCTGCATCAATAATAATTCTTAGCTTTCTGCTGATTTTGACATTTGAAACAACAAAATTTATATATTCATTTAAAATCTGATAAGAGGAAAGGGAACCAGTGCTTTCCTCAAAAAATCTTTCTTTCACTATTATTTTCTCAATTTCTTTTATCCCCTCTCCGTAAAGAGTTTCATCTCCGATCATTATTTTGAAACCATTGAATTCAGGCGGGTTGTGGGAACCGGTTATCATTACACCGCCATCCATATTTTTTGTGGAAACACCAAAATAGAAAACAGGGGTTGGAACCATACCAAAATCGATACAATTACAACCAGTGGAGAGCAAACCACTTATGAGAGCCTGGGAAAAAGGTTTTGAGGAATTCCTTGCATCCCTTCCTATTGCAACAGTTCTCTTTCCTTTCATTCTCAGGACTGTTCCAATTGCCTTTCCAATAATTTCGACAGTTTCTTGAGTGAGGTCCTCCCCCACAATCCCTCTTATATCATATTCTCTAAATATGTTTGGGTTTATAGTAAGCATAAGTTTTTTATTATACAATTTAATTAAACATCACTCAATAGCTTAGGAGGGGACAATTCTTAGTTTAATTTTCTAAATCTTATAAGGAATATCATAAGTGTTGCCCTAACCAAATGATTATATTAAAATTCCATTTGTATTCTTGAGAGGTCTCATTATGGAGAATGGGATAGAAACTCTTGAGGATTATTCATTAAGGGAAGTCCCAATTGAGAAAAGAAAGTCATGGATCGACGTCTCAATGGTTTGGATAGGAGTTTCTATCGTCATGTCTGCTCTCTTGAGGGGGATGATGGTTGGAATGGGTCTTGGCTCTGTCCAGAGAGTTATTCTCGCTTACATTCTTGGGGAGTTAATTTTGATTGGAATGATGACCCTAACTGGTTATATAGGAGCTAAATTGGGACTTTCCACTCCACTGATTTCAAGGATCACTTTTGGGGAAAAGGGTTCATTTATAATGTCCCTCTGCCTTGCCCTTTCCTTTATGGGATGGTTTGGAATTCAAGCAGGTCTTTTTGCTGAAACCTTAGTTTCATACTCTAAAACTTCAATCCCTGTTCCCTACCTCGCTTTTTTGAGTGGTATTTTTATGATGATTCCAGCAATATTTGGATTCAGAGGTCTTAAAACTTTGAGCTGGGCAGTTGTTCCTCCAATGATAATAGTTTTTATCTATGTTGCCTTCAAAATGAAATTCGATTTTTTACCTTCTGATAAACTTGTTAATCTTGCCATGAACCATTCTCCATCCCCTTACCCTATAACTCTTGGAGGGGCTGCTTCAATAATTGCTGGAGGTTTCATCGTGGGTGCTGTAACTTCAGCAGATGTATTCCGTTATGCAAAGCCAAGATTCAGTGACATACTATTTTCCGCAACCCTTTCTATGGGAGTGAGTGCGATAATGCAATTGGTAGGTTCAGTACTTGCAATGAGGACAGGACTTTATCATGAAAAGTTACCTGATATAATAATCAGTCCAGAATATGCAGGTCTTGGAATAATTGGATTTCTTGCCATTGCCTTTGCTCAATTGACAACCAATGACAGTAACCTTTATTCCTCTGTTCTTGCCTTCAATAATATAATAAGATGGACTCGATGGAAACTCGCTGTTTTTGTGGGTATTCTCTCATCCTTGCTCGCAAGCTTAGGGATTCTCCAGAGACTTGGGCTTTTCCTTAGTTTGCTAAGTATAGGTGTAAGTCCGATTGGAGGGATAATTATTGCAGATTTTTATCTTTTGAGAAGGATAAGAAGGATTCAATCAATCTCAAATCTTGATAGGGAATGGAATCCTGTTGCTGTTGGAGTTTATTTAATCTCCTTCATAATTGGCTGGGTTACATCTGGGCATCCTTTCAAAATAAAGATTTTCCCCTTTTCAATCTATGCCTTCAATGGAATAATTTCAGCTGTTATTCTTTATTGGGCTGGGATGAAATTATTTAAAAATTTCAAAGAAGGTTCTAAGTGAAAATGGTTGAGAGAATAAAGGTTGATAGAGATAATTTGAAAGCTC
>Ga0136652_1001233_pt1 | contig 11133 bp, 8 predicted proteins | sample ConPoolayeEmetaG_FD_94864 | JGI IMG/M metagenome (GOLD analysis project Ga0136652, IMG submission 94864) | Hot spring microbial mat communities from California, USA to study Microbial Dark Matter (Phase II) - Cone Pool mat layer E metaG... ...
CTTTAACCATATTTCTCTTCCATTGGAGGATTGCGATCAAAGAAAGTAAAGAGACATAATAACTTTTTGACACATAAAAAACTAAACCTTAAAATATTAAATAATGTCTATTTTCGAAGGTTTAAATCCACAGCAGAGGGAAGCAGTCGAATACATTGAATCACCTCTATTGGTGATTGCGGGTGCTGGCTCTGGAAAAACAAAGGTTATTACCCATAAGGTTGCATATTTGTTAAAAAAGGGTTTTGAGTCTGAGAGTATCCTTGCTCTAACCTTTACCAACAAAGCAGCTGATGAAATGAAGAGAAGAATCTCTTCTCTTGTTGGAAAGGATTTCAAAGATCTCTGGGTTATGACCTTTCATGCTTTCTCAGCAAGAGTCTTAAGAATTTTTGGGAGAATTATTGGGATTTCATCTGATTTTTCAATAATAGACAGGGAAGACCAGAAAAATATTTTAAAAGAAATTTTACTAAGTAATGAGCTTGAACTTGGAAGAGCCTTTGTAAATTCCTTTGTCGAAAAAATGGGATATACAAAAAGTTCGCTCCCATTTTACCCTTCTGAAGAATTCCTTTACCAGAGATGGTTCAGAGAAAGGGAAGTTGAACTTTTCAATCTTTACCATAAAGAGTTAAGAAGACTTAACTGTCTTGATTTCGATGACCTGATACTAAAGTGTATTGAGCTTCTTAAAAATCCTGAGAGTGAGAGGCTTAAATTTAGATTCAAATATATCTTAATTGATGAATTTCAAGATACAAGTCCACCTCAATACGAGATAGTGAAATTTTTATCCTGTGAAGGGATTACAGCTGTTGGAGATGAAGATCAGTCGATATATAGCTGGAGGGGTGCAAATCTTGAGAATATATTGAGATTTGAGGAGGATTTCCCTGAAGCTAAAATAATAAAACTTGAGGAAAATTATAGAAGCACAAAGCTCATTTTAATGGGAGCTCAGGAGGTTATAGTAAAAAATTCCAGGAGAAGAGAAAAATATCTTTTTACTAATAATCCTCATGGAGAACCAATTATTTATTATATTGCAAAAAATCCTGTTGAAGAGGCAAAATTTATTGCCAATGAGATAAAAAGAATGAAAGAGGAGGAGAGAGAGCTCTTTCCGATTGCTATTTTTTACAGGGTGAATCAGCAATCCAGAAATATTGAAGAAGCCCTTAACTCCTTAAGAATTTCTTATAAATTAATCGGTGGAATTAAATTCTATGAAAGGAAGGAAATAAAAGATGTAATTGCCCTTTTAAAAATAATCCTTAATAGGGAGGACGATTTTTCTTTTAAAAGAGTTCTCTCCGAGATTGTTGGCGGGATAAGTAGAAAGTCTATCCAGAAAATAGTTGAAATTTCTGAGAAGGAGAGAGTTCCCATTAATTTAGCGACAAAAATATTCATTGAGCAAGCGAGCAAACCTGCAATTGAGGAGGTTCAGAATCTCTTTAAAAAACTTGATGAATGGGAAAAAGATTCAAAATTGATGAAACCTTCTGAACTCGTTTCTAAGATTGTTAAAGAATTGAGCATAAAAGAAATTTATGAAGAGGAAAGAATGGAAAATCTTGAGGAACTTGTAAAGGGGGTTTCTGAGATGGAGAAAACTTTTCCTGAGATAACTCTTAGAGATGTTGTTGATAATCTTTCCCTTAGAACTGATTCTGACCTTGAAGAACATCCTGTTGTCAATCTAATGACTCTTCACATATCCAAAGGACTTGAATTTCCAACAGTTTTTATTGCAGGAGTTGATGAGGATATTTTACCTCATAGAAAATCATTATCTAATCATGATATTGAGGAGGAGAGAAGGCTATTTTATGTCGGTATGACAAGAGCAAAGAAAAGACTTTATTTAACCTCAAGTGGTAATCCATCAAGATTTCTCAAGGAAATTCCAGAGCACCTTAAAACAACTGGAAGAAGCCAAAGATTGGAGGATGACGGGGAATTTGTCATTGGTGATTTTGTCCATCATGAAAGTTTCGGGGTTGGAAAAGTTTTAAATGTAAGAGGATATGGAGCTGAGCAAATTCTAACAATAAAGTTTGAGGATGGGATAAAAGCCATAACATCCAAGTATCCTAAGATAAAGAAAATTTCAGGGGATGGAGAAAGCTAATAGTTAAGCCTCATTTTTAATCTTAAAACGAAAAAATCGTTCTTTTACTTTCTCCTTTCTGTTATAAATCTATTGTAAAGATAAACTCCTGAAATCGAGATAACTCCCATAAAAGCCACTATTCCCCACATAACTGGGGCGGCGCTGAAGATTTCAGCAGTGGTGCGGTTGGATATGAATTTTTCAAAAAGAAAACCACCCAATGGAGCTCCTATTATTGTTCCAATGGCGATGGGAAGATTTGCATATCCAAGATAAAGCCCTTCCTTCCCTTTTGGAGCTATTGCTCCAATATACTGATATATTCTTGGAGAGGCAAACATTTCTCCGAATGCCATACAGGCGATTGAGATGAGTATGAATATTCCTCCTATGGGGAGTTTAAGCCCAGCTACTGAAACAATTTTAAAAACATCCAGCCTTGAGAGATAGGGGAAAATATTTATTAACATTCCAAAAATTGTAATTGTTATTCCAACCATTATGGATTTCAGAGGTGTCCAATTCTTTGAGATCCTCGTAACAAGGAGCTGAAAAAGAACTATCGATACAGGGTTTACTATTGTATAGAGCTCAACAGGAGCATTCCTATCTATGAATCTAAGGAATAGGGGAATGAGATTATAAATCTGAACATAAATGATCCAGAAGAAACCAATAACAATAAGGAAAAATACAAATTTTAGATTTTTCAAAACTGTAAAAAGCCCTAAAATCGCATCTCCGAGAGTTCTCGGTTTATCAACCCTTTCTGTTTTCTCACCCACATATTTTGGCTCTGAATAGGCAAAGATTATGGCAAGGAGACCTGAGAAGGAAAAGGTAGTTGCAACATAGGAAAATATGGAAGGAATCCCAAAATTTGTCCTCACAAAATAAGAAACAGTTCTTCCAAGCATTGAACCAATGTTTATAGTCATGTAAAAAATTCCAAATCCAAGAGCAGAATTTGCTCCTGAGGTTTTCTGGACAGTTCCTGAAATACATGGTTTTACAAAGGAGCCACCAATACCTATAAGAAGAATCCCAATAAGAACCGGAATTGTGTAATCAGGCTTTTCATAACCAACAAATTTGGGCCAAAACCTCTGAACTGTTCCAACTATCAAATAGCCAAGAAAAAGAAGTAAGAATGTTAAGGACAAAGACTTTTTGAATCCAAATCTGTCAGCAATTGTTCCACTCAAAGGAGGAAGGAAATAGAGAAGCCCCCAGAGAATTGTCCCATTCAGAAATGTAGACTTTGTCGGTGCCATTCCAAGAACTTCATGAAAGTAAATGACAACAAAGGATGCAACTGCATAGTATGCAGCTCTTTCAAGAAGCTCAATTGTGTTTGCGACCCAGAAGGTTTTAGGAAAACTTACCCTTTCACCCATTTTTTACTCCTTTGAAGCAAAATTAAAGTTTATTTTACTTTCTCTCAATTTTATTTACAAGGGATGGCTTTTGTTAAATCGGAAGCCTGTAAACAATCTTTATTAAGAAAATATTGTAAGCTGGGCTTTTGAAAAGTATATCGATGTCCCTTTTTATTCTGAACTCACCAGGATAGGTATAATCCTGCCGAGTCTGGGTCCAGACAAAATAAAGGACAGAGCCAGGGAGATATTCCCACCTAAGGACAGCTGTTCCCCTCAAAGATTTAAAGTTAAAGTCAGGGTTGTAGAAAGAGAAAGGAGGAGCTATTCCATCTCCATCAGGATCAACGGTGTAGATACCATCTTCGAAATTAATTTTTGAGTTTCCTTCTCCAAATATATTGAAATCGTAAGTTCTTGGTCTTGAAAGCTCTTTAAATTTCGAATATTTCCCAACCGCTAAAAATGGCTGTAAATAAATTTGAAATGTCAATTTTGGATTGAATGTCCAGTTTACCCTTATATTTGAAGATAGATTTTTCGATCTCAGATCAGATAAGATATACCTCTTTCCATAAGTATCTTTCATAATTGGGTCATCCACTTCCTTAACCCATTGGGAAGTTGAGTAGGTGTAGGAATATTCTGGACCAAAGGAAATTTGAAGGTTACTCCTCGGTTTCCATCTTAGGGAAATCTCTGATTCCCAAGAAATATCTCCAGACTTTGAAGCTGAGTAATTAAAATCCAGGGAAATAACAAAAGGCTTTCTACTGTCGCTTGAAATATCCATAAAACTAAAATATCCTGAAGGGCTTATTGTTAGTGGTCCTCCCCTTGTAAGATTTTTATCCAATGATTCAGGGAAGAAACCGGTTGTAAGATTGATACGCCAGTAATTGAGAAATCGAGCTTCAAAAAAGGTAAAATATCCCTCTCCAATTTTGTTCTTACCAAAATCATAATTTCTATAGGTTGCAGTACCAACCGACCAGTTTCTAAATATTTTCCCAGGTTTAAACCATGCATATCCAAAAAGAATATGAGCATTTATAACATCCCCTCCCCATTGAAACCCGAGATCATTGGAATCGAATCCTGGAGAAATTGCACCAATTGCAGTATTAAAAAAGAAATTACCCCTTTCCTTACTAAGCATTAATCTACCTGCCCACCCCTTTAGAGAAGTTGCATTCTCATCAAGATTGAGATGTTCAGCATCAGGTCTCTGGAAATAATGCTGGGGTTTCATCTGAAGTCTTAAAATATCTTCTTTACTCCCTTCTACTGAACTTCCTCCAATCCATCCCGTCAAAACCCATGTCTTCTCTTTATCAAGGAATGTCCATCCATCAAAACCAAGACAGAAAGCTCTTTTGTTCAAAATTGAACTTAGATCTTCATTCCTCAAATCCCTCAAAACTGAGGTTGCAATTAGTCCAATTGCCTGCCTCCCTTCGTTGAATTCCTTTTGTGTCCTAAAAACTCCGTAATAGGAAAAGGGCTCAATCTCTTCCTTGTATCTCTCTCCATTCAAATCTACTTCTGCATATTCCCTTGCAGTAAGAGCATTTATAAAACCAAGATTCCACCCTGATAATTTTCCTGTAATCTTAAAAGCACCAAGGATTGTTGTTCTATCAGGAAAACTAACATAGCCACCTGTTGAAACATATCCCTGGGGAGCTCTTCCTACCCTCCTGCTGTAAAAGAAAGATGGGTTACCCCAATTGAAGGAAGAATAGTTTTGCGCTCCTCCAAAGCCAAATTCAAATATGTTTGCTCCTTCAATAAAGAAGGGCCTTTTCTCCATATAGAATGTCTCAAAGGCTGTGAGATTTATAACTGCTGGGTCAACCTCAACCTGACCAAAATCAGGGTTTATTGCTGCATCCAGGGTGAGATTACTCTTTAACCCTATTTTAAAATCTATCCCAGCTCCTCCGAAGAGGTCATTACCCTTCCTGAAAGGGTTTCCAGGCTCTGATGGATAAATCTCGAACCTGCCAACTGAATAGGGGAAAAGGTCAGCCAACCTTCCTGGCTTTATATTTTCTATAGCAAGTAACTTAGCAAAATGGGAAACATATCCCCTCTCACCCTTTGGTATCCAGACAAAATTGTCCTTCTCATTCTTTCTCTTAATAAATCTGTGAAAATTAACTCCCCATGTATAACTTTCTTTTTCAGGGAAACGCAACTGGTTAAAAGGTATTTTTATCTCAACACACCATCCCCTTTCATCTATTTTTGCTCTCCCCTCCCATACCCCATCCCATGTGAAATCTTTCCAGCTATCATTGTAAATTATTGCATCAGCAATTGAGCCTGATGGACTAATCACAAATAAAAAACCACTCCTTCTGTCAAAATATGGATCAACAGCAAATTCAAAGCAATCAGAGTCCACAATTTCATCCCTTCTGACCAACCTGCTTACAATTTTATCAGGTTCAGAATCGTAAAGCCTTCCTGCAACATAAAGAAAACTTTCATCATAAGCAACCCAGACCTCTGTTTTCTCCGTTGGTTCCCCTCCATCAATTGGATCGGACTGAACAAAATCTGAGTATCCCTCTCCACTCCAGACATCCTCATTCAATATTCCATCAATTCTGATTTTTTCATCGCTTTTCTTTGCTTGGACAATTTTTTCAATTTTATTTTCAGATGAACCAAAAAGAATGAGTGGAATTAAAAATATTGCAATTAAACAAGGAACAAATCTCATAATTTCTCCTAAAATCTTTTTATATAATTTAAACGCCTGTGAAATTAAAAAGGTTCCTTAAAAATGTAAGAGCAAACAAAAACCTCGACTAAAGATTTTTATTCCTTCCCACAACTTAAACATAAATCATTGCTTGACTACAATTTAATTTGATGATTTAATAAATAAGGAAGCTAAAAGAATGAGAAAGAAATTTCTTTTGATTATACTCTTTTCTGTATTATCAGTTCCTGTTTTCTCAGCCATAATAACCATTGAAGTTAACATGCCTATCCATCCTGTATCTGCAGAATATATAGTAAAATCTATTGAAAGAGCAGAAAGAGAAAATGCAGAACTTATTCTAATAAAACTCGACACTCCTGGAGGGCTTGAATCCTCCATGAGGGAAATAATCAAAAAGATTTTGGGTTCAAAGGTCCCTGTTGCAGTATGGGTTTTCCCTCAGGGAGGAAGGGCTGCATCTGCGGGTTTTTTCATAACTGTATCTGCTGATATTGCAATAATGTCACCAGGAACATCAATTGGAGCCGCTCATCCTGTTTCAATTCCTATAGGTGGTGAAAAACCTGATAAAACAGTCGAGGAGAAGGCTGCTCAGGACTCATCAGCCTTTGCAAAATCCATTGCAGAAAAAAGGGGAAGGAACATAAAAATGGCTGTTGATGCTGTTTTACAAAGCCTTTCTTACAGTGAGACAGAGGCTCTCAAAGGAGGATTGATCGATTTCATTGCCACAAACATGGACGAGATAATTGAAAAATTTGATGAAAAAAAGATTAAAAGATTTGATCAGAAAGAGGCTATTCTAAAATTAAAGGGGAAGGAGATAAAAGAGATTAAAATGAACTTAAGGCAGAAGGTACTTTCTGAGGTAGCAAATCCAAATGTTGCTCTAATTCTAATGATGATAGGATTACTCGGACTCTATTTTGAATTTAGCAATCCAGGGGCAATTTTACCAGGTGTTCTTGGCGCAATATCCCTTCTTCTTGCCTTTTTTGCCCTTCAAATTCTTCCTGTAAACTATGTTGGTCTTCTCTTAATCCTTCTTGCAATAGGTCTTTTTGTAGCGGAAATAAAAGTTCAGGGCTTTGGAATTCTCGGAATTGGAGGTATAATATCGATGATTTTTGGATCTATGATGCTTTTTAATTCAACAATTCCTGGTTTAAAACCTGACCTTTCAATTGTTATACCGGTTTCAATAATATTTGGCATTCTTTTCCTCTTCTTCCTTTACATATCCCTTAAAGCTCATACCCACAAAGTCTCAACAGGTGCTGAAGGTCTTTTAGGTGCTGAAGGAGAAGCGATTACAGATATTTCTCCGAAAGGGAAGGTTTTTATTAAGGGAGAGATATGGGATGCCCACTCTTCTATACCAATTCAAAAAGGAGCAAGCGTTAAAGTTGTAAAGGTATATGGCTTGAAGGTCGAGGTTGAGCAAATTAAGGAGTAAAATTAAAGCAAAAAATAAATAAAAAGGAGGAAAAATGGGAACTTTGTATGTAATTCTGGCTCTGATTGTGATACTCCTCTTCAGCTGGGTCAAGGTTCTGAGGGAGTATGAAAGAGGGGTTATTTTCAGACTTGGTAGGCTTTTGCCAAGACCAAAAGGTCCTGGTCTTATTCTCGTATTTTCGCCTATTGATAGAATGGTTAGAATATCTTTAAGGACAATTGTCCTTGATGTTCCTGCCCAGGATTTAATAACAAGGGATAATGTCTCAGTTAAGGTGAATGCTGTTGTTTATTTCCGTGTGGTTGATCCAAATCTCGCTGTTACTGCTGTTCATGATTATCTATATGCAACATCCCAGATTTCCCAGACAACTCTAAGGTCTGTCCTTGGACAAGTTGAGCTTGATGAACTTCTTGCAGAGAGGGAAAAGCTAAACATAAAACTTCAGGAGATAATAGATAAGCACACTGATCCCTGGGGGGTAAAGGTTCAGGCAGTTGAGATAAAGCATGTGGACTTACCTACAGAGATGGTTAGAGCCATTGCAAAGCAGGCAGAGGCAGAAAGGGAAAGAAGGGCAAAAGTAATTCATGCAGAGGGAGAGTTAATGGCATCCCAGAAATTAAAGGAAGCAGCAGACACTCTAATAAAGAACCCAATTACTGTTCAGCTCCGTTATCTCCAGACATTAACTGAGATTGCAACAGAGAAAAACTCAACAATCATATTCCCAATTCCAATCGAGTTTCTTAAAGCCCTATTTACAAAGGAATAAAATTCTTCTATGGCAGAGAGAAGATCTGATAGGGAAGTTGTTCTTACATCTTCTCAAGTTCTCATAATTCTTTTGCTGCTTGTCATATTAATTAGTGTTGTTTTTGTCCTTGGAATTTCTGTGGGTAAAAGACAGAGGACAGCATCTGCCCAGAAGACAGTAGAGGAAGAACTTCCACCAGTTGTTGTAAAGGAGATTGAACCTGAGAAGGAAGTCCCGAAAGTAGAGAAAAAGGAGGAGATTTCGCAGAGGGAAAGTATAACTGTTTCAAAATTGTATTTTATACAGATAGGAGCATTCTCATCCGAAGCTTCTGCACAAGCCTTCGCTGAAAAATTCAGGGAAAAGAACTATTCGGTAAAAGTAATTCCTCCATCTCCTCAGGACAAGACTCCTGTTTACAGGGTTAGAGTTGGTCCATACTTAAAGGTTGAAGAAGCAAAGGATGTTCTCGGGAAATTAAAGCAAACAGGGAAAGAAAATTACTTTATTGTGAGTGAATAGGGAAGGTGAGTATAAAGAAAGGCTTTTTAGAAGTTTTTTGTAAAGTCTTTCCATGGCTGAAAGATATTAATGAGGAAGATTTTCCTATCCTATCAACTCTATTCAGTGAAAAGAGATTCAATGTGCTCCAATTCCTTAAGATAATTGAGGATGAAATAGGACTCGGCTTTTACGAAGGTGGTGAAATCCCTGTTGATAAATCAATGATTCCTCTTATACCCAGGGAGATAGCATCATCCTATGGAATTATTCCTCTTAGAAAGGATAAGGATAAAGTAGTTGTTGGAGTTCCTTTCAATACTTCATCCAAGATTCTAAGGGCAATTGAGGAATTGATTGATTCAAGAATAAAACCGGTCTATCTTCCTATAAAACCTATAAAGGAAGCAATTGCCAAAAATTATGGTGAAGTTGAGACAATGGATAAAGTTCTTACTGTTCTGGATGAGAGAAGGGGGGTAATTCCTGTAAAAATAGATTCCCTCACAGCCTCATCTTCTGCAGAAGACTGGCTTAGGTCTTTAATTGCTGAAGCGGTTAAGAAGAGATCGAGAAGGATAGATTTTATTAAAAGCGAAGAAGGGATCGAAGTATGGATAAATGGAGAAAAAGGAATTGAAAGAATAGCATCTATTCCTGATTCAACCTATGATCTAATTTTAAAGAAGGTTGCTTTCTATTTTAACATTCAATTCAGAGATTTTTCATCTCCTCTTTCAAGAAGAACAAAAGTTTTAATGAAGAACAAGTATCTTTATCTAAACATGGTTAATTTCCCCAGTGTTAACTCATCAATTTTGAGCCTCGAAATCTGGGATCCGTCTTTAATTTCAAATGAATTCGCTGAGGCTATTAAGCCTGTCAAAGACTCCTTTCAAGTCATTGAGAAGCTAATAAAAGAGAGAAAGGGTGTTATATTCTTCCTTTCTGGAGAGAGTTCGCTGGAAAAGTCATTCATTTACGAGTTTCTTTTCTTCCTCAGAAAGGAATACAAATTAAAGAAGATTGTTTCCCTTGAAAAAGAAATCCTCTCCTTTGTCCCTTTCTTACATCAATTCTATTACGAGCCCAACCTTTTTTTAAAAACTCTGAACAAAGCCATGGAGGCCCAACCAGAAGTCTTGTTTTTAGAAATTGATGATAAAAAGGATTTGAAATCAGTTCTTATGTATGGGTCAAGAACATTCCTTTTGGTTAAACCTCCCTTTGAAAGGTTGGATGAGCTACAGATTTTCTTAAGAGAGTCAAAGCTAATACCAGCTATTAAAGCCGGGGTTATAAATGGAATCTTGATTTCAAGGGTCTTCAAGAAAATTTGTCCAAACTGCAATGAAGAGATAGAAGTCCCTGATGAGCTAAAAGATATTGGATTGGAGGGAGAAATTAAGATTAACAGGGGATGTTACATTTGCTCAGGGGAATTCAGCCCTTTTACTTTTATTCTTGATTTCATACCAGCCAGTAAAGAAAGTCCTGAACATATTTTGCTCGTTAAGTCGAAAATTGCTGATTTCGCACTGGAGAAGGTGAAAAGGGGAACTGTTGAAATGGAATCCTTTATAGACTTTATCCTGAAAACCCAGGATTTTTAGTTTTAAGAAATTGAATAATGTAAAGAACTGCTGAAATGGGATTTTTTTTATATTTTTTTCTTCCATTCCTTTCAGGAGCCTTAACTTATCTTTCCTTTGAAAGGCTTTCATTATTTCCGTTGTCCTGGTTTTCCCTCTCAATACCATTTTTAATATTAATTACAAAAAGAAAATACCCCTTCCTAATTGGATTTTCATGGGCTCTCTCCTTTTATACCATCTCCCTTTACTGGTTAATAAATGTTATGTCCCATTACGGAAATCTCAATTTCTTCTTATCAGTAGTTATTCTACTTTTACTTGTCTCTTCTATCTCGATTCTGTTTGGATTTATTTTTCTTCTGACAAATTTTGTTGGAAAATCTCTCCCCCCCTTTGAATTTATTATATTCCCTTTTTCATGGGTATCCCTCGAATACATTCTCTCATTCTTCCTTACAGGTTTTCCCTGGAATCTCATTGGCTATTCCCAGATTCATTTTATTCCTTTTATTCAAATATCATCTGTAACAGGTGTATACGGAGTTTCTTTTATTGTCATTTTCTTGAACTCCTCAATTGCATTATC
>Ga0136652_1001234_pt1 | contig 11131 bp, 11 predicted proteins | sample ConPoolayeEmetaG_FD_94864 | JGI IMG/M metagenome (GOLD analysis project Ga0136652, IMG submission 94864) | Hot spring microbial mat communities from California, USA to study Microbial Dark Matter (Phase II) - Cone Pool mat layer E metaG... ...
ATAGGGGACAGTCTAAACGACCTTGTCATGGAGTCTGGAGGCGCCACAGCCATGACGCTGAACATAGGTTCCAGCGGCGAAGAGGCGGAGCACATCCTGAACGATGCAAACGCCATTGCAGAGCAGAAGATGAAGGAGAAATTCCCAGTCCTGCCCTCGACAGAGCTACCGTCGCTGGAGAAGACGCCCTGAGACCGGCGCCTGAAAAGGCAGTCCCACAGCAGGAGAGATTCTTCCTCTCCTTTCTTTCACACAGCCCCCTAGAAAGAGAGGGGGAGTTGGAACAATGACAATGAAGGATTACCTGAGCAAGAGAGTCTTGGACTCCTACGGTAGGACTTTGGGAAAAGTCATAGCATGCACCAGAACAGGCGATGGTGAGGATTTGCTTCTCGGGATAGAGCTTCTTGGGGGTGGCTTTCTCACAAGTATAAGCAGCCAACTGGAGCAGGAGGGCGATGGTCTGGTTTTTGACGAGACGTGGAGAACTAAGTCGGAAATTGTGAGCCGCGAGTTGAGTGTCGCTGTTCGAAAGGTCTCCGCCCTCAACAGGCTTTACAGCCAAGGCGAAGTCTCGAAGGAAACATACGATGTTCTTAGTTCCGAATACGAAGATGCGGTAGCCGCTCATACCAAACGGAAAGAGATGCTTCAAAAACAGGTCGAGGAACGTTCAAGGTCTCTATTCAACCAGACCCGAGAGATGGAGAACTACATTGTCAACCTGAAGATCGGACATGAACTAGGAGAGGTGGATGACGAAACATACGTGTTAAGTCGTGACTCACTGAGCAAGGTTCTCAATCAGCTTCAGGCAGAGCAGAAAGACCTAGACGCGGCGTTGGCTAACCTATTTGAACACTTTGCACCAGCTGAGAGGCAGATTGAGAAGAAGGCGACCACGACCATATCTAAGCCATTGCAAGATCTACCGATCCTAGTTAAAATAAAAGAAGCGAATCCCGGAACAGAAGGGTAGAGTCATGTTTGGCGGCTCCCGTCTGCCGAGGCTCAGGAGAAGGAAGGAGGAACCTCTCAAAGACAGGGTCGCCACAGCCATCTTTCTTCTGGAATCTACAACCAACAAACTCAAGGCATTGTCTGAATCTCTGTCAAGGAAGGACGAGAGGTATTTCGAACACTGCGTTCAAGCAATCGTGTCGGAGGATGCACCTAGGGCGAGGATGTATGCAAACGAATGTGCAGAGATTCGCAGGCTTGCAAGACTGCTCATCAGCAGCCAGTTGGCCCTCGAGCAGGCCAGCCTCAGGCTGAACACCATCGGCACAATAAGCGACGTCCTGACGAATATCACACCAGTCATGGCAATAGTTCAAGAGACCGGAAGCCGCCTAAAGGGAATAGTCCCCTCCGTGACTGGGAGGCTTCAGGAGGTGGACTCTGTATTGAAGTCAAGCCTCCTGAACATGGGAACGGCAGACGGGGACCCAAGGAAATCTGATGCCGAGGTCCAAAGAATCCTCGAGGACGCGAACAAGGCAGCAGAAGAGACGATTCGGAGCAAATTCCCCGAGCTGCCAGACACATTGACCGAGAAGACGAACGAGAAGATACCTATCGCCCTGTTGGAAGGGGGGGCTGAGGAGGTCAAATTGGCCGAGAACCACCTGAAGGAACAGGTATATGAATACCTAAAGAGTTGCCGAGGAGAATTGAGCATTTCCGAATGCGCTGCTAGACTCCAGACCTCCCCAAGAGATGTTGAAAAGACGATCCTGCTGCTTAAGGACGAAGGAAAGGTCTTCATAAGCTAGAGGGCATCCGCGAGGCCTAGAAATGTCGCTGGCATCCGAGGAACTTGAGAAACTCGCTGTGAAGTCGGCAAATGAGGCAATACAACTTGACCGCCAAGGATACAAGGATATGGCAGTTGAGAAATACAACCGTGCCATAGAGATCTTGAGAAAGCTTTGCACGCTTTACCCTAATGCTTATCAGAATAAGGTCTACGCCGAATACGTCAAGCAATATGAGAAGAGGGTCAAGAACATCAAGGGCCAACTGGCCGTCGAAGCGGATAGTCCAGCTGAAGCAAAGTCTCGCCTAGACAGCATGATCCTCCGGGAGAAGCCTAAGGTCAAGTGGGAGGAAGTCGTAGGCCTCGACAACGCAAAGAACGCCATCGAGGACTCAATCATCTATCCCACTCGTAGGCCAGACCTCTTCGCAACAGGATGGTCAAGAGGTATTCTCCTGTTTGGCCCCCCAGGTTGTGGCAAGACACTTCTCGCAGCAGCAACGGCCAACGAGATCAACGCCGCATTCTATGTCGTTGACGCTGCATCCATAATGTCAAAGTGGCTAGGGGAGTCGGAGAGAAATGTCTCGCAACTCTTCGAGAATGCTCGACTTGTCTCCGAGAATGGACAGCCAGCGATCATCTTCATGGACGAGATCGATGCCCTAGTCGGCGTTCGACAGGAGGAGGTAGGGGGAGAGGTTCGAATGCGGACCCAGTTCATGAAGGAGATGGACAACATCGCCGACAAGGGCAAACAGCTGCACGTCTACGTAATAGGGGCTACGAACAAACCTTGGAACTTGGACGAGCCTTTCCTAAGGAGGTTTCAAAAAAGGATCTACATCCCCCTTCCAAACGCTGAGGCCAGAAGAAAGATGTTTCAACTTTACAGCAAGAAGCTGATCAGTATCTCGAGCGATGTAGACTATGATGAGCTGGCTGAGATGAGTGACGGCTACAGCGGGAGCGACATCAACGATATCATCCAAGATGTAAATGCAAAGGTGATAAGAGAGTTCTTCAAGCACGGAAACCCCGATGACCCAAAGGCCAAGCCTCGTCCAGTCTCAATGAGCGATTTCAGAACGGTTCTTATGGCGCGCAAAGCCAGCGTCCCACGAGAGACCGTAGTGAAATACGATGCATGGCATGCTCGCCTTAAAGCTGCATAGTCAAGGAATGGTTTTTGACCCTGTACGCGTTCAACGGAAGAATGCCAAAGGTTGCTGACAGCGCCTTCGTGGCAAAAAGCGCTCTCGTGATTGGTGAGGTGCAAATAGGCCACTGCAGCAGCATCTGGCCGAACGCTGTGGTTCGTGGAGACGTGGGTTCAGTAAAGATAGGAGCTCAAACCAATATTCAAGACGGAACAGTGGTGCACACCCCTAGGGGAGGGGAAGTGATCGTGGGGAACGGTGTATCCGTCGGTCACGGCGCAATACTACACGGATGCAAACTTGGCAGCGACATCCTCATAGGGATGGGAGCGATCATTCTTGATGATGCAAAGGTCGATGATTGCGTTCTTGTAGGCGCCGGAGCCCTTGTACCACAGAATGTGACCATTCCATCCAAGAGCTTGGTAATCGGAGTTCCCGGGAGAGTCGCTCGCCAGCTCAATGTTGATGAGCTTGAATACATCCGGCGAAACGCAGAGGAGTACTCCTCCCTAGCTCTTAGATGCATTGCAGAGAAGGAGCTTTGACTGACCAGCGCCTGCTTAAATAGGTCTCTTCCATAGGTTAGGAGAACCTATATTGGGTGACTAGAACTGTCTCTTCAGAAGATCGAAGTTATTCCAATTCGGATGCCACTGGTAGAAAAAGGAATGGATGTGGCCCAGCAGATCCTCACATCAGTTGCCGAGGCGGGCACACATCTTGAGGATGATGACATTGTTGCAGTGGCGGACAAGATTCTGGCAATAGCCGTGGGACGAGTTGTGGATTACACGAGGGTTGAGCCCTCCTTCAAGGCAATGAAGCTAGCGGAGAAGTCCGACCTCGAACCCGGTTTTGTTGAACTTGTTCTGAGAGAGGCGGAGCATGTATACGGCAGCGTCCCTAAGGCCTTGATGACCATGAAGCACGGCGTCCTTGTGGCGAACGCAGGAATAGACCATAAGAATGCACCACCCAACCACGCCTGTCTGTGGCCAGAAGAACCGAATGCTACTGCTGAGGTTCTTCGCCACTCCCTGCAGGAGCTAACCGGTAAGAGGCTTGGCGTACTCTTAGTTGACAGCCATGTGGCCCCCCTGAGGATGGGAACCGTTGGTTTTGCACTCGGCCTAGCAGGATTCGAACCCATCAGAGACTGCCGCGGAGCTCTCGACCTTTATGGCAAGCCCCTACTCATTACTAGAATGAATCTCGCTGATGACTTGGCCTCCGCGGCCCACCTTGCCATGGGAGAGACAGATGAACGCGTCCCAGTGGTCATTGTCAGAGGGGCCCCTGTGAAGGTCACGGATCAGTATGATTCAGGGGCACTCCGAATACCTGTCTCACAAGACATTTACCTGACCGTGTTTCAAGGAATGGAGAAAACTGTTTGATGAGTCGCAGACACCAGCCGGTCTCGCTTACCATCTCCATGGTCTCTATCTTTGCAGCGCTCAATGTCATAGGAGACTCTGTCCCACTTACACCCATCGTAGGACTTGAGCAGTCCAAACTGACCCTTGGCTGGACATTCGCCCCTCTGTCAGGGCTGATGCTTGGACCTTTCTCAGGCGGGCTGAGCTGCTTTCTGGCATCTCTTGTAGAGCTGTTTATCGGTTTCCCTGTGCAACCGCCTTTCGGGCCTCTGGGGCTGGCCCGCTCACCCTTAGCTGCATTTCAGACAGGCCTTATCACCACGCGGAGATGGCCCGCCTCAGGGGGTTTGCTCCTATTGCTCGTTGTCTGCTGGCTCGCAACCCCCCAGGGAAGGGAAGCCCTGCCAGTCTCGGCATTCTACGCCTTCGGCTTGGGCTTGATACTCCTGTCCCGGAAGTGGGTGCCAGATGCACTTGAATCAAAGAGTCGCAGACGTATCGGATTCGCAGTGGGCATCGCCGCCTACTGTGGGAATATCAGTCGCCACCTATTCGGCAACCTGCTGTTCGTGTTGCTCGCATCGTTTCCAGCAGCGGTGTTTCTGACAGCGATCCCTTTGACTCTCTTGGAACAGGCTTTCTTCGCTCTGATATCCGGTGTCCTTGGATCATCGCTGATTCCCCTCGGTATCCGTCGAGCCACCTATCTCGGATAACTGTCATCTGCAACCCTTTAAATTGAACCAAAGACCCACAGTGCAACTGTGCGGTGTCCACAGATGTCTGAAATGAAGAGCAAAGACCCATTTGACCGCTACCGGGAAATACAATCACTCCTCGAAGAGCATCATGCACTTTTCAGGTCCTGTCTGCCCCTGATTGCGAGTGAGAACATTCCAAGCCCAGCTGTGAGGGAAGCGCTGGTCTCGGACCTCGGAAACAGATACGCGGAAGGCTGGCCAGGAGAGAGAGTTTACGCCGGGTGTGAGTACATCGACAGAGTTGAGTTGGCCTGTATAGGTCTCGCGAAGGAACTCTTCAAGGCAGAGTTCGTGGATGTTCGCCCAATCTCAGGAGTCGTCGCAAACCTAGCGGTGTATACAGCTTTTGCAAGTCCGAACGACCTAATGTTTGCACTGTCCATACCATGTGGGGGACACATCAGTATGGGCCGCCAACAGTTTGGCGGAACCGCAGGTTCGGTTCGCGGTCTGAGAGTTGAATATTTCCCATTTGACTATGAGAACCTCACAATAGACGTAGACGCAACGAAGAAGAAGGTTGCTGAGCTGGTGGGCAGAAAAGACCCCCCAAAGCTCGCCATGTTCGGCGGGAGCGTTCTTCCCTTCCCCCATCCCGTGAAGGAGCTCAGAGAAACTTTCTGCCAAACAGGCGCAAAGGTCAATTACGATGCGGCACATGTGTGTGGGCTGATCGCAGGCGGCAGGTTCCAGGACCCTCTTAGGGAAGGGGCGGACGCTATGACGATGAGTACACATAAGACATTGCCAGGGCCCCAGCACGGACTCATCGCTTCTTGGGATAGGTATTCGGAGCAGATCAAGAGAGCCACTTTTCCAGGGCTTGTAAGCAACCACCACCCCCACGCGATGGCCGGGACGGCGATAGCGATGGCTGAGATGCTCCAGTTCGGGAAGGAGTACGCCGACGCCACCATAAGGAATGCAAAGGCCTTGGGCCAGGCGATGCATGAGAATGGCATTGACATTGTGGGAGAGAAACGAGGCTTCACAGAATCGCACCTGATCCTAGCGGATGTCTCGAAGTTCGGCGACGGAGGAACACTGGAGCGTAAACTGGAGAAGGCGGGAATCATCGTGAACCGGAACCTACTCCCATGGGACATTCGGATGGGACGCCACTACATGAACCCCGGAGGCATCCGCCTCGGCGTCCCCGAGGTGACCCGACTAGGGATGGGAACAAGTGAGATGAAGGAGATCGCCTGTTTGGTCTCGAGGGTCATCGTCAAGGGTGAGCCGGAAGAAACTGTACGAAAGGATGTGGCGGAGCTGAGGAGGTGCTATCAAAAAGTCCATTACTGCTTCGAGAACGCCACAGAAGCATATCAGTACATCAAGATACGGTGACATCGGAAGGGTACACGCTACGAGTGTTTCCTCCGCCACCCGTATTTCTCAACGTCGTAGAAAGGCATGGCTGTGACCGCTGCCTCAACTGTTCGCCCCCTCACGTCCACATCCAAGGTAGCTCCTAAAGAGGCGTATTCAACTCGGATGTAGGCCATAGCGATGCCCTTCTGGAGCAGAGGAGAATATGTTCCGCTTGTGAGCTCTCCAACCCTGTCACCTTTGGCTAGAACGCTGAAGCCTCTTCTCGGGACTGTGCGTCCGCTCATTTTCAGCCCGACTCTGACCCTTTCAAGCCCCCTCAGCCGCTGCTCTAACAGAGCGTCGCGGCCTATGAATCGAGGTTTTTCCATCTTGACGGCGAAGTCGAGTTTCGCTTCGAAAGGCGTTGTCTCCTCAGTTATGTCATTGCCGTAGAGGCACATCCCGGCCTCAAGGCGCAGTGTGTCTCGCGCACCTAGACCGCAGGGTCTGATCGAATTCCCACCAGAAGTGAGGATGTCATTCCACAGTTCAACAGCGCCCTGGGGTCTATTCAACGGGGTGTTCCACAGATATATCTCGAAGCCGTCTTCCCCAGTGTAGCCGCTTCTCGAGATTGAGACTTTGGTTCCTTTGTAGCTGGTGAAGGCTAGCCAGTAGCGCCTAATGGCGGTGAGGTCGATTGGGAAGAGTCTCTGGACAACATCCTGCGCCCTTGGCCCTTGCACCGCGAACATCGCCACACTGTCCGAGACATCCTCGACTTGAACATGGAACTCCGTTGCCCGCTCCTTCAACCAGTCGCGATCCTTCTCTCTGTTGCTAGCGTTATAGATTAAGAAGAACTCTTCTGCGCCGAGTCTGAACACGGTGAGGTCGTCCTTGATACCCCCTCTGTCGTTGCATAGAAGCGTGTACTGGCCCTGCATTGGGCTGAGGCGCGAGGGGTCTCGCGAAGTCACATAATCGAGGAACTCAGGTGACCTCTCTCCGCGGACCAGACACCTCCCCATGTGGGTAACGTCGAAGAGGCCTGAAGCATTCCTGACAGCGAGGTGTTCGGGGGCGATGGCCTCATACCAGACAGGCATCTCGAAGCCGGCGAACTCTGTCAATGAACCGAAGCGCGCGTGATACTCGTAGAGGTGAGTTCTCATTGTAGCCGGCGGCAACTGGATTCATTCCTCAACCGAACCTAACTTCGACCCATCGATTAAAACTCTGTGTTCATCAGGTCTGGCCCGCTCTCTGCAGCCTCATACCTATTTCCTGAATGAGGGGAACGGGAGACCATGCAATGAAGATCTTTGAGTACCGCACGTTCGCGGCCTTCCTGAGGGTCTGTACATCACCAAGGGTAAGGTACCCGCGTATGAAGGCATCTACGAATTCGCCGAATCCACCGCTGAAACGTGAGCCGAAATGGGCGGAGAAGTAAAGAAACTCTGCAACATCCCAAGCCGCATCTCCGCAGCGCTCACCCTGCTCAAGGTCGACCACGTAGATCTTGCCATCGACTCCTATGATCAAGTTCTCGGGCTTGCAGTCCCCAATCACGACGTTCAGGTTGTGAACCTGCGCAATGGTTCTCCCGACCTCGAAGGCCCACTGCCTCTGCTCCTCGGTCAGGAGTTCCTTATTCATAGCCTCCAAGACGAAGTCCAGAACCATCCTGCCTTCTATGAAACGCTCAACGAGTATCCGCTCAGGTATGCTCACTGAGACAACCTCAGCAACGGGAATGCCATTCTCGGCTAGGTACCTATTAGTGAGGTACTCGTTTGCAAGCCTCGACTTACCTTGGAGACTGAAGATCTTGGTTCCATAAGCAGCAACATTGATGATGAACCATTTCAGGTTGTGGAAGTCAGTGAACTTCTTGGCGACAAACCTCTCCCCTCCTATCTCGACAAGATAGACCTCGTTGAGGACACTCATCAAAGTCCTAGCAACCACATCGTTTGTCCCATGGAGCCGCTGCAGTTTCTCAACTATGGCACTGGTCTTGTTAAGGCTCTGGAGCCCAGCATTTGTCTTCAAGAAGAGGTAGTTGTCAGGGTTCTCAATCTCCTGCCGATTGAAGGAGACCTGCAACTCGCGTTTTAGCTTCGAAGCCAGCTCCCTCGCAACGACCTCTAGAGTGACTCTTCCAGCTCTACCGTGAGTAATGTAGGCGTTGAAGGCCCTTCGGCTAAAGCCCACGAGGTTAACGACTCTATTCAACATCTTGTATGAGAGAACTCTGTCCACATACTCATCTTGAAGCGTGATGACTTGACCATCAAAGGTGAGGACTTTGGCCTCCTGCAGCTCTCTGAGAGCCTGGAAGTAGCCTCGTAGAACCTGCGCCAGATTCCTTTCCCTAAGGTCTGGTCGTAGCATCTGGATGTAGCTGTACTTTAAGGGGGAGTAAACCTTGGCTCTCTTCACCATCCTCGCGACGAGAAGATACTCTGGTCTTATTACAAGGCCGCGGGCAAGTTCCCCGTATTCCAAGACCAAATCCTCAAGCTCTTCCTCCGCAAAACGCTTCTTCACCTTGGCCTCGATGTGAAGAACATAGTCTCCCCCGGCAAGTGGTATGTACGGAGAAAGCAGTCTGCCTGCAACGAAGTCGCCGAGCGCTCCTCTCTCCACATCTGCCTCCAACGCCTTCTGGTCAACAGCAAGTATCGCCAACTGTGTGCCCTCAACATCTCTGTAGTGATACCTGACTTTGCTGGGATAGTCCTCGACCACGAGGAGGATATCGTAGTCACTGTCCTTGCGGGCATACCCTGATGCTCTCGAGCCATACACGAGGGCCGCTACGATGATACGTTTTCTAGCGATACCTTCGCATACGGAGAGGGCTCGGCGCGTGAAAGAGGGATCAAATGCACCCGTGTTAGGCTCCACTTAAGGTCGGAATTAACTGTGGTAATCTATGCTATATCCCTAACTGGAAAAGGTGAAACGCCTCTATGTCACTACATTCTTCCGGGATACGATGAGACGCGCTTCCAGCAAATACGTAGCCACGGTATTACACTATCCCCAGAAAGCGTTTTAGTAGCACGTCATCAAGCCAGCTACTCGTCCGTGCGAAAAGTGGAAGGCCGACGTAACTTCTACCACATTCCTATGTTTCACTCAGGTACGCCCTGCCCGTCAACCGATCGTTTGCTCCGTTCCAAAGCTCTACTCCACCCACTGCACATCCTCAGGCGCTTCTCTCGGCTCCACTTAGGCGTGAAGACTCCACCGATCTTCCAGTTGTTTTTGACCTCGTCAAGGTCTCTCCAGAATCCTACTGCCACGCCGGTGAGGTAAGCTACGCCCAGAGCTGTTGTCTCAGTCACTGCAGGCCTGATGACTTTCGTTCCAAGAATATCGGCTTGTAGCTGCATCAGATAATTGTTCACAGAGGCGCCTCCGTCGGCTCTGAGCTCTGTGATCTCTGTGTTTGAGTCGTCGGCCATCGCTCTGAGAACATCCATAGTCTGGTAGCAGATCGCCTCCAAGGTGGTGTGAACGAGGTGTACACCCCTCGTGAACCCTGTGATCCCAATGATGAGCCCGCGCGCATTCATGTCCCAATGAGGAGCGAATAGCCCGTTGAACGCTGGGACGAAGTAGACGCCGCCAGAGCCTTCCTCCGCCACGGATTCGGCGAGCTTTTCGGTCTCAGATGCTACTCGTATGATCCCAAGATTGTCTCGTAGCCATTGGACAGCTGCACCAGCAATGGCAACTGAGCCTTCTAACGCATAGACACACCTGTTCCTCTCCAGCCCGTAGGCGCAGGTGGTAACAAGGCCACGCCGTGAAATCACCGGCTCTGAGGCTGTATTCATCAGCATGAAGCAACCAGTCCCGTATGTGTTCTTGACCTGCCCTCTCCCGAAGCATGTCTGACCGACGAGCGCTGCCTGCTGGTCGCCTATGTCTGCGGTTACAGGGATCTCGATATGAAATAGGCCCCCTTAGGTGTCCATCCATACGGTTCACGATCCGATGAGGGGCAGATTGTCGGCAGGATACCGCTGGGGATTGAGAGCATGTCAAGCATCTCACCGTCCCAGCGGAGCCGCCTCAGATCCATGAGCATCGTTCTGGAAGCGTTTGAGTAATCAGTCACATGACTTCCCCCTTCCACTCCCACTGTCAGGTTCCAGATGATCCAAGTATCCATGGTGCCAAACGCAGCTCTGCCTTTTCTTGGAGCTTCACCAGCTTCTGGTATATTGTCCAGTATCCATCTTATCTTCGGACCAGAGAAGTAAGTGGAGACCGGCAGACCAGTTCTCTCTCGAATTGACTCAACATGAACTCTCTTCTCGAGTTCTTCGCAGACTTGGCTTGTACGTGTGCATTGCCAGACGACGGCATTGCAGTAGGGCTTTCCGGTGACAAGATCCCATATGATAGTTGTCTCCCTCTGATTTGTCACTCCTATAGCAGCTATCTCTTCTGGAGCGATGTTTGAGATGGCCAATGCGTCCTTGGTAGCCAGTTGAACGTTCTCCCAGATCTCCAAAGGGTCGTGTTCAACCCATCCCGGCCTGGGATGTATCTGCGTGTGCTCCCGATAGCTGAACGCCGCTAATGCCCCATCTTTTCTGAAGAGAGCAAGTCTAGTGCCTGTTGTCCCTTGGTCGATCGCAGCAACATATTCTCTTTCCATTGAAGCAGCTTCTGCCTCCATTGTCTGTGAGATAGTCTCCTATGCTTAGCTTTTCGATCTGTGACTATATG
>Ga0136652_1001236_pt1 | contig 11118 bp, 7 predicted proteins | sample ConPoolayeEmetaG_FD_94864 | JGI IMG/M metagenome (GOLD analysis project Ga0136652, IMG submission 94864) | Hot spring microbial mat communities from California, USA to study Microbial Dark Matter (Phase II) - Cone Pool mat layer E metaG... ...
CTGCTAGCATTGTAACTCATACCAAACGGACAATTTCCAGAGCCATCGTCATCACAAGTGAATCCTGAGTGGGGGGAGTGCGCTGTGTCTGTTGCAATGTAGAAAGTGTTGTCATTTAGTGCTGTTGAAGTGCTTCCATCTGTAGCGTTAGTTATTTCGAAAACACTTCCGCTCTTTGAAGTTGTTACCTTTACATAAGGTTTGTATATGGTACACGCTACTCTTGTTGTTCCACCTACTAATGGTCCCTTTGTTGATGATATTCCTGTGTAGTCGCTTGACCTCTCCAACTGGAACTTAAGGCTGTTCCTGTCAGCGCTTGTTAGATCCAAGCCTTTGTATGTAAGCTTCCACGCTACTGGGTCCTGAACAATTGGTATGTAATCATCCTTCGTTAGCTTGCTCTCTCCGCTGCTTGAGAGTGCTGCTATGTCATCTGCGTATATTACGATTGTTCTTAAGTGGTCGACCTGTGTATCCGTGGTGCTTGCACCCTTGTTCTTCCAGCCTACAGCCACTTGCCAGTCTTTGTTTGTGTCATAGTCTGGGTCAAGGTGCTGACCATCCTCAAGCTTTAACTCCTTTGCAAAGATTGCTACATCAGCCCACTTTGCTCCAAATGTATAACCAGGAGCGACCTTATATACGTGGAACCTGTAAATCTTTCCACCAACGCTGAATTCCTTTGTTGTTCCTGGACCAACCTTGTCTTTCTTAAGGATGTTGTCATTTGCATCAAGCACAGAAATAATTGCCGAGGTTGTATCACCATGTGCTTCAAGGTCATCCAACTTAAACTTTAGGTCATCAACCGGAAGCCATTCTCCCTGATTCAGAATTCCAGATACCGATTCCTTTGCCAACTTTACATAACCACCAGGATAAATTTCAGATTCAGTAGTTACTCCGGGACTAGTGCTGTCAGGCGGTGACATTTCACTTATTATCCATGGCTCACCAAGGAAGTTTACGCGTACCTTGTGCGTTTCTGTCGCATAGTCAAAGTTAGCATCTGTTTTACCACTCTTACAGTAGGTGTAATCATTGCTTGTTGGGGTTGTACATACAGGAATACCTAAGTCATCTCCTGTACCCTTAAATTTCAATGTATATGCTGCAAATTTAAGGTCCCCTACTACTTCGTTGTCAGAGTCAGAGTAGTAGTTGCTTCCCTTTACCCAGAAGTCCTGCTGCTCAGAGTAGGTTTTTGCTGCAGAATCGTCCCTTATCGTAGATGTTGCAAATGGAGAGAACATGCTGCCTGTTACTCTATACATGTAAACTTCTGATGGACCAATGTTGCCACCAACACCGTTAGTGAATGGGTTTGCATTCTCTGAAACGTCAGAGCCGCCTATTGGATATGCTGCATCCGTGTATTGTGGGTCACTAGAGCCAACATTATCAAACCTGTCAAACAATCTTCTGTTTAGGTAGTCTCCGATAAGGTTGTTTATTGTGTATGTACCTTCAGCTACTCCTCCAGGAACGGTAATCTCCAACTGTGCCTTTTCGTTGCTTATTGCACAGGTACCAGTTCCGCCTCCTTCTCCACTAGTACAGGTTGGCGTTCCACTAAGACTTGCTGTCAGAGTTTCTGTCTTGTATGCTTCACTTACTATCTTCCCTGCGACAAGTGCACCTGCAACACCATCGGATGCTGCTGCATTCTCACCAACAACAACCTTGGCTACTGGTGCTCCGTTGTCGTCTACCAGCATTGTGTCTCCAAAGTAGAGACCTGCAAATGCTGCTGTGCTCGCCAGGATGGTAGCACCGGCAACAATTGCACCTATTTTCCTAAGGTTTACTTTCATTCTTTCACCTCAGATTTTTACCGCCTTTAAAGGACCGTTCATAAAACAATTAACGGCGGTTATTTTTTGCCCCCTGTAATCTTACAGAAGGCACGGTCCAAAATTTTCCGAAGAATAATCTTCTTCGGACGAGAGATAGTAATCCATCTCTCGTAGTTGAGAGATGTGTTCAACACAATATTTATAAACATTACCTTTGTACATTAACTGCAGTTTATAAATTGCAAATTAAATTAAGGCATAAGACGAATATCAAGTTCGCTTATAGCCGTATATAAGGCATTTAATGAAAAACATGAGTTTTTAAATAATTCTTGCTGTAAAGTTGATTATGAAAGATGTAAATAAAAATGAATCGGAAGAACGAGTAGGAAAAAGAGAGAAATTTATAAAAAAGGCAAGAGAAAGCGTACAAGAAGCCCTTAGGAGCAGGGATATGCTGCTCGGCTGTTCTGCAAAGAGCATCGAAACAATAGAAAAGGTTATCAACCAGCTTACCGAAAAATTAGAAGAATGGTACGCTGTTTATTTTCCAGAATTCAAACCACCAGAAGACAGAAAAAAATTTGTCGAAGCAGTTATTGTTACAGATAGAAAAAACATTGATAGAAAATCCCTTGCTGCAATCATCGGAGAAAAGGCAGCAATATTAGCTGAAGAAAGAGCAAAGAACAGTTTGGGTGCAGAGCTTGATGGCAGGGACATAAAACAAATGAAGACACTTGCAGAATCAATAATCTCTCTCTATAAACTCAAGGAGGAATATGAAAGATATCAAAATGTACTTGCACAAGAGGTGTGCCCAAACATCTCTGAGATTGCAGGACCGGAGATAGCTGCAAAGCTTATAGCACATGTTGGATCTTTAAGAAAGCTTAGCATCATGCCTGCTGGTACCATCCAAGTGCTTGGGGCTGAAAAGGCTCTCTTTAAGCATCTCAAAAACAAAAAGATAGCACCGCCAAAGCACGGAATAATATTCCAGCATGTTAGGATTTCAAGCTCTCCAAAGGCAGTGCGAGGAAAGATAGCAAGAGCACTTGCAAACAAGATTGCGCTTGCAGCAAGGGCAGATGCCTTCACAAAGCATTTCATAGCAGACGAACTCAAGGCAGATTTCGAAAAAAGATATAAAGAGATAATAGAAAATTATAAGAGGGAGAAGAAATGAGATTCCTTGTTTTTTCAGACCTCCATCAAGAAGAGGAAGCTCTCGAAAGGCTGAGAGAACTTTCAAAAGCAGAAGAATTCGACTATGTCCTTAGTTGCGGTGACAACTCACAAAGCGTTTCATTTCTAGAAGAGCTTATCGATTCGTTTCCAAGATTTTTCCTCATACCTGGAAATTGGGAGGGGGAAAGCGCGAATTCCGTTCTTTCGAGGAGCAGGAATTGTGTAAATGAAAAGCGGGTGGAGTTGGAGGATGGTTTAAATCTCGTTGGTTTTGGGTATAGTAATTATACCTCGTTCGGAACATACGGAGAGTTGAGCGAGAAGGATATATACGAAAGGCTAAAGAAACTTAATATTGATAATAATACTATATTATTATTACATTGCCCACCAAAGGGCTATTTTGACATTACGCGCACCGGACATGCCGGAAGTCCTTCTGTGCTTAAAACCATATGGGAAAAGAAACCACTGGTAGCATTATTTGGTCATATCCATGAGAGTAAGGGAACAGAAAAGCTCGGAGCAACAACTCTAGTAAAGGTTCCACCAGCAAACCATCTCGAAGCATGCATAGTGGATATAAAAAATAAAAACGTTGCTGTAAAATTTATACATCTAATCTCCAGGGCAATTTTATGATATGCACCGTAAGAGAGATACATCACAATGAGTTGAAGGAAGTAATACCGTTAATAAAAAAGATATTCCCAGAGGCATCCCTTGAATTTAGGGGAGATGACATCTTTTTTGTTGCAACCATTTTAGGTCGAATAGTAGGTTTTATGCATCTAATTGAGAGAGAAGATTACTATATCTTGCAAGGGCTTGGTGTAGATGAGATGCACAGAAATCACGGTGCTGGTAATGCATTAATGGAGAAACTAGAAGAAATCTCAAGAGCTTCGAACAAGAAGGTTTTCCTTAAGGTTAAGAGCATCAATCCAGCAGTAAAGCTCTACGAGAGCTACGGATTTACTGTAAAAAGATTCGGAACTGTTCACATTCTTGAGAAAAACAGAAACAATTAATGGTGCTAAGATTTATAAGGCTTTGAAACGATGAATAATTAAGGTGCAAGGATGAAAAAACGCTTATTGATTAAGGTAACTGGAAGGGTACAGAGAGTTGGCTATAGAGATACTGTTGCAGAAATAGGTAGGAAACTAAAAATTATAGGCACTGTGAAAAATGCTAGAGATCCATCAATAGTTGAGATAATTGCTGAAGGAGAGGAAGAAAATCTGAAGGAATTTGTAACACTGATTCAAAGGGTCAAACAACCGGTAGAAATCGAAGAGATTAAAATAAAAGAAGAGAACCCAACAGGAGAATTCGAATATTTTGAGATAACAAGAGGGGATCCAAGTGAGGAATTAGGGGAGAGGCTGGATGTTGCTGGTGGTCTGCTATATACTATGGTAGAAAAGCAAGATAAGATGCTTGAAAAGCAAGATAAAATGCTTGAAATGCAGGGTAAAATGCTAGAGAAACAAGACATGATGCTTGAAAAGCAGGATAAGATGCTAGAGAAACAAGATAAGATGCTTGAAAAGCAAGATAAGATGCTTGAAAAGCAAGATAAAATGCTTGAAATGCAGGGTAAAATGCTAGAGAAACAAGACATGATGTTAGAGAAACAGGATGAGACACTAAGAGAAATTAAAGGTATGAGGTCAGATATGGTAAGTAGATTTGATGTAATGGAAAAAAAGTATGGTAAGATATCAGAAATATTAGAGAGGATATCTATTGCTCTTGAAACATTGGCTGGTCTGAAACCAAAATATTAGAAGAAAAACCTCATCAACTGACGAAGCGAGCCTGAGAAAAGACTAAGTCCGCTTCGTCGCTCCGTCTGACAGAAGAAGAATAGTAAAACCTAAGCACAGAAGAAAAACCTAAGCAACAGATGGGGGAGCTGAGATTTGAACTCAGATAATCAGCTCCCAAAGCTGACAGCATACCAGCGACTGATTATTTGTCGTTACCAGGTTGGCTCACTCCCCCTAAGAAGGCAAACCTTAATAAAAATCTTAATAAAAGAATTTTAGAAGCTTTACTTTTTACGCGATAAGGTGCAAGGATACTGCAACCAAAGCTCCGGCGAATACAAGCGAAACTGTATTAAGCACCTTAATCAATGCATTTAATGCCGGACCAGCTGTATCCTTCAACGGATCTCCTACTGTATCTCCAACAACAGCAGCCTTATGTGGTTCGCTTCCCTTTCCTCCAAACACTCCGCTTTCTATGTACTTCTTAGCATTGTCCCATGATGCACCAGCAGTACACATGAGAAGAGCCAGTAAGAAACCGCTTGCTATCGCACCAGCAAGAAGTCCTCCAAGTGCCGCAACACCAAAGAGGTAGCCAACAAGAAGCGGAGTAAATACAGCAATGATTCCTGGAAGAGCAAGCTCCTTTAACGCAGTCTTTGTGCTTATATCAACGCATCGTGCATAATCAGCCCTAGCCTTCCCTTCCATCAATCCTTTTATCTCCCTAAACTGTCTCCTTACCTCTTCAACTATTTCAAATGCAGCACGCCCAACCGCAGTCATAAGAAGGGAAGAAAATACGAACGGAAGTAATGCACCTATGAAAAGTCCGACTATCACAGGTGTAGAAAGTAGGGTAAGAGCGGTCGTTTCAAGCCTACTTTCCTCAGCAAATGCAACGAACAGTGCAAGAGCACCAAGTGCAGCGCCCGCTATCGCAAATCCTTTCGTGGTAGCTTTTGTAGTGTTTCCAACCGCATCGAGTGCGTCTGTAACCTTTCGTACAGATGATGGAAGACCGGACATCTCAGCAATCCCACCAGCATTATCGGTAATAGGTCCGTAAGAATCTACTGAAATTACTATGCCAGAAAGTGATAGCATGGCTGCTGCAGCAAGCGCAACGCCATACAAACCACCAAACTTGAACGAAACGATAACAGCAGCAACAACCAAAAGAACAGGTAGGGCTGTAGATTCCATACCAACAGCGAGACCAGTAATTAGGTTTGTTCCTGCCCCTGTTTTAGCCGCTTCTGCGATGCTTCTTACAGGTCTATATTCAGTAGCAGTGTAATACTCTGTTATAAGAAACATAGCGCCGGTAACGAATACGCCTACTAGAACTACTAGAAATAAAGAAAATGGGGAGACGCTATCATCAACTACTACACTAGTAAGATACACATAAACGAGAACGAGCATAATAAACGAAGTTGCGCTTATTCCCTTGTAGAAAGCCCCCATTATATTTTTGTCCTTTCCGAGTTTTACAAAGACTGAACCGATTATACTTGCAACAACACCGAGAGCAGCGATTCCGAGTGGTATTTTTATGTACGCATCTGCGCCCATTACAGAACCTAAGAGCATTGCAGCAATAATCGTAACAACGAACGATTCGAAAACATCTGCAGCCATTCCTGCGCAATCTCCGACATTATCACCAACGTTATCCGCTATCACGGCAGGATTTCTAGGGTCATCTTCAGGAATTCCTTTCTCGAGCTTTCCAACAAGGTCTGCTCCAACATCTGCTGCCTTTGTGTATATCCCTCCTCCAACCCTTGCGAATAATGAAATTAGAGATGCACCAAAGCCATAACCTATAAGAGGACCAAGTCCTCCGAAGTAAAGGTAAAGACAACTCAAACCAATAAGGCCTAGACCAACAAGGGCCATTCCTGTAACCGCCCCACCGCTAAATGCAAGTGAAAGCGCCTGTGGCAATCCTTTCTTTGCTGCCTCTGCGACCCTTACGTTTCCACGTACTGCTGTCTGCATTCCGATATATCCTGCAAGTGCGGATGATATTACTCCTACGGCGAATGCAAGTGCAGTATCCATTCCTACAAAATAATAGATTGCCCCAAAAAGTACAATAACAATTGGTAATAATGTTATATACTGTCTCATTAAGAATGCATTTGCGCCCTCCTGGATAGCTGAGGAAATCTCCTGCATCTTTGGTGTTCCGCTTGGAGATTTTACTACCCGCATGGCTAAATATGCCGCATAAAGAAGCGCAATTACGCCAGCGCCAAGCGCAAGCAATGTTGCATCAGGTAAAGCTAAGTTCATTATTTCACCTCATAAAAATTTCCTTTAATGATTCGAACCAAATATTTAAAAATAGTATGGAAGGAAAGCGATTTTCTACGTATTGAGAAGCTATAATTTTACAACCTATCCGAATGGGGCCAAGAAATATACCAAGGAAGAGCTTGCTAAAAAGATAAGGAGCCACATCAAAACGCTTGAAGCATGGTAATCATTTCCTTTCCCCGTATTTTTCAAGGAAATCCTCGTATTCCAATAACATCTCCCTTGTAACAGATGGCCTTCTTTCCTTCAATATATTAATAAGCATTTCAGTAGTTATCTTCTGCTCCTTTCCAGTTATCCTTGCTCTAAGCGCAGCCATCTTTGCTTCTTGGCATATAGAAGCGATATCCGCTCCAGTGAAACCTTCAGTAAGCCCAGCAAGCTCTGCAAGGTCTACTCCGGATGCAAATTCTCCAAGATGTATTGCAAAAAGCCTCTCCCTTGTTTTCTCATCTGGGGGAGGAATGTAAAAGATTTTATCGAATCTTCCAGGTCTTAAAATAGCAGGATCTAGCATGCTTGGTTTATTCGTAGCAGCAATAACAATTACGCCCTTTAACTCTTTTAGACCATCCATCTCTGTCAGTAATTGACCTACTATCTCAGATGCTCCTCCACCACGTGCTGGCGCGAACGTCTCTATCTCATCTACGAATATTATTGCTGGTGGATTTTCCCTTCCTCTATTAAAGACCTCTCTAATTACAGTTACTGCCTGAAGATAACCCTTCTTCATAACCTCTGCGCCACTGACTGATTGAAAGGATACATTAAGTTCATTTGCAGCTGCTTTTGCAATGAGTGTCTTACCTGTTCCTGGTGGCCCAAATAGAAGGATTCCCTTGCTTGGCTTTACCTTAAATTTCTTCATCAAATCTTCATGAAGAAGTGGCATCTCTATTGCTTCCAACAGTGCTTTCTTTACTTCATCCAGACCTGCTACATCCTCCCATTTAACTTCTTTTTCCTCTGGCTTTTTCTCTTCAGCTAACCCAACCCTTCTTTCAAAATCCATTCTGAACCTTTCGTAATCTTCCAGCTGTGCGAGGGTAACACTCGGTTTCAATAATTTGAGAACCGAAAGAAAATGCTCCATCCGCAATGGTACTACTTGTCCAGTTGAAAGTGCTTCCTTTGCCGCAAGCCTTTTCGCCTCTGTTACAACATTCTTTATATCTGCACCAGAAAACCGCTCTGTTTTTTTCGCAAGAACGGTGAAGTCGATATCGCTAGCGATTGGAAGCTTCCCTATAGCAACCCTAAATATGTCCTCTCTTTCCTTTGCATCCGGAAGCCTCATGTATATTATTTTGTCAAATCTTCCTGGTCTAAGAAGAGCCGGATCGAGCTTGTTCGGAACATTTGTTGCGCCTATAACTATAACGCTCGCTTTTGATTTCACCGCTCCATCCATTTCCTGCAGCATGGTTGTGAGGGTTCTCTTTATTGCCTCGTGGGTTTCGGCTTCCTCTCTCTTCGCGCCTATAGAATCGATTTCATCAAAGAACAATATTGTTGGTGCTGTTTTTCTTGCAGTTGCAAATACCTCAGCGATATTCTTTTCAGATTCGCCAAGCCACATGCTTATTATCTGCGAGCATTTTACTTCTATAAAATTATACTTCATCTCTCTTGCTAGCGCGCGCATGAGCATTGTTTTTCCTGTTCCAGGTGGGCCGAATAACAAAATCCCGCTTGGCGGCTTTATACCATATGTATATGCGATTTCCTTCTTCTCCAAAGGCATTATTATTGCTTCCCTGAGTTCATTCTTGACGTCTTCGTATCCCCCAACATCAGCGAGTCTTTCTCTACCTTCTACTCCTATATCCGTCATGCCAAACTTTCCGTACGCCTTCATCCTTTCCATTCTTTCAAGCTCAGTTTCTCTAGATATCGAGACTCCGATCTCCTCCAATACACCAAGCAGGATTATAGAAAATACTATAGATACCAAAAATTCTATCTTGAGCCCTGTTCCGGATATCATACCAGCAACATAATAGAATGGAAGAAGTAGAAGGAGAGCAAGCGCTGAAAAAAACTGAGGTCTTTTGCTTATTCGTGCCGAGAGAACGCTTATTAGATAGAGTACGAGGCTCCAACCTATGATCTGTATCACTCCTGAATCTTGAAATAGTATTAGAATAATATTCCCCCCAGCCCACCCAAGCGAGGTAAAAAATTTTCCAAGATTATCGAAACTAGCGAAATCTCCGAGCGCGTCTCCGAGCACACCAAAAATTCTATCTATGCCAACCGACCTCTTTGAAAACATAAGTTCTGGTCTTCCAGGTCTATAAAGCTCCATGTTAAGAGGAAAAAACGCGCTGTTTTCTACGAGCCATAATGAGGAGAGAAGAAGTATCATAAGAAGGGATGGAGCTGCTATAAGTATGCTCTTCCTTGAGCCGAAATGAAGGGTCGCCATAACCATTCCCAAAATCGTTACCAGGCCAAGAAAGGGTAATTGACCAAAGGCAAAGGGAGCAGTTATTAGGATTTCAAGAACAGCTATTATGAGCCATCCTTCAAATACTTCAAAAATAGTTATCACCATAATTATTACGAATATCCAGCCGAAAACAGATGATTGATAAAGCACAGCAGGTAATGCTAAGAGTATGCCAAGGATAACCCCAAATGGCGGTCTACTAAAATATGAAACTATACCGCATAAAAGCGCAAGGAGCGGAATGAGGTAAATCGGATAGAATGGTGCAATGCCTAAAAGGAAGAGACTACCGAGAAAAACTATAAATGCTCCTAACAATTTTTCATCTTGTTGCGCCAATGCCACATAAGTAGCGATCTTCTGTGATGCCATACTTTTCTGTATAGGCTGCTTTGTGCTCTGTTGCTGTGCCAACTGCATGCTTTAGAATCTATAATATTGTTTTTAATCCTTGCCTAACTGAACCTAAGTTACGAATGATCCACTATCCTCGCACTCAAACAAGTAGATTGTAATATAACTTCCATCTTCAGCAAGATAGTACTCCCTTTCTAGAATTTTGCAATCAAAAAGATTCTTGTTGAATGGATAAAATGCTATATTGAGATCGAGTTGATCGTTTATGTGATAGCGATCTAGAAGGGTTGTCTGTGCATTGAAAACAGCAATTCCCTTACCTTCTCCTCGTCCGCCATCTTTTGGAGTATAGATTCGAAATGCAAATCCCCTTATATTCCTTGCTCTTTCACCATTGAAAAGAACGGCTCTTTCAAGGTCGGCGCTTCCAATTGGAATCTCATTTGGTTTTATATCTACATTTCCTATTATCCATCTGTATGTTTCTATCAAATATTCTCCGTTGGGATGTGCGGCATAAAATTCTGAATTTGCCCAACTGAGGCCTTCATCAAGGAATTGTCCAACTGTTTTGTTTGATTTAGGAGGAAGAGTTTCGGTTGGATTAGAAGAATCAACTGTACGAGAAATTGGAATTGTATTATTTTCTTGTGTTGGTATTATGGTTGTGTTCTCTTCGTTTCCTTCTCCTTTTTCTTCTTCGCCAATACAAAGGCATCTGGTATTTTCGCATCTTGCGGTTCCATTGGGGCAGGTACAGTCACTATCTTGAAGACAGCATTCTCCTCTATACAAGGCCCATTCCTCGCACTCCCAACCAGCATATTTGCACACGCCGTATTCTCCGTCTGTACCCTCTTTTATTTCTAAATAATATCCTTTGTTTACACAGTTAACTGATGCTGGATTTGGCGTGCCAGTCACGTTCGGGCTTTCTCTTTGTTGCACACAACCCGCAATAAGAAATCCAATCAAAAACAACCCTATAATTGCACGTATCGCTTTCATAATCAACCCACGCCTCTTTTTCATATTATTTTAATTCTATCTTCATACCATCATATGCGTATGCGGTATTTTTGAATATCTCTTTTACTCGAGTTTCAAGTTTTTTCAATTCTTCGCTGTCCGAATATCTAGGACTTATATGCGTTATGACAAGCTTCTTTACATTCGCTTTATTTGCAATCATAGCAGCAATAAGAAATCC
>Ga0136652_1001237_pt1 | contig 11117 bp, 11 predicted proteins | sample ConPoolayeEmetaG_FD_94864 | JGI IMG/M metagenome (GOLD analysis project Ga0136652, IMG submission 94864) | Hot spring microbial mat communities from California, USA to study Microbial Dark Matter (Phase II) - Cone Pool mat layer E metaG... ...
AATGTTGGTTGAAAAACTGAAGAAAGACCCAAGAGATTTAACAGTGGAAGATTTTAATAAAAATAGGTTACAGGGTTTAATTCATCATCATTATGGTGGCTCTCCGTATGCAGCCGTTAACGAAGCTTATCCTGAATTAAATATTAAACCTTGGGAGATGGCAATTACGCCGATGAAATTCTTCCATGATAAAGAAAACAGAATAGCTGCGGTAAAATGGCTTGTAGAGAAACTGAAGAAAGACCCAAGAGATTTAACAGTGGAAGATTTTAATAAAAATAGATTGAGGGGAGTGCTTCCCTATTATGGTAACTCTCCGTATGCAGCCGTTAACGAAGCCTATCCTGAATTAAATATTAAACCTTGGGAGATGATACAGACACCTCGTGGATTTTATGAGAAAAAAGAAAACAGAATAGCTGCGGTAAAATGGCTTGTAGAAAAACTGAATAAAGATCCAAGAGATTTAACAGTGGAAGATTTTAATAAAAATAGATTGAGAGGAGTGCTTCCCTATTATGATGACTCTCCGTACGAAGCTGTGAAAGAAGCTGGTTTAGTTACTGAAGCCGATGAAAAACAAATGCGCAATCGAGGCTATTTCGGTTATCGTGATATCCCCTCGTCAAAAGAAGTCCTCGAAGCAGCCAAGAAAATGGAAAGGAACGCAAGAGAAAGCCAGCCCGAAGGAAAAATATGCCAAAAAACCCCTCACCCCAAGGTAATTAAATTATTTTAACAAATCATTAAAATTTTGACTCTGTAGAAATGCTTAATTGCTAGTTTTGCCTATGGGTTTCATCATCTAGGCTTCCCAAGGCTTAGATTCCTCCCAAAGGATGCCTTCTATAGCAAAGACATTTGGATGAAACGAAAGGAATTGAAGCTAAAGTACTTTTCTTACAATGTTTATCGGTCGACCCAGCTTGAAGAAATTTTTTGTTGCTTCATCTTTAGCCTAAGCTAGATAGGGGTTTCTACAAAGCCAGAGTAGCATGCAAAAACTAATCGCTGCCGCTCTCCACACGCGGCGTGATGACACGCTTATCAGTAATTATTATGTCCATCGGTTCATCGTGTGGATGATTTGGTAATTTTTCGACTACTTGGAAATCGTAACAGACACCGATCCTGTATGCTTTCGTCTTTTTTAGATATTTATCGTAGTACCCTTTTCCATAGCCAAGACGGTGCATGCAAAGCCCAAATACAACGCCCGGAACAATTACAACATCTGGCCCACGATTTCCTGGTTCTCTATTTTTTGGTTCCAGGACTCCGAACCTCCCTGGTACGAGTTCTGAAAGCGATATCAGTTTGCACATGGTTATCTCGTCGTTTGTCGCTGGAACTAGGATTTCTTTTCCGTCATTCATGGCGTGCTCTATCATTTTTCTTGTATCAACTTCATTTCCTTTTGGAATATAAAATGCGACTGTTCTGGCATTTTTGAAGTGCACTTCTTCAAACAATCGCTCTTCTATCATTTTGCTTAGCTCTTCAACTTCTTTAGGAGTAAGCGAATCGCGTATTGCAAGAACATTTTTACGAAGAATATTTTTTGCCTCTTCAACCATGATTGTAGTTTGTAAGGCAATATTAAAAATTGAATGCTATTCTTAAGATTGTATGGATATAAAATCGATAAAATTCGAGAAGAACAGGCTCTTCATTCTCAACCAAACACTTCTTCCGCATAGAACAAATTATGTCGAATGTAAGAATGTTAATGATGTTGCTGAGGCAATAACAAGCATGAAGGTTAGGGGCGCGCCAGCTATAGGAATAGCCGCAGCATACGCTCTCGCCTTATCAAAAAAACCAGAGGAGGATGCACGACTATTGCTTAGCACAAGGCCAACTGCAGTTGATTTGAAGAATGCTGTCGATTTCATGCTTGAAGAAATCAAAAATGGAAGGGATGCCTTTTCTGCTGCTGAAAGATGGCACAATGCAGTTGAAGATAAATGCAAAAGAATTGCAGAAAACGGTGCTACACTCATTCGCGATGGCATGAGGATACTTACTCACTGCAATACCGGTTCTCTAGCGACTGGTGTTTCTTATGGCACTGCACTTGGAATTATAAAGAAGGGGTGGGAGGAGAAAAAAAGAATATTTGTTTTTGTCGATGAAACACGCCCAAGGTTCCAAGGGGCATTAACGAGTTGGGAGCTGAGAATACTCGGTATACCGCATGATGTTATTGTAGACTCGGCCGCTGGTTATTTCATGAAAAATAAAGAAATCGATATTATTATTGTCGGAGCAGATAGGATCGCAGCTAATGGAGATTTTGCGAATAAGATAGGTACATATCCGCTTGCTGTCCTTGCAAAGGAGAACAACGTTCCGTTTTATGTTGCGGCTCCGTCTTCTACCTTCGACTTCCATATAAAGACGGGAGAAGAGATAAAGGTTGAAGAGAGGGGGGAGGAGGAGGTGATACTACATATTTACCCAAATGGAACGCGAGCAAGAAATCCGGCCTTTGATATTACTCCAAATAAATATGTAAGTGGGTACATAACAGAATTCGGAGTCTGCAAAAGAGTCAGAGAGGTAGAGGTCGCTTGGAAAGGTATGTCGGTGTAAAGTTCAAGACGAGGATAGAAAAAGGAAAAATACGAAACGTGTCAGAATTTCTAAAAGTGGACAGGACGCTTGCTCGATATATCAATCCAAAAGAAAACGAGGGAAACATGAGTATACGAGTTAGGGGTGGTTTTCTGATAAAAAAGAGCGGAGCTCGCATGACTTCTCTAAAGAAAAGCGATGTTGTTCTTGTCAGGAAAGTAAAAGGAAATGTAGTATGCGCTGTCGGAGGTATTCCTTCTTCCGAGTCTCTGATGCATTATAAAATATATAAAAAGAGAAAAGACGCAAATCTCGTCCTTCATTTCCATGATGATTTACTGCTTAAAAAACTTGATTGGCCTGCTGTTGGGCCTTTTCCATATGGAAGTAAAGAACTTGCAAACGCTGTAGCAAAACTTTCTGTAAAGAGCAATAAGATAAAGATCAAAGGGCATGGTTTAGTAATAATCGCAGGAAGTAGAGAAGAGCTTGTTAAAATCTTAGAGGAAGTTGGTTAAATCGACCGTGTCGCACATACAGGGCAAATAACAAAAAATGATTCGCTTTTATGTCCACATGCGGGGCATCTAAACACTATTTCTTCTTTTTTTATAGCTCGAGAATTAAAGTGTTGTCCACATTTAAAACAAACAGACGCAGTTATATTGTTGAATTCTCCGCATCTATAACATTTCCTCATAAAAAATGCCGTGCTTAGGCCACAGTTTTTACAGTATTCTGCGTCAAGAAATATTCCTTCACCACAATTCGGGCATGGGAGTTCAGTTGGTTGATCTTTTTTGAAATCAAATAAATTACCGAGAAAATCTAACAATCCCATCGCTTCACCGAGGACGATACATATCTAATTCGAAGGTTTTTTAATGATTTCAGAAAAAATAACACTCTATTGATGCCTCGGTAGCTCAGAGCCTTGAATGGCGGTCCGTTCAAGATTTGCCAACTCAAGGCGTGCAATTGGTAGAGCGGCTGACTGTTAGAAACTTTTTAGGAAAAAGTTTCATCAAAACTGGCTTTTAAAAAGTCAGCGGAAATCAGCAGGCCGGATGTTCGAGTCATCCCCGGGGCGAATGTCAATGAGCAACGGGGAGCAGTGACAGCAAGCGCATGTCACTCCAATCCCCGGGGCGAATGTCAATGAGCAACGGGGAGCAGTGACCGAATCGTCGGTTACTCAAATCCCCGGGGCGAATGTTAATTTTACTTACAAACAGATGCAAGTTCAGGGATTGGTCCGTAGCTTGAGGCGTTTGCGCTAGAATATCCGCTGAAAAGTTGGCATCTTCCAGCAACATCTTGCACCGTAATATTTATCTGCCTCCCATCAGATATTACTGTTATATCTCCATTCAAATCTGTTCTAAAAAGGCTTCCAGCACCCCTCGCACCCTGCACATAGATGTTCGAAAGTGCAGCTTGTCTTGGATGGTAATAGCCGTCAACAACGCTTCTTTCCTTATCTGCTGAGATGGCGTAGAAACGCGCACCAACTGCAGCAAGAAACGGTGGCGTTGACGAAGTTGCACTGCCATGATGATCGACCTTTACGAAATCAGATTTTATATCCTGTCTCTGCGCAAGTTTTCGTTCGCATCTGGTTTCGCAGTCTCCTGCAAAAAAGAAAGAGGTATTGCCATAAACGATATGCAGAACAACAGAATTTTCGTTTTCGTTTGAATCGTATCTATCAGACGGCCAGCACCCTTCAGGTCTGTCGTACGGTGCAAGGAGTCGCGCATAAATGCAGGAATCTATGTTGAACTCCATGTCATGGCTTACGACTACATGTGGGTGTGAGGAGAAATAGCTCTCAAAGGTGCGTTGCGCATTGCTTGAATAGTTACCGCAGTTGCCGTTATCGTATATCGTTCCAACTTCAAAATTCTCAAATATACTTTTCATTCCACCTATATGATCTTCGTGATAGTGAGAGGCGATGAGATAATCTATTTTATTTATACGCATGCGCTTTAAGAAAGCAATTACATTTGTAGAGGAGCGCGGTTTCATGCCTGAACCGGAATCTATCAGTATTGTTTTGTTTTGTGGTGTTATTATAAATATAGCATCAGCCTGGCTGACATTTATTATGTGCACTTTAAGAAGACCGCAGCCCTCTGGTATATCAACAAACGTGCTGCCTTGGCTAATCTGTTTCTTTCCTCCTTCGTATTCATTTTCGTATCTGCTAGGAGGAGAGACAGACAGGAGTATTATAAAAAACAGCAACAAAGCAAGCACAGCTATGGTGCCTATTATCTTTTTTTTCCTCATAAAATACACCATAACAATATATAATAAAATATAAAATGCTAACATTAGTATTCTAGTAGTTTAGCGTTTGTTAGCAGTTGATATTATGGTCGAGGAAGGCAGGACTATGACAAAAGCGATATATTCAAGCGCAGCGTTAGCAATAGTTGTTGTCTTTATTCTTCTCATATTTTCTGTCATAAGAACATCTATATTTGGTTATGTGGAAGAAGAGAAGCATATATATTTTGAAATCGTTTTTCTCCTCCTTCTTGCTGTGCTTGCAGAGATGGCAGTATTTTATCTCAAACAGCAGAACGTAATAGTACTAATGCTTCTTGGGATGGTGATGAGTAAAAGTTTTATGAATATCCTCTGGGGTTCTTTACTTTCTCTGAATCTACCATTTACTCTTCCTCCAAATCCTCCAGATGTAATACGAGACGAGAGTGTAATAGCAGTTTTTGCCCAACTCGGTGCAGTAATGCTTCTTTTTAAGGTAGGCCTCCACAGCAAGATAGAAAGAATATTTTCAAAAGAAAACGTAATAGTCGCAACAGCAGGGGTTATATTTCCATTTCTCTGCGGCTATCTCTATGCCTCCATGAGTGGAAACAGCTTTGTTTACTCTATGTTTGTCGGTGCCACGCTGACAGCAACAAGCGTTGGTGTTACCGTCGCTATACTTAAAGAGATGGGCCTACTCGGAAAAAGGTTCGCAGATGTTATAATAGGTTCGGCTGTGATAGATGATGTACTTGGTTTGCTGGTTCTCTCCATCGTGATAAACACTACCTCCGCAGAAGGAGAAGTCCTCTTGAATATTGCTGCAACATTTTTTACTGCTCTGATATTTGTAGTAGGTGCTGTACTTATAGGAAAATACTTTATCCAATATTATGATAGAAAAGAGATGGGCGCGAGGAGATTTCTCATTGCAATTGCCTTTATGCTTTTTTTTGGATATGTCGCAGAGGTTATCGGTCTTTCCGCCATAGTAGGTGCATTCCTTGCCGGCATTATACTAAACAGAAGCAGGCACTATGAAGCGCTTGAAGAAAAAACCTACGGCCTCGAACTCATTTTTATGCCTATATTCTTTATTTCGCTTGGCATGATGGTTGATGTTAACGCGCTGGTTGCTCACCTGATGCCAGTTCTCATTATAACCTTAATCGCACTCCTGACAAAGCTTTTTGGGTGCGGTATTGCGTCCATGACTGTAGGATTATCGATTGAGGATGCTGCTGTTATCGGTGTTGGTATGGCACCGAGAGGAGAGGTGGCGTTGATAATAGCAGCAATAGGTCTTTCAAAGGGCGCTCTCTCTTCCTTAGAATATTCCATTCTAGCAGCGATGGCTTTGCTTACCGCTTTCGTTGCGCCGCTACTCCTTGTGCATCTTTTGAAAAAGAAAGAGGAAGAAAAGAAGGTTTAAAATAAACATTTGTACGTTCTTCCATATGCTTGTCATCATATGCGGACTGCCCGGAACTGGAAAAACCACACTGGCAAGAGAGGTCGCCAAACACATTCCTGCCGTTCACATTAGCAGCGATGCAATTCGCATGATGTTACTAAGGAAAAGGACTTATTCTGAGAAGGAAAAAGAAGGTGTATACAAAGCGATGTTTAAAAAAGCAGAAGAATTGATTACTGGAGGAAGGAGTGTTGTTCTGGATGCAACCTTCTATAAAAAAATGCTTCGTGAAAAGGCAAGAGCGATAGCTGATAAGACGAAAAGTAAATTTTTTTTAGTTGAATGCACAACTCCTGAAAGTGTATTAAGAGAGCGAATGTTTGCAAGGAAAAGGGGCGAGAGCGAGAGCGAAGCTGATTTTGAGGTTTATAAGAAAATAAAGGAGATATTCGAGCCGATTGAAGACGAACATCTAATTGTAGATACCTCGCAACCGATCGAAAGACAAGTTAGGCTTGTTATGAATTATTTGTGTTAATAATATCAGGTTTAAAAAGATGATTAGAGTTAGGGATGGATATGGACGAAAAAATAGTGAAGAAATTGAAAAATCCCTCAAGCTTCCCATACGAAACAAAAACGGTTGATTTCATCGAAACGCATATCTCTTGGATCTATCTAGCCGGAAACTATGTCTACAAGATAAAAAAACCAGTGAAATTTTCTTTTCTAGATTTTTCAACTCTTGAAAAAAGAAAATTTTATTGCGAGGAAGAAGTGCGGCTTAACAAAAGGCTGTGCAGGGAGATGTATCTAGGGGTCGTACCAATAGTAGAGCGAGATGGCAAGTATTATTTTGAAGGAGAGGGCGTACCGATAGAATATGCAGTAAAGATGAGAAGGATGCCGGAAGAGAGAAGGATGAATCATTTATTAGAGAGAAACGAGGTCGGAAATGCTGACGTTGAGAAAATAGCCCTAACCGTTGCCAGGTTTCATGAAATTGCTACTGTCATACGCGATCCAACATATGGTTCCCCAGAGCTTATAAAAGAGCAGATAGATGACATAAAGAATCATCGTGAAACAATTGAAAAGGCGTGCAAGATGGGAAAGGTAGTTGGTTATACGCTTAAGAAATGCGATGATTTTTTTAAGAGAAATATTTTGTTGATGCTTACAAGACAAAGAGATGGGATGATAAGAGATTGCCACGGGGATCTTCATGCTGCAAATGTATTCTTAGGGGAGAAGATATGCATCTTCGACTGCGTAGAATTCAATAAAGAGTTTCGTTATATAGACACGGCAAGCGATATTGCCTTTATGGCTATGGACCTTGATGCATATAAAAGGGAGGATCTTTCAAAGGCATTTGTTAAAAGGTACATCCAACTCACTGGTGATAGAAAATTACTCCTTCTATTAGATTACTACAAATGCTATCGCGCGAATGTGAGGGCGAAGGTTGCGGCCATAGAGTATGCTGAGAAGCCGAACGAGGATTCGAAGAGGAGAATAGAGAAATACTGCACCCTTATGGAAAAATATGCAAGGATGTTATAACATCCCTTGCATACAAACGCATAGAAAAGATTATAATGTTTATTTTCGATCTCACTCCAGGTGAGGAGATGGCGTATGAGGGGATGTTGAAGGAAAAGCCCGTTATTACGGGTGTTGGGTGCACCAAGTTCGGAAGTGTTCTTACGACTCCTGAAATTAAGGGGTTGACTTTCTATGAACTTGCGTGCGAGGCTGCTTTTGAGGCAATGGATGATGCGGGGATAGATCCGAAGGACATCGATGCATTTTACATAGGTAGTATGATGAGTCACATATCGCATTTATACTCGCATCATACGCAAATGGCCGATTGGCTTGGGTTGCACCTGAAGCCAGGAATTCATTTCGCAACTGCATGCTCGACAACAAATACTGGTGTTGGGCTTGCTGCAATGGGCGTCGCTTCGGGCAAATTCAGGAATGTGCTCGTTGTAGGAGCAGAAATATTGTCTTCAGAGGCAACGGATGACCCAACAAAGAGAAAACCGCTCGATCCAACAACACTTTGGTATTGGACAGACTTCGGAATTGATCAGGCCTATGCCTATCATCACTCATACGACATTGCAACCGCCTATGGCGGACTGCCAATACTGGGATATGCAAAGAAATACGGAATACCGATGGATAAAATGGATGAGGTTATGTATGCAATCCACAAAACAATAAGAACTCATTCCGCAAAGAATCCAAAGGCATTTATCGAAACAACACTTGAAGAGGAAGCGAAGAAAGCGGGATTCAAGGATTCGTTTGAATTCTGGAAGAGCAGAAAGAACCCATTCTTGGCATGGCCTACGAGGGTAAAGAGCGCATTGAACACAGTGGATGGGGCTTCGGCATACATAATAAGCTCTGAAAGCGAGGCGAAAAAATTCTGCAAAAAAGAACTGATAAAGATAGAAGGGTTCCATTGGAGTTCGAGCAACTATCCTTGGTATGGAAAGGACCCGACAAACTGGGTGATTGATAAAACAGCATTTGAAACTGCGATGAAGATGGCTGGAATAACCAGCGATGATATTGATTACCTTAGCGTCCATGACTGTATGCAGATATATCATCTTATAGAATCTGAGATTTGCGGATATTTCAAGAAGGGCGAAGCGTGGAAGGCTGTTCTTGAAGGAAGAACGCTTTATACTGGTGACAAACCAATGAACACATCTGGAGGAAGACACGGAAAGGGGCATGCCTTCGCAGCATCTGCAGGAGCTGAAATATATGAAGCAGTAAAACAGATGAGGGGAGAGGCAGAAGGAAGGCAGATAAAGGATATACCAGAGGTCGCTGTGGTTCACAACCATGGATACGGCATGCATTCTGCTGTTACTGTTCTTAAGAGGTGATAATGATGCCAGAAAGCATTGTTGTAAATTTCTACAAATCTTTAGCAAAAGGAAAGATTTACGGCTCAAGATGCAAAAAGTGCGGGCACTTTGCATTCCCACCTAAGGCGGGCTGTGAAGCATGCGGTGCACACAACATGGAAATGGAACAGATAAGCGGTGATGGAACACTACATTTCTTCTCAAGCGGAAATCTGCCACCCATGAAATTCGCAAAGTACCACCCCTATGCCTATGGCGTAGTAGAATTGAAGGAAGGGCCTTTCTTCTTTACACAAATCGAAGGTGTGGATGTTAAGAGCGTTGAAGCGATAGAGGAGCAGAACAAGAAACTTCCTATGCCTGTGAAGGCAAAAGTAAAGAAAATGGCTGGAATGAATATCGTTGTATTCAGGGTAGTGAAGTAAGCTATGGACAGGAAGGAAGTGGAAAAGAAAGTGAAGAGGGTCGTTGCAGACGTCTTTCACGTCAGTGAGAGCAAGCTAACCGATAAGACGAGCTTTGTAGATGACCTTCATGCAAAATCCATGGACATAGTCGAGCTACTCGCAGCACTTGAACTGGAGTTTGGCTTAAGAATCCCGCAAAAGGATGTAAGACAGAACAAAACCCTAAAGCAGGCAATAGACTATATGTACGAAAAGACGAAGAGGTTCAAGAAATAAGAATCGCCGCAGCAACTGCATAATCATTAGTGAACGATAGACTAACGAGCACTTTTTTTATCTTTCTCTTTTTTGCAATTCTTTCTATTTCACCATGCAACTTTATCAGCGGTGCACCTGTCTCTCTATCACGGAGGACTTCCACGTCCCTTCCCTCTATCCATCCGGTTTTAAATGCCTTATAAACAGCCTCCTTTGCTGCAAAGTTTGTTGCAAGCTTTGCAATGTTTTTTCCAGCGCATTCTCTCTCATTCTTTGTGAATGTGTTTTCAACAAGGCGCTTTCCTATCTTTCCAGAAATCGCCTTCTTCATCTTTCGAATATCTACTATATCAATCCCCAAACCAACGACATCCATTTATTTTTTCACCGCTTCTGCCGCTTCTTGAGCTATCGCAAGCTCCTCGTTTGTTGGAATAACTAGAACCTTTATTTTCGAACCTTCCGCGCTTATCTTCCCTTCCTTCTTTATTACGAGCCTATTTTTTCTCTTGTCAAGTTTGACCCCCAGTATCCCTAAATAAGAGCAGATTTCCTCTCGCACGGATACTGCATTTTCACCTATTCCACCAGTAAAGACTATTGCATCCACACTTCCAAGTGCAACTGCGTATGCGCCTATATACTTTGCAATCCTGTAGCAGAACATCTCTAGAGCGAGCTTGCATCTTTCATCTCCCTTTCTTGCTTTTCCCTCTATTATGCGCACATCCTTGCTCACCCCAGAGATTCCAAGAAGGCCGCTCTTGTTATTCATAATGTCGAAAAGCTCATCGTAATCAAAACCGTATTTCTTTACAAGATATTGAAGGATTGTTGGATCTATATCACCTGTTCTTGTGCCCATCATAACTCCTTCAAGCGGGGTCATTCCCATGCTCGTGTCGACAGATTTTCCATTCTTAACTGCTGTTATGCTCGAACCTGCTCCTAGATGACAGGTTATCAAATTCGGATTTTTCTTTTTTAGAATGTCCGCTGCCCTTCTGGAGACATATGCATGAGATGTTCCGTGAAAACCGTATCTTCTTATCGCATATTTGTCAAAAAAATAATACGGAAGGCCATACATGTAAGCCTTTCGCGGCATTGTTTGATGAAATGCTGTGTCAAACACCATCACCTGCGGAACATGCGGCATAAGCTTTTTTGTAATCTTTATGCCAGTTATGTTGTGAGGGTTGTGAAGAGGGGCGAGCATTTCAAATGATCTCAAATAGCTTAATGCGGCGTCAGAAACGAGCGCAGTCTTTGCTATCTGACCAC
>Ga0136652_1001238_pt1 | contig 11106 bp, 10 predicted proteins | sample ConPoolayeEmetaG_FD_94864 | JGI IMG/M metagenome (GOLD analysis project Ga0136652, IMG submission 94864) | Hot spring microbial mat communities from California, USA to study Microbial Dark Matter (Phase II) - Cone Pool mat layer E metaG... ...
GAGCGCCAGCGGAGGGTATTCACAGGCAAAGTCCCGGTACGGCAAGCGGCCGTCAAGCATCTGCAGGGCAAAATTGCGCTCAAGCTCACCCGCGGCCGGGTAGAAAAGCTGGGCCATCACTGCGAAGAAGCAAAGGAAGATGGCCAGATGTGCCACCCCGAAGATAATCAGCATTCTCCGGTGGTTATCGCGCGCTATCTGCAAAATGTTCGCTCCAAAGTTTCGTCACCGAACCAGGCGACTATATTCGACACGGCTCGGCCGGGGAAAACCGGCCCGCTACACAACCTGCCAGCCCGACATCGGCGATAGAACAACAAAAACCGCCACATGTGCTATCAGGTAAACCACAACCACTGCTATGGCCGCACGTCCGGCGCCGCTATCTCGCCTCGTCCGCCAAATACCAACAAGCCGGGAGAGCCCCAGTCCCAGGGCAATACAGACAGCCCCGACCGCAGGGTAGAAATAGAACACGAAGCTTATTCTATCGGTGAGAATACTCAGCGGTATCCACACCAGGTAGGTGCCGGCGAACCAGACGATACTGAACAGCGCCGCATGGCAGTGTCTGGTTGCCCTGAACACCATGTAGACCATGCCGGGGATGATAAACGCCCATACCGTGAAACTGATCGCCCCGGTGTAGTGCGGCTCGTACCAGTAGGGCATCGCCAGGGGACGCAGTACCCAGTCCCAGGGGCGGCTCAGACTCGGGTGTTCAGTACCGGAAAAGGTCAGGGTACTGCTGAGGCTCAGCATGGTCTTCATGCTGTAAATGGGGTCAACGAGATGCCCGGATACTATGAAGTCGAATAGCGGCAGTAGCACGAGAATGGAAACGGGCACCAGGAACATCGAGCTGATGAAGTGCCACGGGCGGCCGCGGCCGGCCAAAAGCCAGTGCACGCCTATGGCAAGAAGCGCCAGAGCGCCGGTCAGCTTGGCCAGTGTGCTGAGGCCCACGCACACTGCGGCCAGCGGAAAATCTCCCCTGAGATAAAGCCAGAAGGCGGCCAGCATGAACGTCACACAATACACATCCAGCATGGCTATGCTTGCCTGAACGAACGTGAGGTTCTCCAGTGAAAGCAAGAAGACTGCCAGTAACGTCCCCGCCCGCGGCATGGCCAAACGCCGGCAGATGAGATAGAAAAAGATGATACCGAGGGCACCAAAAAGCACCGAGAAGAACCGCCAGCCTATAGGGTTATCGCCAAAGATGAGAATGCCGGACGCTATGATCAGTTTACCCAGAGGCGGATGCTCCGAACGAGTGGTGCCATTTCCATCAAGGATAGATCTGGCGTCAGGAACGTAATATTGCTCGTCGAACATGGGCACATCGGGACGCAGGATAACGGCAAAGTGCGTGGCCAGCACAATTATCACCAGCAGGCACAGCCAGATGTGCTCCCAGCCGGCCAGCCGCCTTATCGGTCGGGCTATTTCCATGTCCACCGGAGGTTTACCAGATAATTCCAGATAACCGCCAGCGCTATTCCGACAAGATTAGAAATCAGATAGTGCACACCCAGCAAGTAAGTAAGCGCCAGGAGCGTGCCCATATTGATCCCCAGACCGGCTAGACTGACAGAGTTGAATTTACCCAGCCGCATAAAAAAGGCCCGGATCCCCCGGACACGGCGGTCCCTAAAGGTGAGATAGTCATTAAGCGTAAAGTTGGAGATAATAGAAGTCTCAATGCTGATAGCTGAGGCCAGCGGCAAGGGCAACCCGGCGAATTGCTTAAGCAACCAGAGCAATCCTTCGTTGACCACCACCCCGCTGGCGCCGACCAGACAGAACTTAAGGAACCTCAGCAGTTCCCCGGTCCGGCTCATCAAACTCCAGATGTGTTTAAGATAGTCTATCTGCTGGCTCAGGCGCAGTTTGCTTTCGCCGGCACTTCTGGTCCTGAAGATATAGGGCACTTCCACTACGTTGTCCCATTTACCGACCACAAGTACCTCAAGTAATATCTTAAAACCTACCGGACTTAGATTGGCGCCGGCCAGGACCGGCCTCTTAAGGGCAAAACACCCGGACGCCACGTCGTTGACCCGCCTCGTCGTTGGTAAAAACAGGTGCGCCAGGACTATGGCGCCTTTTGAAATTACCCGCCGGAGCCATCCCCAGCCATAACAGCCCCCTCCCTTCACATACCGACTTGCAACAGCGATATCAGCCCCGCCGTCTATCGCTTTAAGCAGACCGGGGACAATCTCGGGTGGATGCTGAAGGTCGGCATCCATCACCACCACAATCTTGCTGTTCGTTCGCCTGATTCCTTCAAGCACCGCCGAGGCCAGTCCTCTTTCACTCCGGCGCACAATCACCCTTACCGGATATGCGGCGGACAAGACCGAAATCGCCTCGGCAGTGCCATCGCGGCTATTATCATCAACGAAAACAGTTTCACAGTCATAGCCGGAAAGAGCGCCGTGCAGTCTCTGGACCAGCGGGACGATATTGTCCCTCTCGTTGTAGGTGGGAATAATTATTGATACAGTCTTTTCCACGGGCGCCGTCCGGCCCATTATATCGCAAACCCTGCGGCTGAATGACCCGCCTAAACAGTTCAGGAATTATCAATAAACGGGATAATTATGAGAAATTGTCAATCAGGGCCAAGCCGCAGATGCGCACAAATCAGAGAAACCGCCAGGCCAAATCCGGCTTCGAGTTGACTGGAGGCACGATTAGGTATAGTCTGCTGCAATAACCAATCCCATCGGCGCCGTGGCATCGCCGGCAGGGTACATGAATAGTATCGAGTTAAGCGTAGAGGAAATCCCCCTCGGTTCGACGCGGCTCAAGGAGTTCGTCCGGTTCCCGTGGAAGCTGTACCGCGGCGACCCGTGCTGGACGCCACCGCTAAATGCCGATTATCTGGGAAACCGGCTTCTCGGGTTTAAGGGCTTGCTCACCCCACAACATCCCTACCACCGGCACGCCGAGGTAACCCACTTCATGGCATGGCGGGGGAAAGAGCCGGTCGGCCGGGTCGCCGCCGCCGTCAACCACGAGTTCAACGAATACCACCACACATCGATTGGCTCTTTCGGCCTCTTCGAGGTCGTTGAAGATTACGAAGTGGCCCGGCTACTTCTTGACCGCGTCCGGGACTGGGTCGCCGGCCGCGGTCTGGCCGTGCTCCGTGGGCCCGGCGAGTACTCCAATTCGACCCACGAACGGCAGGGTGTCCTGATTGACGGCTTCGACAAAGCACCGACGGTGGAAACCACCCACAATCCCCCCTATTACGGCGAGTTCCTGGAACGCTATGGCTTCCGTAAGGCCAAGGACTACCTCGGATTCATCGTACATCGCGACTGGGCCAATCTGGCATTGATTAAACGCTTCGGGCGGCTGTCGCCTAAAAGCGGCGTTACTACCAGGCCGCTGGTGATGAAGCGGCTCAGGGAGGAAATCCGGCTGGTGGTCAACATCTACAATGAAGCCTGGGCCCAGAACTGGGGCTTCTTACCGATTTCTGACGAGGAAGGCGACGCTATTGCTGATTCGCTCCGGATGATTCTGGACCCGGATCTGATCCGCTTCGCCTATGTCAACGGCGAACCGGCGGCGGTGATGGGAATCATCCCCGACCCCAACTGGGCTTTGAGGCCCCGGTGGCGGTGGTATGGGGATTCCGATCTGGTCCGCATCGCCCGCATCCTGTTGATGAGACGAAGGATACCACGAACCAGGGGCATGTTTTTTGGCATCAGGCCACAGTACCGAAAAGAAAGCATTTCTCCCCTGCTGGCCAATGACATCGCCAGTGTCATTCTGCGCAAAAACTACACGGAATTCGAAGGTTCGCTCGTGCTGGAAGACAACGATGCTATCATCAAAGTAGCCACAACCTTCGGTTGCCAGGTCTACAAGCGCTGGCGTATCTACGACCTGCCGCTTCAATAAACGGCATCAATTCTAAAGAAGCATGCGCTTGGTGTAGTCATCAATTATGTCCACAGCGGCATCGCGCAGTTTCCTGCAGATAACCTTGAGCTCCTGCCGCTCGTGCGGCGAGAGGGCCGAGAGCATCGTCGAAACAGAGTCCCGCTTCGCCGAGCGTTCCAACGCCTGCTTACCTGCTTCTGTCAGCACCAGTTCCATTGCCTTCTCACCCCTTCTGCCCGGAACGCGCCTGAGCAGTCCGTCCTTCTCCATCCTCTTAAGCCTCTCGAAAACGGTGTGTTTTTCGAGCAGAGTCCAGCGGGTTATCTCACCGGCCGTGACCCGTCTCCCGGCAGAAGCGATGGCTGCAATCAGGAAGAGGATGTTGCTCCGCTTGAGACTGACGCCGCATCGTGCCAGCTCCTTCTCCCTGGCTTTCTGCATTGTCTGCCAGACCTGGTGCAGGAGTATCCAGATTTCGAGGTCGTCATCCAGCTTTACCGGGGGCCTGCCCCGGGCCACCGCGTCCGGTTCCTCCACCCTCATTTTCCCATGCCGCACCCGGCTATCAAGGTACCGCTGGAGATGCCCTCGTGTCGTTACCCAGTGCCCGCCGAGCCTCACGGCATGGAGCCTTCCCTTTACCGCCTGTGCCCTCAGAGTAACGGGGGCAATTCCCGATAGCTTCGAGGCCGTTCTCAGATCAATGTATTCATCAACACCATCATCCGATGGCGGTCCGTCAGTATAATGCCGGCCGCTATCCGGGATTCCCGCTTCTCTCACCACACTTACCTTCTCCCCTGTCCACATTCGAGTTTACACGCCCTAGCCGTACCACTCAAATAATAAGCGATTACGCTTATTACATCAATTACTTACAGCGGTCGCTTGCACTTAATCCGGCCCCGCCGGCAGACCCCTCCACACCGACCCCCTGATAGAAGCCATCCAGATACGCAGAGCATTGTAAGTACGTATACGATTGCTCATTGGTATTGACGCTGTCCCTGAACCACTATTAACATGAAGGTGATTAAAGACTTGGAGGTGGTGCCTATGAGTGGTCTAGTCAGTGAGATCAAGTCTTTAGGCCAAGCTCTCAAGTACGAGCCGGCCCCTCTGGTGGAGGCGGGGTGGAATATCATCAAAGACCTCCCCTTAAACCCCCTCAACTCCTTCGAAGGCTTTGACCTGGCCTGCCTCAGCAAACGCATCGAAAGCCCCATGATGTCCTGCCGCATGGAGCATTATTTCACCGATAAGGCAGAGAAAATCAGCCTCGGCTGGTACTTCTACATGCCCAAAGCCCCGCGCATGACCCAGACTTTCGTCATCTGCCCTGCCGACGACTATGACCTGCCTGTTTTTGTTTCCGACCTCGACCAGCGGGCACATGGAGCAAGCCTCATCGTTGACCTCTGGCCGACCCTCGACCTGACTGCAGAAGAATGGTACAAGGAGAAATACTACGACGCAATCACGCCCCTTTACGCCAAATACTGGGACCTCGGACCGCAGAAGATTATCTTCCACCCGGATATGGCCTGGTGGCGGATGCTTTCCAGTGTCTACGAAATAAATATCGAGCTTCCCAACGACCGGATCGAAACGATTGTTTCGGCTTTCTCGGATTACCTGAACTACTACATGGAGCTGTACCGGAAAGCCCAGCCGGTAACCGACAGGGGACTCAAGGAACGCATCGCCAGGACCAAGAAGTTCCAGCGCAAGTGGTTCCGCGACCGAGACCCGGCCAAAGGCGTCATCATCCGGGCGCTGGGGGAAGAAACCGAAAAGAAAATCATGGTCGGCCTGCTGTAGGAGAGAATATTGCCATGAGTACCTTTGTGCCTTTGCCGGTAGTCCATAAGGTTGACCACAATAAATGCACCGGCTGTAACGTCTGCGTTGAGAATTGCCCCCAGGAAATCATGGAGCTGGTCCCGGTCGGCAACAGGAAGAAGGCCCGATGCAAAGACCTAGAGCTTTGCGTCGCCTGCCGGTACTGTGAGAAAATGTGCCCGTATGGGGCCATCAAAGTGGAACTCCCCGGCCACGAGCTCTGGTAAACCTATCATCTATCCTGTGGCGGCTGCGGTACCTCTGGCCGCCACTGTTATTCCTTCCAATAAGCTGCTTGGCTGGGGAGGGGTGGCATGATCAGACTGACCTCGCGTTACGTCGTCGCCGCGGCGGCGGTGGTGGCTGTTTTCTACATGTTCGAAACCCAGATGACAGCGCCGGTCCTGCCGCTTTACTCTGCAAGGGAACTGGGCGCGGCACCGTTCATGGTCGGCATCATCATGGGCGTGTACTCAATCACCAACTGCTTCGGCAACGTCATCTTCGGAAGACTGTCAGACTCGTGGGGACGTCGCCTGCCCCTGACTATCGGATTTCTGTGGACCGGTCTTCTGGTGCTTACTTACAGTCTGGCTACCATTCCGGTACACCTTGTCATTATAAGACTGATCCAGGGTTTCTTTTCTGGTGCCCTGGGCCCATGCACTTCAGCCATTCTGACCGACTTAGCCCCACCCGGACGCCGTGGCGCCTACATGGGCATCTGGAGTACGTCCGTCTCCATCGGTGTGACTATAAGCTCAGCACTGGCCGGAATCCTCTCAACGTCATACGGCTATTTTTCGGTATGGCTCGCCATTGCCTGCGCCTGTGTCCTGGCCACGGTCATCCTGTGGGCGTTCGTCCCTGAGACACACTCCCGCAAGCAAATCAAACCTGAAACTGCAACCACTACCTCTACCCAAAAACCAGACCTCTTAAGCATCCTGAAAAGGAAAAATGTCCTTTTCGCCTGTCTGGGAATCCTCTCACAGTACTGGATGCTCGGGACCATCGTAGTCCTTTTCAGCCTGTACCTGGCCGACCTTAAGACGGCTGGAATTATCAGACCCGACCCCAAGATGGCTCTGGCCATGATGCTGGCACTATACGGCCTGGCTTCGGTCTCTCTCACATACCTGTTCGGCCGTCTTACCGATGTGGTGGGGAGAAAATGGCCACTGACCGCCGCTTTCTTCATGCTCACCGGCGCACCATTACTGGTGTCTAACCCATCGGTCCCGCTAATCGCAATCGCCTGGATAGTCACCTGGTCACTGGCGGCAACGGTCACCTGGCCTTCCCTGCTGGCACTTCTCACCGATGAGCTGGAACGTCACGAGCGCGGTGCCGGCCTCGGTATTTTCATGGTGGCCCTGACCATCGGGACTGGCCTGGGAATGCCGGTGATGGGTGCTTTAGGCAATGCCATCGGCCTTGCCTCCGCCATCAAGCTCGCCGCCGTACTCCCGGCTCTGACTTTCATCCTCTCCTGGTTCATCCGTTCCAAACCTGTCGAGGGCGGCAGGTTCGGCACCAGATTGATAATAATCATGGCAACCATCTTTACCATCTTCATCGCCTTATCGTACCCCCTCACCCGTTTCCTCCAGCCATAGCGGAACGCATGCCGGGCAACGTAAATGTTTCAAAGGCAGCGTTAAACCCGTTTTCCAGGCGCTAACACATGGAACCCGGACACGACCCCGCGTCGGATGCGAAGGCATCACACGGACTTTCCGGCTCACAAAAAAGGAAGGGCCAGGCTGGTAGCCTGGCCCTTCCTCGCGCCCGTTACAGCGCTACTTAGTCAATGCTACTTATCAATCCACAGAGTCTCGTACTTTAGCTTCTGGGTATAGATGGCGTCCTGGTTCTTCCAGCCCTTGACGTACGACTGCCAGCCGGCCGAATACTTGGTGCTGTTCAGATTGTAAATCCAGGCGTCCTTAATCAGGAGACGCTCAATTTCCTGGGTCATGCCTTTGCGTTTGGCATAGTCCATCTCACGCGACTGCGAATCCCAGAGCTTATCCGCCTCAGCGTTGCTGTACTTGATGAAGTTATTGACGCCGCCGGTCTTGAACCAGCTGGCGTATTCATCTGGGTCGCCCAGAATGATAAGCGGGTTGTCCCAGAAGATTTCAAAGTCGAGCTTATCGCGCATATCACGGGCGATATTCATATCCCGGGCAACGATGGCGGCATCAACATTAATGGCCCTCAGCTTATCTGCCCACCATTGGGCGATGTTGACCTGAACATCGAGTGTCCGGCCGACTAGGCGGATAGCCAGTCGCTTATCACCGGAATAGCCGGCATCGGCCATGAGTTTCTTGGCGGCGGTGACACGGTCCGCGTACGGTTTATCTTCCCCGATTAACTTGCGCATCTCATCGGGAGCCAGCCCGAATACTGAGGTGAAGACGGTGCGGCTGGTATCTCCCCAGCTCGCGTCACCGTAACCGGCGATGACCGCCTGGTCCCGGTCGAGTGCCAGTCGGATGGCCTGGCGCACCCTGACGTCCTCGAAGGGTTTAAACTTGGGATTAAGCCAGACCAGGGCAAGGCTGGGGGGCGTGTATTTTGCCGCCTGCACCGCCTTGGCCTGGGTCGTACCCCGTTCCCATTCCACCTGGTTATTGTAAAGGAAGCACCCGTGGCCATCGAGGCGCTGGGTCACCAGCGCATCAATGATGGCCGACTTGTCCGACATGAGAGCGAAGGTGACGCCATCAAGGTACGGCAACTGCCGGCCGCTGGCATCCTTCTTGAAATAGTTGGGGTTGCGCTCCAGCTCCAGACTGACGCCGGAGGTGTAGCTCTTGAACTTGAACGGGCCGGTCCCCATGAGGAAAGCGGTAGTCTTGTTATCAATATTTGCCGTGGCCTTGCTCTGTATGACGGCGTAGGTCCCGGCCAGCTGGAGCAGATAGGAAGGTGATGGAAACTTCAAGTATACTTTAACGGTGTAATCGTCAACCTTCTCGGCTTTATCGTAAGCGGGAAAATCACCGACGAGACTGCTCTGTTTCGGGTCAGCCATCTTGGTAAGGCTGTATACTACGTCGTCAGCGGTGAAGTTGGTGCCGTCATGCCACCTGACGCCTTTGCGGAGATAGAAGGTGTAGACTTTGCCATCGGCGCTCACGTCCCACTTTTCCGCCAGGTCGCCGATAATGTTTTGCGGACTGATATCCGGCTTATTAGTATCGAACTGTACCAGGTTATTGAACACCGGCATGGCATAAAGAGGAGCATAAGCCGGTTTCCGATGTGCATCCCAACTTGACCACGTCACCGTGGACCATGTCCGAAGTATACCGCCCGTCTTAATCGCGGGCGCTGTCGGCGAAGGTGCCGGGGCAGGTGCTGGTGTCGGGGACGGGGATACCGTGGGTTTCGGTGCCGGCGCTGGCGAAGGCGATGGCGCCGCCGAAGGCGCACAGCCTACCAGCAGAGTAACAATGAGCGCCAGACACAGGACAACAACAAATGCTCTCATGCAAACCTCCTCACTGAAATACTTAGATTGCGTAACAAAAGGCTGCAGGGATGCTATTACGATACCACTTAAGTATTTCCCCTGTCAAAACATTCAGGCAGCGACCGGGTCTGACCGTTTGGCCAGATTAGCCTGAATGGGACGACCCGGCCCTTCCGGTATATGTTAAAATAGCTGTGGCCGCATGTCCCCGATTGACTCAGTTTCTCAGGAGGTCTTCACATGTCGCAAGCCGCCAGCAAGCCGTTCAACGATTACGAAACTGTCCCTCTACGCTCCGACGAAGTCACCTACGCCGTTATCCAGTCGAAGCTCAATATCTACGACCCCGGCAAGGCAGAGAGGCAAATAAAAGAGAACCTCGACCGGATGCTCTGGCTGGCCGACCAGGCCCAGTACTGGGACCTGCGGAGGGACATCAAGAAGGACATCCTCATCTTCCATGAGTTCCCCCTGCAGGGCTTCCACATCGCCGGCACTCGCGAGGAAGAACTGCGGGTGGCCATTGACGTGCCCGGCCCCGAGACCGAAGCCATCGGCAGGAAGGCGAAGCAATTGAACTGCTACATAGCCTTCGGATGTTACGGCAAGCTCAAGGAATGGCCGGGCCATTTCATCGACCTCGGCATCCTCATCAACCCCAGAGGCGAAATCATTTTGCAGAACTGGAAACCGCGCCAGCTTACCGGCCTGGCCTTTTCGACTTCAATCTACGACGTGCTGGACCGCTACGTCGAGATGTACGGCTGGGATGCTGTCTTTCCGGTGGCACGCACCGATATTGGCAATATTGCCTTCTACCCCTGTGCTTACGAGTTCGAAATCGCCCGCGGTCTGGCCCTCAAAGGCGCCGAGGTATTCATCCGGCTCATGACCATCGGTGCCGGTTACTGGACCAGGACACCTCTGCCGGCTTTAAGGGGTGGCCCGGTCCACAACCTGCGCATGGACTTCCAGGCCGCCTGCCAGGCCAACATGGTCTACGGCGTCTTCGTCAACAATGCCGCTTCCGGCTACGAAGCCATCGGCGACTGGGCCGCCGGCGCTTCAGCAATTATCGACCACGATGGCTGTATTATGTCCGAAGCCATGTCCACCCACGAGACCATGGTCATTAATACCCTGCCACTCGCCTCCTTCCGCAAAAAACACCAGCTACCAAATCTACCCCTTGCGCTGTTTACCGACATGCATAAGCGTTACCAACCGAAGATTGCACCCAACGGGTTGTTGAAATATCTGCCGAAGGACCAGGCTGACGCTATTGCCTACTTCAAAAGCCTGATGAAAAAATAGCCGTGGATGAATCAGCTTTTATCTCGGACTATCTTCAGCCGTCAACCGCCCGGCTCGACCGCCGTTTCGTTCATCCCCTACCCGACATCCCGGGACTTTTCGAGGCCGGTCAGTTCATCGTCCAGGCCGAGTTTGGAGACACCTATTCGGTCAACATCATCCGTAAATACCTCAGCGCACCCACCGGCCTGCGCCTCGTCGAGGTCTACAAAAACACCCAGAACAAAGTAACCGGCAATTTCGTCCGCCTGGTGGGGACGCTATCTCTGGTCAAGGAAGGCTACCCCTTCATGCTCCTCGATGCCGCCATCCGCAACGTTAACAACGTTACCGGCCTGAGGGAAGAACTCAATACCCGCGTGGCAATTCATTTACCGTAGGCGACACCGCCACAAAGACAGGTGTTCTTCAACCACATTGAGGAGATTGCCAGAGAGGAGCTAATCGACCACCGGACCTTCCAGCCGGACACGGTACCGCCTTTCTGGGGACCGGTATGGCTGGGCCAGGCTCAGGGTGTCAACTTCGGCCTAATCCAGAGTCTTCGAAATACC
>Ga0136652_1001240_pt1 | contig 11091 bp, 10 predicted proteins | sample ConPoolayeEmetaG_FD_94864 | JGI IMG/M metagenome (GOLD analysis project Ga0136652, IMG submission 94864) | Hot spring microbial mat communities from California, USA to study Microbial Dark Matter (Phase II) - Cone Pool mat layer E metaG... ...
CCGAATAATTTTATCTTATAGTGGGTTTTGACCGAAAGATTTAAATATAAGTATTTGTAGTATACAACTTGGATTAGTATACAAATAAAATTAGTATACTGGAGGTGGGTAACATGGTTGAGGTGAAAGAAAGAAAAGAATCAACCGAAATTGAACCAAGAGAAACAAGATCATGGATATACAGACCATTCGAAGACCTATTCGAAGAATTCCACAGAAGCTTCGAAGCCCTCATGAGACCATGGTTCGACATAATCCCCTCAAGGAGAATCGAGTTCCCAACACTAACAAGATTCCCAAGACTGGACCTAGAGGACACCGGTGAAGGCTACACAGTTACCGCCGACGTTCCAGGGATTCCTAAGGACAACATAAACCTGAACATCACAAAGGACACTCTGGAAATCAGCGGTGAACTAAAAGAGGACAAGGAAGAAAAGGGAAAGAACTACCTCCACAGAGAGAGAACCTATGAGTCCTTCAGGAGATGCATTGTCTTCCCAGAGGAAGTGGTTCCAGAGAAGGCTGAAGCAGAGATCAAAAACGGCATCCTGACACTAAAGGTTCCCAAGAAAGAGCCCACACCCAAACAAGAGCCAGTCAGAGTACCCATAAAGGAGAGCAGCGAGTAAAAAGGGATTAGGCACATTCCCTCAAATCCTTTTTTTAATTTTTCCCAAAAGGCCTTAAGCAGATTCCCGCTAAGATACCTTTAGATTTTTTTGGCAGTAAAATTGGTTTCCTCTTTCTAAGGTTTAGAAGTTTCCCGCCAGATAATTTGTGGGGTTTACGGTTTAGTGGTGCTAGTTATCTTCTTCTTTGGGTTGAGAGCATAAGATTGGTGGTCGCTTTTCTTTTTGGGAAGTTCCTAAGCGGAGTTGGAGCATTTTCCATATTTCATCACAGACCTCTTTGTTTTCGCAGTTTGTGCAATCGTAGGAGGGAGTTGATTTCACTGGAGTTGCTATCCTCCAAGCTTCTTGGGTTATTGTTCCGAGTTCTTTTACATCCTCGGTGCTTGAGGTTACAAATATTACCTCTACAGCTTCTGCTCTTGGAGGATTTTCTTTGAGGCTTAACATTAGTGCTCTTCCCAGCGTTTCTAGTGTGAAACCCTTTTCTACGGCTTCCCTGCTCACCCTACTCCACACTCTTTGATGCTGGGGAACCGCCCTCAACATGTAGCCTTCCAAATTTAGATTGTATTGGTTTCGGCTGAGGAGCCGATAATTCTTAGGTTCCAAATCTCTAGTTTGGGCTATGATAATTTGGGCGAATGGCAAGTTGCCTTTTGCCTCAGGAATGTCGGGTCCCACAATTGTTACTTTTCCATCTCTGACCAGTTCTGGATTCTCGGTCCATAGGACAAGAGCTGCTGAGGCGGTTTTGGGATTTCCCAGCTCGACAAAGGTGTCTTCTTTAAGAATTATTCCCGGCTGCTTGCTTATTGGAAGGCCTTTTTTCAAATTTTTAACACTAGTGGGGCACTGTTTTTCACACACTTTTTTCCCCTGTTTTTTCCAGTTTTCTACGCGTTGTCTTAGCTCCTCTATCATTATATCGAATATTTCCAATAGTTTACCTCCGGTTGAGATGTTCTAACCTGCTTTTTGCTTGGCTATTAATGCTGCTCCCAATGCTTGCACTATTTGGGGATCAAATTTTACTTTTTTGATTTCTACGCCAATTTTTTCCTCCAGAATTTTCACCATTGCTTGGTTTTTCGCCACCCCTCCTATGATTACTACGTCTTCTATAACTCCCAATCTTCCCACTAGGGTGGCTGTTCTGAGGGCTATGGAGTTGTTAATTCCGCTTACAATGTTTGCGATTTCCGATCCCTCATTGACATAGGTTATAACCTCGCTCTCGGCGAAAACACTACACTGGCTGGTTATGTTTACGGGATGTGACCCTTGGAGTGAAGGAGAATCGAAATCGTCTGGATTAATTTCTAGGGCTTCAGCCATTATCTCCAGAAATCTTCCAGTTCCACTAGCGCACTTATCATTCATTACGTAGTCAATTACCCTTCCCTCCTTGTCGATCTGCGCTACCCTTGTGAAGAGTCCCCCCACATCAATCACTGTTCTTGCAGTGGGCAGAAGCCACAGTACCCCTACTGCTCCGCAACGGATATCGCTTTCGGTCGCGTTAGCGAAGGGAATTCTTGCTGCACCCCAACCGCAGCCCACACAGTACTTCACATTGTCAATGGTGATTCCCGCATTTGATAGTGCTTGGTTCATTGCGTTTCTTGCGGATTGCTCTGCTTTAGCCTCTGTGGTCACTATGCTGTAGGCTAAAATCTGATCATTTTTTAATAGTACCGCCTTTGTGGTCAATGTTCCAACGTCACAGCCAGCAAAAATCATTATTTTACTTCCTCCTCTGCTGTTTAAGGTAATTCTCTTTGGCGAAAAGCGCGGCTCCCAGAGCTCCCATAATCTGAGGATCTTGGGGAAATTCCACGGCTTTGAATCCGATAAGTTCCTCAAGGTTTTTTACTACTGCCACGTTTTTTGCAACTCCCCCAGTTATTCCCAGATCTTTTTTGATTTCTATTCGATTTATTAGAGCGTAGACCCTTCGAGCCATAGCTTGATTTATTCCCGCTGCGATGTCCTCAATCTTTTTACCCTCATTGATTAGAACCATGGTCTCAAACTCGGTGAATACGCTACACTGACTTGTGATACTCACTGGATTCTCTGACTTCAAGGAAACTGGTCCTAGTTCCTCAATTGTTAAGCCAAGTGTCTTAGCCATCATTTCCAGGAATCTCCCGGTTCCCGCCGCACACTTTTCATTCATAACAAAGTTTTTTACTCGTCCCTGATCATCCAAACAAATCACCTTACAATCCTGTCCTCCAACGTCCACCACGGTTCTTATACTTGGTACCAGCCAATGTGCCCCCTTACCGTGACATGAAATTTCACTAACATTTTTCTGGGCGAAAGGAATTCTACCCCGCCCATAGCCGGTACTAACACAATATTCTATATCATCTATTCTGAGACCGGCCTTCTCAAGTGTTTTGTTCATCACATCGCTGGCCGACTGCTCCGGCCGGGGGCGTACCCGAATAATTTCATAAGCCAATATTCTATTATCTTCCATGATTACTGCTTCTGCCGTAAGTGAGCCCACATCACAACCAGCCACAATCAACTGTGACTCCTCCTTTTAGATTCCCGGACGGTTTTTATAAACTCCGCCAACTTGGCCTTAATATCTGCTATAGAAGTAAACCTTTTATCTGCAATATCCATATCAAACCGGAGCGAAGGAATTCCAGCCTCCTTTTTTAGAGCGTCACTCAGAAGCTTGTTTAAAGCCCAACTGTGCTTACAAGCCATGTGTCCCCCAAATATGGCGCAGTCCGCCTTATACTCCTTTGCCAACCATACAAAGTCATCTATCCAAGTATCAGCATAACCCAAACCCTGGCGGTGCATAGGCCAATTGAAGGACCTCTCAGCAAGCCCTCTTATTATGCTATCAGGGCTTGAAGTTTCAATAGGCTGGGTGAAGAACCAGTCGAGCGCATCGAAGAGGTGCACTGCCCCCAGCTCCTCTTCCAACCACCCATAGAAAGAGAAATCGAAGAGTACTGGCACATTAGTCCAGAGAGTCCTTATCTCCTCCATACCTTCGGGTATCACACCTACCCCATTATCCACGTTTCTTTTCGCAAGATCTCTACACACTTTAAAGAAGGATATGCCTTCAGGTTGTCCCATACCTATGAGCATTACTCCCGCCGCGGCAATGTGGCTAAAGCTTGGATCTGGGCAAGGAACAGCCTTCCTCAACTCCAGAACTTCAAGGAAGTACTCGTAGGCCTGGTTTGAACACTCAACAACCTCTCTGAGCCTCTCTGGATCCAGCTTCTGTCCCGTTACTTCATCAAGCCTCTTAACCATCTTTTTAAACTCTTTAGCATAATACTCGAAGCTTCTAGAGTCCATAGAGTAGGGAACATCTATGGGAATGAATTTTGCATCAGTCCTCTCGGCTATCCACTGGTAGGCCATATTGCTTGCATCACATGCACCTACGGGTTTAACTATAATGTCAGGCTTGGGAACCTTGCCCAAAAGAAGATATCCCATGGTCGCTTTTTGGGTGGAGCATAGATGGCTGGGGAAACCCTCTGCTTCAATCCTATCGATAGCTTGCTCGCCTCCGTTTATCCATGTTAAAGCAGCCGCCACTGACTGGTATTCTACACATATGGGTATCAAGTCCATGGCGTAGTAAATTTCGGGTGAGTGTGTGAAGAAAAAGTAGACAACCTTTTTTCCTTCCTCTAATCCTTTAACAACAATATTATTCCAGTATTTGTAGTTGCATTTCACCCACTGCTTTGCAATTTCCCTATGTTTAGGTCTAGTAAAATTAGCGAGTCCAATTTGAAGCATTCTCAAAACACTCATTTCCTCTTCCGAAAGGGAACCTAGTGTCCTCTCTAGGTTATTGCTCTCTAGGAATTTTTCTTGTATTTTATAAGCTAACGCCATATGCCTTGCAAATTCTGTGCCAGTCTCATCCATTTTTACAAACCTCCGATCCCCTCAAGAAAAGATTAAATCTCTCATTTACCTTAGAGTATTAATGCCTTTTTCTTTCCCGAACATTTTTTATGAACTCTGCAAATTTAGCCTTTATGTCCACTATGGATGTTACTCTTTTATCAGCTAAATCCATTTCAAAGCGTAGTGAGGGAATTCCTACCTCTTTTTTAAGAGCGTCGCTTAGAAGTTTATTTATCCCCCAGCTGTGTTTACAAGCTGCATGTCCGGCGAATATAGCGCAGTCCGCCCTGTACTCTTTCGCAAGCCATACGAAATCGCTTATCCAGTCATCGGCAAATCCCATGGACTGGCGATGCATGGGCCAGTTGAAGGACCTCTCAGCGAGCCCTCTTATTATGCTATCAGTGGATGAAGTATCTATTGGTTGAGTGAAAAACCAATCCAGACAGTCAAATAGGTGTATTGCCCCCAGTTCCTCCTCAATCCAGTCAAAGAAGGGGAAGTCAAAGAGTATAGGTACATATATCCAGAGTGTCCTTATCTCCTCCATACCTTCGGGTATAACTCCCACCCCCTTCTCCACGTTTTTCTTCGCAGTGTCCCTACACGCCTTAAAGTAATCTATGGCTTCGGGACGCCCCAAGCTAGTCAGCATCGTTCCCGCTGATAGTAAATGACTGAGGCTGGGATCCGGGCAAGGAACCGCTTTTCTTAATTCCATATTTTCAAGGAAGTACTCGTAGGCCTGGTTTGAACACTCAACAACCTCTCTGAGCCTCTCTGGATCCAGCTTCTGTCCCGTTACCTCTTCAAGCCTGGCAATCATCTTCTTATATTCGTTTAGATAGTACTCAAAGGCATGGGAGTCTAAGGAGTAGGGTGTGTCCATAACGATGAACTCCGCACCAGTTTTTTCCGCCATCCACTGGTAGGCCATGTTACTGGGGTCACATACTCCTACGGGTTTAACTATAATGTCTGGTTTTGGAACCTTATTCATGAGTAGCCAGCCCATCGTTCCTTTCTGTGCCGAACAGAGGTGGCTTGGTAATCCCTCAGCTTCGATCCTGTCAATTCCATCTTCAGCTCCGTTAGTCCACACCGCTGAGGCTAAAGCAGGCTGGTATTCTGCACATATGGGTATCAAGTCCATGGCGTAGTAAATTTCGGGTGAGTGAGTGAAATAGAAGTAGACAACCTTCTTTCCCTCCTCTAATCCTTTGAGAACAACATTATGCCAGTATTCATAGTTACATTTTATCCACTCCCTTACTATATCTTTAAGCTTGGGCTTAGGTATCACCTCTGCCAAAGCTATCTGAAGTATTCCTAACAAACTTTGCTCTTCTGGTGTTAAGGTGGCTAGAGCCTGCGTTAAATCCTTAGCATCTATAAATTTGTTTGCTATACTGAAAGTTAGGGACATTAGCCTTGCATGTTCTTTTCCATTATTCCTCATTTTTCACCCTCCTATTCTCTCCAGAAATGCTTGCACTCTGGTTCGGAACCTTCCAACATCGCTTATTAGATAGTCCCTCTCTAGTATCAATGTGGGAATGTTTTCCTCCTCCAATTCCTTGCTTATCATAACGTTGTCGACACCATGTGGATCGCAGAAGGCAATCTTCTCAAATATTACCCCATCTACTCGGGCTTTTTCAGCCAATTCCCTCACAAAGCCCAATTTCTTGGGATACTCCCTCAACATACGTGGACAAGGATTATGATAATAGTAGCGCTTAGCTACAGCTTCCAAAGGGTCTCCCTCACCACTAACCAACCCCTTAAATTGCCTTGTTCCAAAACAGAGGGAATCGGTGACCACAAGTCCTCCCAAGTCCTCAATAATCTCAATTAAACTTGGTTGGTCAAGTTCGCTCCCTACAATCATTAGTCTCGCATCATAGTCTCTTATACCCCCTGAATTCTCTAGCTCTTTTAATAAACTAGCAAGCATAATGTTGAAATCTTCCCTCGGCATCGCTGAGGCAGCTGCAACTATGCTGAGGCTCTGAGCTCCATTAATCGGTGGATTCTCCTTGGCTCTAAGGTTGTAAAGTTTTTCCAGGAGCTCACGGCTCTCGTTGTAAACATTTATTGATTCTCTGAGCTTCTCATCTGTTATCTTCACACCAAAGTGTTGCTCAATGTGCTCCTTAAATCTTTCAACTTCCTCCATATAAAATTTAAATCCATCTTCGGTGAGTACGTGCGGTACAGGCAAGAAGTGGTGGAACGGGATTTTAACTATCCTAACCCAGTTATCGTAAACCCTCCGTATGTGGTCACATCCGTTAAGGTAGCAGAATCCATCCAGAAAATCGTAGGCTCCCGTGATACCTAGTTCAAGGACAGCCCGGCAGAAGCTACAGTTAAACCTGCCCATATAAATGTCCGCATTTGAGGTGCCAGTACAGGTTACTCCCCTTATTCTATAGGGCAATATGCCTGCAGCGTGGATTATTTCCTCTGGAGCATAAGTGCAAGTGTACCCAATAATTTTCTTTCCCTGCTTCTTCCATTCATCAATGTAAGAGTTACGCAGAGTTGATGAAACCTCAACTAACTTATCTAAAATCTCCAAAAATCTCACCCAATTTTTAATTATTAAAGCCTAAGATTCCTTTATATGCCTTTATTTTCTATTATATTTTTCCAAAAAACTATTTCAGCTCATATATGTTGTAATCACTAATAGTTTCAAAATTAATAAAATTATAAAAGGAGAGCTTACTCTTAGTAGGGACTGAAACATATTTTCAACAAAAAAATAATCAAAGGATAATTTTTAGAGTTCATTAAGGAGGCTAGTCGGCTGCATGGATCGCTTGGAGAATGTTTTGCGGGCTATTGAATTTCTCTCCCCTGAATGTGTGCCTGTTTATCGCTTATCACTGAATCCTGAGAATCCTTGGATTGAGAGTGATTTTATCGAGGTGCTCTATACTCACCCGAAAGGCTGGAAGCCGAGTCGGAAGGGAGAGGATGAATGGGGATGTGTCTGGGATAATCTTGGAGGCAAAACAATGGGAAACGTTGTTACCCCACCTATTACTTCTTGGGAGAAGTTGGAGGATTATGAGTTTCCCGATCCCTACTTGGAGGATAGGTTTACGGATCCTATTCCCTACAAGGTAGGAGATTTTTCATTTGAGATTCCAAGTGCTGAGCAACAAATTTCCACTTGGGCAGGGGATAGATATGTCCTTGGCAGCTTGGAGATTACTCTATTTCAGCGTCTCCAGTTTCTTAGAGGAGCAGACACAATTCTTAAGGACATTTACTTGGAGAGGGAGATGGTGGAGGAGCTGGCGGATAGAGTAACAGATTTTTACTTGGGACTGATTGAAATGTGGAGTTCTCGTGGGGCCCACGGGGTAATTGCTTATGATGATTTTGGAACGCAGCAGGGATTATGGATGCGACCCCAGATTTGGAGGGAAATCTTCAAGCCCCGCTACTGGAAGATGGTTAAAGCCGCCCATAATAGGGGAATGCATTTCTTCCTCCACAGCTGCGGATACATCTATGATATAATAGGTGATCTTGTTGAAATTGGGCTGGACGTCTTACAATTGGATCAGCCTGAACTTCTGGGCGTTGACCGGCTGGGAAGAGATTTTGGTGGTAAGATTTGCTTCTTCTGTGTGGTAGATATTCAAAAAACTCTCCAAACTGGAACTAGAGAACAGATAGAGGAAGCCGCAAAGCATATGATTAAGGTTCTGGGAAGCTTTGATGGAGGCTTTATGGGAAGAGCTTACCCGCAGCCAGAGGCAATAGATCTTAAACCTGAAAACGTGGACACCATGATCAGAGCTTTTAGAAGGTATGGGAAATATCCGAGGAGAACTGTCTAAACTTTAAGTTTTTCAAATATTTTCTTTACAGCTTTTAGGCTTGGTGCACTACTTGGAATTTCAGTTATGGGCTTCCCAAGTGTGTCTAGTTTTGTGATGTTTTCGTCTTCTGGCACGGTGCCGAGTACCTTCAGCTGGAGTTCCTCCGCCCGCCTTTTTATTTCCACTATTTCATCTGGGCTTCTTACCCTATTGATTATGAGCCCTGTTTCCCTGTGATGTGTGTATTTGGCGGCCGTTTCCCTAATTGCGTTTGCGGTTTGGAGGCCCCTTAGTGTAGGGTCGGTTACAATTAGTAGTGTTTTCACGGATCTAACCACTTTTCTGTTTATTTGTTCAAGTCCCGCCTCACAGTCAACGAGAGTTACATCAAAGTTTTTTGATAGGGTTTCAATTGCGTCTCTAAGTAGGGTGTTTGCTGGGCAGAAGCAGCCAGGGCTGTCTGGAGTGCCCATAGCTAGGAGATTAAACCCTTTATCCTCAACCAGAGCCTCAAGAAGGTAGTAATCAAGTGAATCCACTATCTCCCCCTTTTCATCCTCGTCTCCCTCACTTGCAACTTTTATAACGTTTTTCCTAAGGTCTTCTAGTGTCCGCTCTACTCTGAGTCCAAGTATTCGCGCAAGATGAGATGTTGAGGGATCTCCATCGATAAGGAGCAGACGAAGTCTGGGAACATTTTTGAGGACAATCGCCATGAGGGCTGTGATAACAGTTTTGCCTGCTCCTCCCTTACCAGCCACAGCAATTATAGAAGAATCGGTCAACGATAAACCTCCAAACTAAGCCCACCAACATTAGTCAATTAACAGTATTAAAAATTTATAACTTAAATGTTCCCCGATAACTGGATAGAAGCATTTTTATGGTATTGATTGTATATTTTAACCAACTTTTGAATATTTGGAGGTTCAAGTTTGAGTGGAGAGAAGGAGCCGCTATTTGAAGTTGTATTCGATTTTGAGAATCCCAGTCCTTGGGTTCGCCCAAATCGCCCCTGGGAGAAATGGTACCGAGAAGCTACCTATGAGGGAAGAAAGATAAACATTCCTCGAACCATTAAGTATCCTGAAATACCTATACATTATTTTGGAAGGGACGCTGCGGAGAATTATCCCAACAATGTGGCCGTCTACTATACTCCTCAGGAAAAGAAGTACACTTACCGTGAACTAATGTACTACAGTGACAAAATCTCTGCGGCGCTGGCAGACCTTGGAGTGGAGAAGAACTCTTCTGTTGCAGTATTTATGGCAAACACTCCCGAATTCGTATTCTCCCTTTATGGAATCACTCAGACAGGGGGAGCAGTGACACCCATAAACCCCCTACTTAAGGCCCCAGACATAGCCCACATTGTAAGAGACAGTGGAATAATAGATACACTCATCTGTACCTCTAACCTCTACCCAGTGGTTGAGAAAACACGGGAGGAGGTGGAACTGGAAAACGTAATAGTGGTGGGCGACAAGATACCAGGAACCATAAACTTTGCAGAGATGATTGAGAAGTATCCCCCCAAACCCCCAGACGTCACAATAAACCCAAAGGAGGATGTTTGCGCACTAATGTACAGTGGAGGAACCACGGGACTACCAAAGGGAGTGATGCTCACCCACTATAACATAGTGGCAGACGTAATAGCTAGTGCCCATACACAGTGGGGAGATGACAGATCCGGAGCTGGTAAAGGAACAGTTATTGCCGTTCTGCCAATGTGCCACGTCTTCGGATTTACTATGGTTCAGAGCTATGTGTATGCAAAATCCATGATGATAATGTATGCGGGATTCGACCCCGAAGTGGTAATGAGGGATATTGAAAAGTATAAAAGTGAGGCGTTTCTGGGAATTCCACTCATGTATTTTGTTTTGGTAAACCATCCAAGCTTTGGAAAGTACGATCTCTCCTCATTAAAGCTAGCAATATCCGGCGCAGATACTCTGCAGACTGTGATTTCAGAAAAGTGGAAAAAGGTCACAAACGTCGATGTAGGTCAGGGGTATGGTCTCTCCGAGGCAAGCCCAGTGACCCACAGCCAACCTCCATGGCTGCCAAAAATAGGAAACAGCATAGGGATACCAATAATAGATACCGACGCAAAAATTGTGGATCTTGAAACTGGAACACAGGAACTACCGCCGGGAGAGATAGGTGAACTTATGGTCAGAGGACCACAGGTGATGAAGGGCTACTGGAAGCAGCCCGAAAAGACAAGGGAAACAGTAACAGAGGATGGCTGGCTTCACACTGGAGACTTGGCCCGAATGGATGAGAATGGCTACTTCTACATAATGGGGCGATTCAAAGACATAATCAAGTATAAGGGTTACAAGGTTATGCCCGACGATGTAGAAAACGAATTGTTAAAACATCCCGCAATACTGCAATGTGTGGTAATCGGTGTTCCAGACCCAAAAATTGGAGAAAACATAAAGGCTTTTGTGGTGCTTAAAGACGAGTACAAGGGAAAAATTAGTGAGCAGGAGATTATTGATTGGGCGAAGGAAAACATGGCAGGGTACAAGTGGCCCAGAAAAGTAGAGTTCATTGATGCAATTCCCAGAACCGCGGTGGGAAAGGTGTTCAGAAGAAAACTGAGGGAAATGGAGCTTGCGAAAAAGGCCTAAAAACACCAATCCTGAAAAATCAAAGAACACATAGAAAATCAATTAACAAACCATAAATAC
>Ga0136652_1001242_pt1 | contig 11073 bp, 8 predicted proteins | sample ConPoolayeEmetaG_FD_94864 | JGI IMG/M metagenome (GOLD analysis project Ga0136652, IMG submission 94864) | Hot spring microbial mat communities from California, USA to study Microbial Dark Matter (Phase II) - Cone Pool mat layer E metaG... ...
ACAAAAAGATAGCGGAAAAAAATATAGAAATCCTAAACCAATATCACGTGAAGAAGATCCTGACGACCTGTCCCCATTGTTTCAATACCTTGAAAACCGAATACCCTCAATTCGGTGGAACCTTCGAGGTCATCCATCAAACAGAATATCTGGATCAACTGCTTCGTGAAAAAAGACTCTCCCCCAAGAGAGTGAATCCCATCAAGGTGACCTATCACGATTCCTGCTATCTCAGTCGCTCTCATGGAATTTATAAAGAACCTCGTAAGATTCTCACCGCTCTCCCAGGCTTAAAGCTTGAAGAGATGGAAAGAGCTCGGTTGAGAAGCTTCTGCTGTGGAGGAGGAGGGGGGAGGATGTGGATGGAAGAACATCTTGGAAAACGGATCAATGAAATGCGGGTGGATCAAGCTCTGGCTCTTGCCCCCCATGCCATTGCCACAGCTTGTCCTTACTGTCTTACGATGCTCGAAGATGGGCTCAAGGCGAAAGGGAAAGAAGCTTCGGTTAAAGTGTATGATATTGCCGAACTCTTAGAGAAAGCCCTTGAAGAGGATCCGAAGAATTCTTAATGGGTAATCGAGAAGCCATCCTTTACTAATCCTCCCTTATCTTCTCCTTCACCTTTTCTATTTTGAGATAGGCCTCCTCCTTCTCTTTAGCGAGGGCTTGAGCATCTAATGGGTCAATCAGGACAAAATTCTTCCTGGACCATTCGAGATAGGCAGGCTCCTTGATAGCCTTCTTAAAAGCCTCTTCTAAAGGGAGGATGATATAGGAAGGGGTATCGGGTGGGGCTTCTAAAACATGTCGGATGGTAATCGTCGGGATGTCGTATCCCAATTCTTTAAAGGTCTGAACATCGGGGAAATAAGGACTCCGTCTTCCACTCTTATCAGGCAGCATAGCCAAAATCTCTATCTTCCCGGCCTTAACCCACGATGGGAGAACACTGGTTGGGGAGATCATAAAATCCACCTCCCTTCGTGCCAGAGCGGATATACTTGGGCCAAGTCCACCATATGGGATCCAGTTGACCTCAATCCCTAAGGCCTCGGCCATAAGCAAACCTTCCAGATGACTGATCCCACCCCGGATAGGAATCGCACATGAAAAAGGGCGACCCTTGGCCTCCTTAATAAATTCCCCGAAGTGTTTGTAGGTATTGGAAGGAACGATAAGAAATTGATTTCCGAAAGACCAGGCAAAGACAGGGGTAAACTCTCTTGTCCTGAAGTGAGTCTCTCCTATATGTTCAATAATGAGACTTCTTGGAAAGGTATAACACATTAAGGTATAACCATCGGGTTCAATTTCTCGAAACTTTTCGAAAGGAATCTTTCCCCAGAAACCTACAATATGTTCAATGGTAATCCCTACCCCGAGGTATTTTTGAAGGGAGGGAGCAATTTGCCTAAGATCTAAATCTTCCCCTCCTGGTCCGGTGATAATTTTGATGGGTTTCTTGGGATAGGCAGGTTGAATCGATTCCCATCCTATTCGAAGATCGGGTGGAGAGATCTTGGCAATCTTTTGAGATAATTTTGGCCCAATAATAAGTTTGGTTAAGGAAATCACCGCTCGGGTGGCCTCGTCGGCCTGTTTCAAGTCCCGAAGATTCGCCATCTTCATGACCTGTTCGAGAAATTCCTTTCTGGTCATCATTTTCACGATCCTCCATTTTTAAAAGGGCTTCGTTCCGGAGGAGGTCAAAGAAAACAGAAATCGCCGAGAAGTGATGAAATGAAAATCCGATCTAAACGGATTGAAGGAAAAATAGGAAAAACGGGATTTAGTAGTTTTTTTATATCAAATATTTTCAACCCTGTCAATTTCTTTCGTTTGGCTAATGTAATTCCCAGCCCTTCGCCTCCTTGACATCCTTTCTAAAATTGGTAATATAGCATTGAATTTGATTAAAGAATAAAAGGAGATTCCATGAAATTTAAACTCTTTAAATTTTGTTTAGGCTCTATTGTTTTGATCTTCCTTCTCAACGCCTGCGCTAACCTTCCCCTGATCGGGAAAAAGAAATCGGAGGAAAGGCTTCCCGAAGGAAAGACCGTCAGGGTGGAAGGGATGGAAACGATTAAAGGGGTGAATCCTCCCCTCGCTGAAAAACCTCCTGCAACAAAACCTACTCCACCCCCGCCCAAGAAAGAGCCCGAACCAAGAGTCACCTCTATTCCCACTCGACCCTTCTATGGAGCCCCTCTTCCCTTCTTCCAGATGGGTCTAAAGAAAAAGATCACCGTCCTGGACTTTGAGAATCGAACGACCTACAGTGAGGAAAAACTGGGTGAGACAGTGGCCAAACGACTCTCTGATAAACTCGAGGCTTCCCAAAGGGTTGTGTTGATGGATCGAAACGTGTTGGGAGAGATGATGCGTCGAGAAGGAGTCTCATTGGAAAACCTCTCGAATCCTGAATCCATGAAACGGATTCACCGCTCCCTTGGAATTCAAGCCATCCTTTTTGGATCGGTAATGGATGTCAGCCTTCTCTCCTCTAAAGCCTCCGAAACTTCTGAAGGGGAGGTCTCTTTTGCAACGGCCAAGGTAGAGGTTCGCCTGCTCGATGCCTCGACAGGAAATCTTCTAAAGACTTTTATCGGCCGAAGTCCCATCTTCGGAACGAAAGAAACGGGAGAATACAGTCGCAGCAAAGCGGTGATGAAGGCGATCGATTTTGCCCTCGAGGAGATCCTGGATGGTCTCCTGAGGTATTTAGATTACCTGGAATGGAGTACGACTATTGCAAAGATTGAAGGAGAAACTCTCTACCTCAACGCAGGGAAACTCTCCGGGCTTCGGGTAGGAGACCACCTGGAGGTGTATGAACCCGGGAAAGAGGTGGTCCATCCCGTCACCAACATCTCACTTGGATGGACGACAGGAAAGCTCAAAGGTGTCATCAGGGTTCAGGAACTCTTTGGCGTAGATGCGGCCATAGCCAAGAGAGTCGAAGGCAATGGATTCAGCCCCAATGACATCGTAAAATCTACTATTAAATAGATCACGGCTGAATGGTGGATAGGATGGCACTTCCTGGAACCATTCCATTTCCAAAAGAATTCGTTGAGCGATATTACAGAAATCGATGGTGGTTAGGAATCACCATTGGTGAGATGCTCGATCGGAGTGCAGACCTCTATTTTTATAAGGAAGCACTCGTCGCAGGAAAGGTTCGACTTACCTACCGGGAACTCCAAGATAGGGTCAACCGAACAGCCCTGGCCTTCCTCCAGTTAGGCATCCAGAAACTGGACCGGGTTCTTCTCCAGCTTCCCAACTGGGCAGAATTTGTCTATGCCTACTATGGACTTCAAAAGATCGGGGCTATCCCTGTAATGTGCATCCCGAGATTTTCCCAGAGAGAGGTGGAGCATTTCTGTCGAGTGACAGAGGCGAAGGGCTGGGTAGTCCCCCGAAGATTTGAAAAGATGGATTATCTTCCGATGATCGAAGAGATTAGAAAACAGTCCTTCTCACCGAAATTCATTCTCGTCGTGGAGTCCGAGGAGGAGAAAACGGCCCTTCCTGAAGGGGTTCAATCCTTCCATCATCTTCTTGAAGAGATCGATGTAAGAAAATACTCAAAAGAGGATCTTTTTAGGTTCAGACCCGATCCAGAAGAGATTTGTCATCTTATGCCTACCGGAGGGTCTACTGGACTTCCTAAATTGGTCCCACGAACCCATAATGACTTTTTTTGCAATTTTGATTATCGAGCCAAGGTGTGGGAAAGAACTCCACGAGATGTCACTCTGATCGCCACTCCCATCACCCATAATATGGCCATCGAAGTTTCTTTAAATCCAACCCTTCTTTATGGTGGAAAGGTCGTCCTCATTCCCTCAACCCGAGCCAAAGAGATCCTCGAAGCCATCGAAAGAGAACGGGTCACCCATACCATCCTGGTCGTGGCCCAACTCCAGCAAATCGTCGAGGATCCTGATCTAAAAAGATATGACCTTTCATCTCTGAAGGTGATCGCTGGAGCAGGATCCCATGTTCCTCCCGATTTGATCAAAAAAATTTACGAGCGAATAGGATGCAAATTCTATAACGTCTTCGGGATGTCTGAAGGACCCTGTGCGCAAACACGATTGGATGATCCAGAAGAGGTCGTTCTTCACACGGTGGGTTGGCCGATCTGTCCCTATGATGAATTCAAGGTGATCGATTCAAAGGGAAGAGCACTTCCTCCCGGGATGGAAGGAGAATTGGTGGCCAGGGGGCCCTGTATTTTTCGGGGGTATTACAAAGCCGAAGAAGAAAATCGAGAAGCCTTCACCGAAGATGGTTTTTTTAAGACAGGGGATATCGCTAAATTCGATTCGGAAGGTCGTCTCATCATCACCGGCCGAAAAAAAGATATTATCATAAGGGGTGGAGAAAATATCAGCGCCAAAGAAGTGGAAGAACTCATCGGCTCTCATCCTAAGGTCGATCAAGTGGCTGTGGTGGGCATGCCAGATCCTATCCTGGGAGAGAGGGTCTGTGCCTTCCTTAAACCTCGAGGCAATGAGATCATCACTTTTGAAGAAATCCTCTCTTTCCTAAAGGAAAAGAAAACCTCCGTCCTCTACCTTCCTGAGCGAATCGAAATCATCGATGAAATTCCCTTGACCAATGTTGGAAAAGTTGATAAAAAAAGGTTGAGACAATGGATTGTCGAAAAGCTCATCCAGGAAGGAAAGATGAAAACTGACGGATGATTAGTTGAAATGGAATCCTGTTTGGAAAGGAGGTGAAATCGGATTAAATTAGATAGCCAATAGAGGTGCGTTGGTTCTTGGAAAGGTAAAAATTTCAAAGAGGAGGTGGGATTCATATGAAAAAGAGTAGAATATGGGTCGGTTTCATTTTTTTGGCAATCGTTTTGCCTTCTTTTGTTTGGGGAGCCGTGGAGTTAAAATTCTGCAATTATTTTCCGATTCCTGCCCGACAGTCCAAAATCTGTGAGGAATTCATAAAAGACCTCGAGGCTCGTTCAAAGGGAGAGTTAAAGATTCGCTATTTTCCTGCGGGGACTCTGCTGACCGCTCCAAAGATGTATGACGGGGTGGTCGAAGGGATCGCCGATATTGGGTTTTCCAATATTGGTTATACCTTCGGTCGTTTCCGGATGACAGAGACCCTGGACCTTCCTTTGGGATTTCCAAACGCCTGGGTGGCCAATCATGTGGCCAATGACTTCATCAAAGAATTTAAGCCTAAGGAGTGGGAAAAAGTTCATATCCTCTCCATGCATACCAGTCCTGTCAATGTCGTCCTCTCAGCTACCAAACCTGTCTACAAGATGGAAGATTTAAAGGGGATGACCCTGAGGGGATTGGGTTACATCGCCGAAGTCGTCACAGCCCTTGGAGCCACTCCTCGACCCATTCCAACCCCTGAAGCCTATGAGGCCATGCAGAAGAAGGTGATCGATGGATTAATGATTCCGATGGAGACGATGAGGGCTTTCCGATATGCGGAGGTAGCCAAATATGTGACCGAGTGCTGGCCTATTGGTCAGGTCTATACCTTTTACCTTATCATGAATAAAGAGACCTGGAATAAACTTTCTCCCGAGCTGAAGAAGGTTTTCAATGAATATCCCTTCGAAGAAAAATTGGCCACCATGTGGAACGAAGTGGACATCGATGGGAAACAGTATGGAAAAGAGAAGGGGCTGCAGTTCATCGAGCTTCCCAGTGAAGAGATTACTAAATGGAAGAAAGCCGTGGAGCCTGTATTAGATAAATACGTAAAGTCCATGGTCTCTGCGGGTTATCAAGAGAAAGAAACCCGGGAGTTAATCAATTACGCTCGAATGAGAATCGAGTATTGGACGAAGAAACAGAAGGAATTAGGAGTAAAATCCTCCACCGGTCCTGCCGAAGTTCGCATCAAATAGTCATCCCTGTTCTTTCCCTTTCTCCTCTCAGAGCGAGAGGAGAAAGGGAAAGGCGAAAGGATCAAATGGTCTCTCATAAAAGGGATTCGGTCCATGGAAGGGTGGATAAGGAAATTGAGCCAATCCCTTGAATGGCTGGGATTGATTGGTATCCTTTCTATGTTCCTGGTCAATCTGACGGACGTGATTGGGGCAAAGCTTTTTCTTTGGCCTGTTCCCGGCGCCACCGAGCTTATTGGCTTTTCTCAAATCATTGCGATTGCTCCAACCATTGCAATCGCCCTGCTTTTAGGCCGTCATATTCGGGTGGAATTTATCCTCGATCGTCTTCCCAGACGAATCCGGGCAGGAATCAGCAGTTTCAGCTCTCTGCTTTCGCTGATCCTTTTTATTTTCATTCTCTGGCAGAGTCTCCTCTATGGGCACTCTCTTCAGAGGGCGGGGGAAATTGGGTCGACTTCCCACCTTCCCTATTATCCCTTTGCCTATTTTATTGCCTTTTGTTGTCTTCCTGTCTGTTTAGTCTTCTTCTTAGAGATCGTGAAATCCCTTTCCGAGGTCTTCAAAAATGGATCCCGTTAATGCTGGTATCCTTGGAATCTTTTTGCTCATCCTCCTCTTTCTCATTCGAATGCCTGTTGCCTTTGCCATGGCCTTTGTCGGGTTTTTGGGCTTCTCTTACCTCTCTACCTTGAAGGCAGGTCTCAGACTCCTCGCCCGAGATTTCTTCGATCAGTTTTTCAGTTTTCCTCTGAGTGCGATCCCCATGTTCATCCTGATGGGTTCCTTTGCCTTTGCCTCGGGGATTGGCAAGAGGCTCTATGAGGCGGCCTACACCATATTAGGAGGGCTTCGTGGAGGGTTAACGATGGCGACGGTTGTGGCCTGTGGTTTTTTTGCAGCGATCTGTGGCTCCACCTCTGCGACGGCGGCAACGATTGGAAAGATGGCCCTTCCAGAAATGAAAAAATACCACTATGATGATACGTTAGCTACAGGGTGCCTTGCGAGTGCTGGGACTCTTGGTATTCTTATTCCACCCAGCACCATCTTTCTCGTCTATGGAATCATCACAGAGCAATCCATCGGGAAGCTTTTTGTCGCTGGAATCATCCCGGGGGTTATTCTTGTTTTTCTTTTTATTCTTACAGTATGGGTCATCTGCCTTCGGAGGCCGGAGTGTGCCCCTGCTGGTCCTTCAACCAATATCAGAGAGAAGATGAAGGCACTCATAGGGATTGGCGAAGCCCTGCTCCTTTTTGGCTTGGTGATTGGAGGGCTTTTCTTTGGTTGGTTTACTCCGACTCAAGCAGGAGGGATTGGCGCTGCCGGGGCATTGGCCATCGGCCTGGTGAGGAGAGAAATAACCTGGAGGGGGTTCATTGATTCCACCTTCGATGGGTTGAGAACCTCGTGTATGGTTCTCTGTGTGATTGCGGGTGCAACGGTCTTCGGCCATTTCATGGCTGTCTCAACCATCCCTTTCATTATTGCAGACTGGATTGAAAAGCTTCCACTCCACCCTGTTGCGATTATGGGAATTATCATCCTGATCTATCTCATTGGTGGCTGTTTTATGGATGCCATGGCTTTGGTGGTCCTCACTGTCCCGGTGATTTTCCCAGTCGTGGTCCGTCTTGGATTCGATCCTATATGGTTTGGGGTCATCATTGTGTTGGTGAGTGAAATGGGGGTTATTACCCCTCCCGTGGGGGTCAATGTTTATGTGATTAAAGGGATTGCTCCGGAAATTCCTCTTGAAACGATCTTCAAAGGGATCTTCCCTTTTTTAGGAGCTCTATTGATCAATGCAGGAATCCTGATCCTTTTTCCAAAACTTGCCCTCTTTTTACCCAGCTTAACGAAGTGATAAATTAGAATTTTTTGAGGAGAAAAGATGCGCCTTCCGAAATTTGAATACGTCGAACCAAAATCCTTAAGAGAAGCCGTCAAGATTCTCTCCGCCCATCCTTCGGAAACCTTTCTTCTGGCTGGAGGGACAGATTTGTTGGTCAATATGAAATATGGGGTGGTGAAACCTACCACTCTGATTAACCTCAAATCGATTCCAAAACTGAATTATATTCTCGAAGAAAAAGAGACCCTAAGGATTGGAGCGCTTACCTCGCTTCACGATCTGTATACTTCGCCTTTGATTCAAAAGAAATTTTTAATATTATCTCAAGCAGCAAGAGAGGTCGGAGCCTATGCCCATCAAGTCATGGGAACAATAGGAGGAAATCTATGCCAAGGAAATCGATGTCGATTTTATAACCAATCCCCTTTCTGGCGAAGTGTAAGACCCCCCTGTTTGAAGGCAGGAGGAGAGATCTGTCATGTGATTAAAAAACCAAAAGAATGCCACTCCACCTATTGTGGGGATATAGCTCCAGCCCTTATCGCCCTGGGGGCCAAGGTTAAGGTAATAGGCCCTCAAGGGGAAAGAATCTTCCCTCTAAAAAGGCTCTACACCCATAATGGGAAAAAACCCCTTTCCTTAAGAAAAGGGGAAATCCTGAAGGAGGTCCTTCTCCCCCAATCTTCCGGCAAATCAATCTACCTCAAATGGAGATGGAGAGGGTCAATTGAATTCCCCATCATTTCATTAGCCCTCTATGTTGAAAAAGAAGATAACAGGATTGGCCTGTCAAGGGTGGTCTTCAGCGGTGTAGGAGAAGGCCCATTAGAAATCTCTGAAATCGAAAAGAGGCTCCTCGGGAACACTCTCGAAGACTCTATCATTGATTCTGTTTCTGAACAGGTGACCAAATTGATCTCTCCTATGAGGACTTCTATTTACTCTCCTGCCTATAAAAGAAAGATGGCAGGAATCCTCCTTAGAGAGGGGCTTGATAAGTTGAAATAAATAGATCGAAATCCGAATTCGAGATGGGGATCAGGGAGAGGAAGAAATAAAAGAAAAGGGAGTTTCTATGAAACGGATCTTAAAACTCAATGTCAATGGAGAGGATTTGGAAATCTTGGTCGAAGGTCATAAGACCCTACTTGAAGTGTTAAGAGAGGACTTAGGTCTGACCGGGACGAAGAGAGGGTGTGATCTCGGAACCTGTGGGGCCTGTACAGTGCTTATCGATGGGAAACCCTGGCTTTCCTGTCTCACTCTGGCAACGGCTGTACAGGGGAAAAAGATTACCACCATCGAAGGGCTTGCGGAGGACGGAAAACTTCATCCCCTTCAGGCTTCCTTTATCGAAAAGGGAGCCATCCAATGTGGGTTCTGTACCCCGGGAATGATTCTTACGGCAAAGGCCTTTTTAGAAGAAAACCCTCGTCCTTCTGAAGAAGAGGTAAAGAAAGCCATCTCTGGAAACCTCTGCCGATGCACCGGTTACGTAAAGATCATAGAAGCCATTTTGTCAGTGAGCGGTAGTAAATAGTGAGGGTGATGGGTATTTTGATGATCATCATCTAATTCATTCGCCATTACTGAAATGACCACCTGAGGAGAGATCGAAATGAGTGAAATGGATATTGTTGGAAAACGAGCACCCATGCTTGATGCCTGGGAAAAAGCCACCGGGAAGGCAAAATATACCGATGATCTATCCTTTCCAGGGATGCTTTTTGGAAAGATCCTCCGAAGTCCCCTCCCCCACGCCAAGATTCTTAGGGTGGACCTTACAGAGGCTTTAAAGGTTCCAGGAGTTAAAGATGCGATCAGCGGGAAAGATATCCCCAAACGAAAATATGGAATTGTCCCGAAGGCAAAGGATGAATATGCCCTGGCCATTGAAAAGGTTCGCTACATCGGGGATGAAGTAGCAGCAGTGGTCGCCACTTCCATCGAAGCGGCAGAAGAAGCGGTCTCTAAGATTCGAGTCGAATATGAAGAACTCCCTGCAGTCTTTGACCCCCTTGAGGCCATGAAGCCTGGAGCCCCTATCATTCACGAGGAGGTTCCTAACAATGTAAGTGCCACGATTCGAAAGGAGTTTGGAAATGTAGCCAAGGCCTTTGAGGAATCTGATTTTCTATTTGAGGATAACTTTGAAACGCAACCTGTCAATCACTGTCCTATGGAACCTCAGGCCGCTCTGGCCATGGTGGATCATCAGGGGAAAGTGACCTTATGGTCTTCCACTCAAATCCCTTTCTTTCTCAGAAGGAATCTTGCCACAACCCTCGATATCCCCGAAAGCAAGGTAAGAATTATCAAACCAAAAGTTGGAGGTGGATTCGGTCAGAAGATTGACCTCTATGCAAAAGATTTCTGTGCGGCCTTCTTTGCGATGAGGACGGGACGACCTGTCAAGTTTGTCTACGATCGAGAAGAGGTTTTTACCTGTACCCGTCAGCGCCATCCGATGCATATTTATCTCAAGACGGGAATGAAGAAAGATGGAACCATCCTGGCTCAACAGTTTAGGGTGGTTGCGGATGGAGGGGCCTATAACAGCACAGCACCCCTGATGATCACTCTGGCCTGCTTCTTCATTATGCTTCCTTATCGTATAGAAAACCTCCTGTTCGAAGGCTTTCATGTCTATACGAACAAGCCTGTGGGTGGAGCGATGAGAGGCCATGGAATTCCTCAGGTTCGATTTGCGGTAGAAACCCAGCTCGATATCATCGCTGAAAAGATAGGAATCGACCCCCTCGAGCTTCGACTGAAGAACGCCTTTCAGGCAGGAGAGCCCCACCCGGCTAAACTTCTGGTTCAGAGTTGTGGCTTCAGTGAGACACTGAAAAAAGCGGCCGAGGCCATTGGATGGAAAGAGAAGAGAGGAAAACTTCCTTTCGGCCGTGGGGTGGGTTTGGCAGGAGCCAGTTTCCCGAGTGGGGTGAGCAACATGAGCCACATCTCTTCAGGAGCCATCGTAAAGATCGAAAGGGATGGTTCCGTGACCTTGCTCACGGGGGCCGCCGATATAGGACAGGGAGCTGAAACCGTCATCTCTCAAATCGTAGCTGAAGAGTTAGGGGTGCAACTGGAGGATATTCGAATCACGGCAGCCGATACCGAGATTACTCCCCTCGATCCTGGAACCTTTGGAAGTGGGGTGACCTTAAGAGCGGGCAATGCTGCCCGAATGGCAGCCCGATCCGCAAAAGAGAAGCTTCTCGAGGCCATAGCAGAAAAGATGGAAGTGACTCCAGGTGAGCTGGAGATGAAGAACCGAAGGGTCTTTTTAAAGGAGAACCCGGAG
>Ga0136652_1001243_pt1 | contig 11066 bp, 3 predicted proteins | sample ConPoolayeEmetaG_FD_94864 | JGI IMG/M metagenome (GOLD analysis project Ga0136652, IMG submission 94864) | Hot spring microbial mat communities from California, USA to study Microbial Dark Matter (Phase II) - Cone Pool mat layer E metaG... ...
CTTAAATCCAAGAAAACGATTGCTTTCACAGGAGCCGGGATCTCTGTCGAAAGTGGAATCCCTGACTTTCGGAGTGCGGGAGGATTGTGGGAGAGATTCGACCCGGAAGAATATGCGCATATTGATGCCTTCTATGCAAACCCGGAGAAGGTCTGGACCATGCTTAAGGAGATGTTTTCTCTTATCCTGAAGGCCAAACCCAATCCAGCCCATATCGGTTTAGCTGAGCTCGAGAAAATGGGACTTCTTTCTTCTATCATTACTCAAAATGTGGATGGCCTTCACCAGGCTGCCGGAAGTAAGAATGTCATTGAATACCATGGGAGCCATCGTACCCTTTCCTGCCTTAAATGTTCGAAATCCATTGATGGCACCCATCTCACAATAGAGGACCTCCCTGCCCGTTGTCCCTCCTGCTCATCCCTTTTGAAGCCCGATGTGGTCTTCTTTGGAGAGGCGATCCCATGGAAGGCTCAAACCCTTTCCCTCATGGAGGCCAAATCCTGCGATCTGATCTTAGTCATTGGCACCTCGGCCGTGGTCTATCCTGCAGCGTCCATCCCTTTTATGGCGAAACAAAGCGGGGCTACCGTGATAGAAATCAATATGGAACCCACCCCACTCACCTACCAAATATCGGACTATTTGATTCAAGGCCCGTCTGGAAAAATCCTTCCGGAAATTGTCCAAGAGGTGAAACGATGGAGGGGCTCTGGCCGAGGTTATTGAAATCTAAATTTTAAAATGATATGATTAATTAGGAGTCTTCCAACAACAGCCCAACTCTTGGGAGTTGGGCTTCGCAATGAGAGGTGAAGGTCTCTATTTGAAAGAACAACAAGCCGTAGAATCGCTCCTCCAGGAAGAGGCTGTTGAAAAGGTTGTCTTTGATGATCTTCAATTAGCCAACCTCCTTTTCGGGCCTCACAACGAAAATTTAAAGCGGATTGCTCGAACCATTGGCGTCAAGATCAATGTAAAGGGCAATGTATTGACGATTCAGGGCGAAAGCCTCGATGTGGAACTCTCAAAACGTGTCCTTCATGATCTCTATCTCCTCCTGAAAAAAGGCTACCCCCTCTATCCCAATGATATCGATTATGCTATCCGGATGATCTCCGATGACCAAAATGTGAATATTGAAGAGATTTTTCTCGATACCATCTATATCTCTTCAAAAAAGAGAGTGATCACTCCAAAAAGTTTGACCCAGAAACAGTACATTGATGCGATACGAAAATACGACCTCGTCATAGGGATTGGTCCTGCCGGGACGGGAAAAACCTATCTGGCCATGGCCATGGCTGTAGCCTCTCTCATGAAACAAGAGGTAGAGCGGATTGTTCTAACACGGCCAGCGGTTGAGGCAGGAGAAAAGTTAGGTTTTCTTCCTGGCAATATGTATGAAAAGGTCAATCCTTATCTCCGTCCTCTCTATGACGCCCTCTACGATATGATGGATTTCGAAAAGGCATCCAGATTGTTAGAAAAAGGGATCATCGAAGTGGCTCCTCTGGCCTTCATGCGAGGTCGAACCCTGAATGACTCTTTTATTATTCTGGATGAAGCCCAGAATACCGGACCGGAACAGATGAAAATGTTTCTTACCCGATTAGGATTTAGTTCTAAGGCGGTCATCACGGGAGACATCACTCAGGTCGATCTCCCGGAGAATAAAGTCTCAGGACTGATCGAGATTCAAGGAATTCTCAAGGGAATAGAGGGAATCGCCTTTATCTATTTTTCAGAAAAAGATGTAGTCCGACATCCTCTGGTCCAAGAGATTATTAAGGCTTATGAGAAAGCCGAGGAGAAGCGTCTCCGTTCCAAGCATTGAGACTCCCTTGAGAAGAGGAATGATGAAACTGATTAAAAAATGGAATCAGCTTTTAGGATTGAGGCAAAGGAATAATGGCTCCAAACGGAGCCCTTGGGGGGAAAAGGTTAAATCTCCTTATTATCAAAAGTGGTTCATTGGGATCATCACGACCCTCCTTCTTGCCCTTCTCCTCCTCCCCACTTTGAGTTTGCCCATTAAGGAGTATAGGATTGGGGATATTGCGACCAAAGAGATTAAAGCGGCCCAGGATCTTCTGGTAGAAGATGAGAACTCAACCAGGGAAAAAAGAATGGAAGCCGAGAAATCGGTTCTTTCTGTTTACGATTATGATCCGAGTCTACTCGTGGATGCAGAAAATCGAATTCGTTCAACCTTTGCTTTTCTTTCCTCTTCTTTACAGAAAGGGAAAAACCATGAATTAGAGGCACAAAGACTAAGGGAATGGGAGGCCTCCATTCGCCTTCCCTTGAATCCCAATGAATGGCGTCTCTTAGAGAAAGAAAAATTTAATCCCCTCTTGGGTGAGAGAATCCTGAAATTGATCACCCCCTTATTCATAAAAGGGATCGTCAATGACAAAGACCTCCTCGATCCTGAAGCGACCAAGGGAGTAATCATTCGAAACGTTCAGACGCGGCTGGAAAGAAAGGACCTTCCTCCCTTTCACTTTCTCGATTATAGGGAGGCCAAATCTAAACTCCGTGGAGAAACAGAACCCCTCTCAACGGTTTATGGGAAAGAGATGGGAATCCTTTTGATCAAGATCTCGGAACATTTTTTACGCCCCAATCTCACCTTTAATAAAGATGAGACTGAAACACGAAAGATGGAAGCAAGAGAAAAAGTGAATCCTGTCTATTTCCAGGTGAAACGAGGAGAGGTCATCCTGAGGGCAGGCGAAAAGGTAAGAGAAGAGCATCTTCTAAAGATCAATGCTTTAAAAAAAGCTCAAGAAAGAGGCCACCTTCTCTCTATCTTGGCAGGACTCACCCTTTTGAGTTTTCTCATTTTAGTGATCCTTCATGAATTCTCTACTAAAAATATTCGAAAGATTGCCCCTTCGCGGAAAGACCTTATCTTTTTCTGTAGCACCCTTGTCGGAACCATTGGGGCCCTGAAGCTCTTTCAACTGATTACGGATATCTTAGGGGGAGAACTTCTCTCCATTCCTTCTTCCTCTTATATTTACCTCTTCCCGATAGCCGCAGGGGCCATGCTCATTCGAATTGTTCTCAATTCCGAGGTGGCCATCGTCTATGCCATTCTTTCGAGTTATTTCTCGGCGGTTCTCATAGGAAACCAGCTCTTCTTCTTTATCTTTTGTTTAATAGGGAGCTTGATTGGAGCCCATCGGGTAGCCAGATGTGAACAACGATCCATTCTGATTAAAGCCGGATGGATCGTTGGTGGAGTGAACCTCCTCACCCTCTTCTCCTATCATCTGATTACTGGAACTCCATTTAGGATGACCCTTCTTTCCGATGGAATCATGGGATTTTTAGCCGGTCCCATCTCCTCTGTAGTCCTGTTGGGGATCACTCCCATCATCGAAAGCCTATTCAATTACACCACCGACATCAAACTCCTTGAGCTGGCCAATATGGACCATCCTCTTTTGAAGGATATGGCAGTGCAAGCCCCTGGGAGTTACCATCACAGTATCGTTGTTGGAAGCCTGGGTGAGGAGGCGGCCAAATCCATCTCCGCCAATCCTTTATTGGTCCGGGTGAGCTCCTATTATCATGATATAGGAAAACTCAAAAAACCTCTCTATTTTATAGAAAATGTCAGGGGAATGGAGGGAATGGAGAATCGCCACGATCATCTTTCTCCTTCCATGTCAAGCCTTATCCTGATCTCTCATATCAAGGATGGAGTCGAATTGGCATCGGAGCATCGACTGGGAGAGAGAATCACCAATATCATTCGACAACACCATGGAACAAGTCTGATCACCTATTTTTATCAAAAGGCAAAAGAAAAAGAGAATCAAGAGATGGATCCCATAGAGGAGAAAGATTTTCGGTATCCGGGGCCAAAACCCCAAACGAAGGAGGCTGGAATCGTGATGCTTGCCGATGCCGTCGAAGCGGCCTCTCGAACCCTTACGGATCCTACTCCCTCTCGGCTTCGAGGATTGGTCCAACAGATTATCCGGAACATCTTCCTTGATGGGCAGCTCGAAGAGTGTGAATTGACTTTAAAAGATCTCCAAAAGATTGAAGAGAGCTTTAGTCGGATCCTCACCGCCATCTTCCACCAGAGGATTGATTATCCCTCTCTTTCCTTTTCAGAGTTTCAGAAAAAGAAAAATGATGAAAATCTGGATCAAAAATCAGCAAAAACTTATCCCCTTAGACTCAAGAAAGATAAAAAGAACGGTCCAAAAGATATTGACCAACTTAGGACTTCCTGAAGCTGAACTCAGTATCCTATTTGTAAATGATCAGCAGATTCGAGGGATGAATCGCAAGTATTTGGGTCTGGATAAGCCCACCAATGTTCTCTCCTTCTCTATGAGGGAGGGGATCAACTCTTCCCTTAACCCCCATCTTCTTGGAGACTTGGTGATCTCCATTGAAACAGCCAAACGGCAATCAAAGGCATGGGGGCTCAGCCCGATGAAGATGATTACCCTTTTGATGATCCACGGAATCCTTCATTTGATTGGATATGAGCACGAGGGAGACAGAAAAGAAGCAAGGAAAATGGCCCTCAAACAAAAACTCCTATTTCACCAAGTCACCCAATCCGCTCCTTCCAAATCTCGATCAAAAACTATAAAGAAGTGAAGCGATCCAAAACGTCCAAAAGGATTCAGCCTAAAAAACTATAAAATATTCGTTACCCGAATCTAATTACCGCAAATAGAGCCGGGAACGACAAAGGTTTCTTTCACCGTAACATTCCCATTCTTTGGAGATACATAAGTGGTCTGAACGGTCTCATTGGATAGATTCACCGTAGCATTGGTCATCGTAGAAATAGAAGAAGTGGTTTTTATTAACCCTCCTGGGCAACCCAATATATTTCCATTGGCATCGACCTTCAATACCCAAATATCCATCTCTCCTACACCAAAGGAATTGGTCGCTCCCGCCACCACATACCCTCCATCTTGAGTTGGATTAATGGAAGTGGCCAAATCGACTCCTGAACCCCCATAAGCCTTCTGCCATTCAATCTCACCTTTTAGATTAAGTTTCAGAAGCCATGCATCCATATTCCCCGAACCAAAAGAGTCTGTCCAGCCTGCCACCACAAAACCTCCCTCTCGAGTCTGTTCAATAGAATGGACCATCTCTAATCCCGAGCCTCCATAGCTCTTCTGCCATTCGATTTCACCCACAGAATCAAGTTTCAAAATCCAGATATCCGTATATCCTGACTCAAATGTGAGACTCACACTGGCTAAGATATATCCTCCATCCTCAGTCTGTTGGATTGAGAAGTTTGCATCCAAAAATCCTTCCCTATAGGTCTTCTGCCACTCAGTTTCTCCGGCTGAATTTAGTTTAAGAATCCAGATTTTCCCTCTCGTCATTCCAGCAATAACATAGCCCCCTTCAGAGGTTTGCTTTATGGATTGGGCTAAATCTCCAACTATTCGACCATATCCCTTCTGCCACTGGATATTCCCTTGATCATCAAGTTTGACCACCCAAGGTTTTCCCTTATTTACCCCCACAGCCACATAGCCCCCTTCAGAGGTTTGCTGGATCGAATAAACCCAACCTTGGCCATAAGTCTTTTGCCATTGAATCTGACCATTCCCATCGATCTTGACTACCCAGAAAAGACCTAAAAGGGGAACGGAGGCTCCCGTCTCCCCTGCCACGATAAACCCTCCATCTTTCGTTTTATCGATAGAATAGATGGCATCATTGAGACTTCCACCATACCTTTTCTGCCACTGAATATTTCCATGGGCATCAAGCTTGATAACCCATGCATCGGAAAAAAATGAACTGGATGACCAACTTTCTCCCCCTATAATGTAACCCCTATCCTCCGTTTGTTTGATGGTGAAAGCTAAGTCCAAACCCTTACCCCCATAGGTCTTTGCCCAAGTTAATACCAGATCTGCATCAAAACTGGCTTCGAGGGTGTGATTGGAGGTGATATTGTCAAATGTAAAAGTAGTGACCGGACCTATGGAAGTCCCATCCACCTTTACCTCTGCGATGTGATACCCTGAATTGGGTATGATGGTAAAGGTCTTACTCGATCCATACTCCGCTGTGAGTGTCCCTGATGGAAAAATCGTCCCATTTTCTCCTGCAATTGCAGTAATGGTGTACAGGTTGATCCCAAAAAACACCTCTATAGTATGGTCTGAGTGGATATATTCAAAAGTATAAGTAAAAACAGGTCCGATCGAAACCCCGTCTACCCTAACATCCACTATGTGGTATCCTAAATTGGGCGTGATGATAAAGGTTTGACTGGCTCCGTAGTTTAATGTAATCATACCTGATGGGCTAATTAATCCCCCTAAGCCAGCAGTAGCAGTAATATTGAAGGTATTGATTGTAAAGTTAGCAGTCACATTTCTGTAGCCATCCATATTGACGCTCACTGGGTTTTCCAAACTATCTATATCTCCCGACCAGTTGACAAATCGATTGCCCTCTGTTGGAGTTGCAGTAAGTTGAATGGCTGTCCCTTTGATGGAAATGATTTCTGCGCAGTCACCAGGGCAATCAATACCTTCACCCGTAACTCGTCCACTACTGATGGGGTTTACTGAAATGTTTAAAACTACTGCGCCCCTTCCTTGGAGTGGTAGAGTTAGCGTGGGAAAGTTAATAGAATTGGAGGGTATCGAGAGCAAAGCACTCTTTTCCCCTAAGGATGTGGGTGAGAATAGAACATCGATACTACAATATCCTGATGGGGAGATAGTCTGGCCTGAACACCCATCATAACTTATGCTAAATTCTTCCTGATTTGTTCCGGACAGCGTAATCATCCCTATCGCTAAGTCTTTATTGCCGATACTTGAAAGCGTAATCTTTTGGGTAGAAGAAGAGCTGAGGTTGATATTGCCAAACTCAAGAGAGGTGGGAGAAGCAGAGATCATAGGTTTGGGCATAAACCCTAAGGCATAAGTAAAACTTATCTCTTTAGTGCTCTTTAGCCCCCCTGCTGTTAGAGTTCCCTTGAGTACATGAGGACCTGGCGTAATCTCTTGAATTTGAGTATTATAGGTGGTGAATCCATTTAGTAAAACCATCTCCCTCTTTATTTCAATGCCATCGAGCTCAAGTTGAAGTTCTCCACCAACCGATCCAAAAAGGGTAGTTGTAATAATGACAGTCTCGGTATTGGTGGGGTAGTCTCTCTTGTTAGTGGAGAGTCCCAGAAGGATAGCATCCCCTACATCAAACGCCTCACCTCCTGAACATAGAAGGAGATCTTCAGAACCATAGATCCCGTAAACCAGGCGGTGAACCCCGGAGATGGTGGTGACCAGCGGAGAGGAAGTGGTGATCAGTGAATTCTCCGACGAAGAGAGATGGATAGTTTGTTCTCCTACACTGATGTATTGGCCTGATGGATCAACAATCCACATCTTGAGGAGGGCTGGCATGGTCGTGTTGGTTGAAATATTTAGGGTGGTCTTAATCAGGTCTGAGGAGGCATATTTACCTCTGTCATTTTTGCACTCAAGGACTTTGACTAAAATCCCCGCAACATCGAAGGGATGGGAGACTGTCATCGTTCCGGAATTAGAGGCCACAAGAACTGCATGGATAAAATAGGTCCCAGCAATCATCGTTGAAGGAAGAGTAAAGTTCTTTGTGATTTGACCTGAAAAGGGAAAAGTCTCTTCATATCCTCCCGGAGCTGAGAGGGTCATGGTTCCATCTACATTTCCATAAATGGACACGATAACAGTCTCTCCAGGATGATAAACCTGCTTATCCGTGGTGAGGGTGAGGACATCCCCTGCCTTATGAATATAGAGGGAATTTAGATGGATTGAACGACCTCCCTCATGATAAACCCCATAGAAGAGTTTCTCTCCTGTGATCTGAGGTAAAGGAATGTCAAATATAAGAACCTGAGTGCCATTTAATGTAAAGGCCTGTTGGGTTTCGTTTCCGGCATAATTCACTCTTGCAAAGAGACGTTGAGGAATGGGATTCGAACTTTGGATATCGATACTCAAACGAGCCGTCTCACCCTCTGTATAATAAGGTTTATCAAGAAAGGCATGAACAGTGAGTTTGATTCCAGCGAGATGATACTTAATTTGCCCCCTCAATTCTTCGGCACCTTGAATCCTCGAATCTTTCAATTCATAGGTCGCAAAATAATCCTTCTCCTCCAGGTCTTCCGGTAGCATGAAACTAAAAGTGAGGGTCTTCTCTTCCCCAGGTTTGAGCCACTCCCTCTGAGTGGAATCGATCAAATCATAGGATTTGAATCTTAGCCCAAAGCTCCCCTCCTGATCGCCAGTGTTTCTCACCCTGAAGATAAAAGTAGCTTCTTCCCCAGGATAGAATGTTTGGTACGATGGTATTTGCGTAATCTGGAAATGAGGACCCCAAACCGTGAACTCTAAACTCCGAACGGCTACGAGCTGATTGCTGTTGTTAAGGAATTGCGCCTGCAGGTTATAGTTGCCTGGGTCAAAGACCGAGGGGTTGATGTCAAGAGTTATGATTCGAGATATTTGAGGTAAAAGTTGAGAAACGAGCTCCCCTCCATTCCATACTGCCTGGCCTGTCGAAGGGCTGATGCTGATAATCACACTGCCACTGATTTCGTTGTATCCCAGATTGGTCAGATTGACGTTAACAGGGATCAGCCCATCCGTCTGTGTTCCTAAAGAGACTGTCATCTCCACCTGATTCTCTTTCCTGACCGAAAGGTTTGCTTGGGCAATGACATCAGGCCTTTGACTGCTCGCAGTGATTTGATAGTCTCCTTCAGGAAGATCAAAATAAAGAGTATCGGTTATACTCCCTCCCACGGGGAGTGAATAGGCCTTGGATTGCCGATACGTCCCAGGATTTAATTGGTAAGTGATGGCAAGAGGCTCTGCCAATTGTCCTGTATTGGTTAGAGTCACTGGCACCGCCACACTACCCTCAGAGAATACCCCTAACTCCGGACCCCCCGCCCCAAATTGTATGGATGCTCCAAGACCGTAGGAGACCGTTTTTATTATCCTCTCATTTAAATCACCTGTAAAATCTATGGTATAAGTGGTATCAGAGGAAATAGACTGGTTATATTGGATTGGTCTTGTTTCATTGGGTGCGATGAAAATCGTTTGGACATCCAATATCGATCCCCCTTCCACAGACATTTGGACCGTGGCAGGAATTTTGCCTTCGTTGTTTACTGTAATGTTTAACGGAAAGGGCTCATGCCCGACGATGGAAGGCACCTCGGCTTTCACAGAGAGGTTTGGAACCGCCACCTCATATTTTTCCGAAAGGGAGGTAAGATAACTCGTGTTTTGAAATACCATCCCATAGAGTGGATAAATTCCCTTCGATCCTGCGGTTATGGTAAACCCAATAGGATGACTCCCATTGGCAGGTATATTGAAGGTTTCTGTATAAATGGTTGCCCAATTATGATCATATATCCTTACAGTTACATTTGTGGCCTGAATCAAAGCCAGGTTCACTACATCCCCTGTAATCTTGATGGTTTCACCCTCTCGATAAATAGGTTTGTCAGTATGAAAGCGTAGGCCTATATCTCCGTGAATGACGTGAAACCGATATTCTGCTCTGCTCATAACCTGTCCTGTTTGCGATACCAATGTCCCCTGGAGATAGAATTGACCGGTTTGATAGAGAGGGTTGACTATATGACTCAAGTTAACGGAAGTATTTGGTCCCTGCCCGATCGGAAATATACCCTGCCAGTAGATCAACTCATGACAGGGGGAGTATTCAACCTCTCCCTCCTGGGCCCTCATTAGAAGGATGAGGTTGGCTGATGGGGGCACATTGGTCCATCGAACCTCGATTTCATTGTTCAACACGTTGGCTGACCAACTGTCTCCTTCAATCATTTGCGGAAGGATATTATAATTGGTAGTGAGGTTCAAAGCCCAATTGGGGGCATAGGCAATTCCAGCCGCGACTAAACTGATATAGTCAATTTCTGCACGATCCTCCCCAATATGTTTAATTCTTATTTTGTATTCACCCGATGGATCAGGAAGATAAGGGGATAAATCAATAAGGTTGGTTTCCAAGGTATTAGGATAATGAAGCGTGCCTCGGCTCACCCATGCATTACCATCCCATGTGAAGACATGGTAAGAAGCTGCCATTCCCCAACCACATCTGTTCACTATTTGGAGAAGAAGATTTCCATTTTCAATTTCATAAGCTTGATTAACTACTTCGCTTAAAACAGTGATATTTTCTGAAAAAAGATAGATGTCGTGATCCGTCTTAACTATAAGGTTGGCTTTGAGACCAGATATGGTTAAATTTTGCTTGAGATAAGCCCTTCGATGTGTTTTTTTATCTGTAACTTCTACCAAAAGAAGGTATTTTCCCTCTATCGCCTGAAGAGGAATCTGAAGGCTGAAGGCCTCGGTTTGGCTTGCTTGTAGGTTATCCTCACCTGTATGGCGAGCGATGGTAACACCATTACCAGTTAGGGTAGCAACATAGTTAATACCGGTATCTACACCTCCTGCATTGGTTATGTTTACGTTTATCTGATCCCCTCCCTTAGGATTAGCTCCCCCTGAATAGGAAACGCTCAACTCAGATTCCGGTATATTAAGGCTTGCTGTCTTTGTAAGACGACTTCCAGATGGAAGGATAACATCTATTTCCACAAGATGTAACCCTGGTAAAATAGTTTCGGGAATCGGGATTGCAAATTCTAATGACATAGCCTCAGAGCTCACCCCTAACGACAGGGGCTTCGTATCTATATAATGGATATCTGGCACCGAAACATTTAAAGAAATATTCTCTAAATTGAATTTTCCTATATTCTTCAAATCCACCTTCAGATTCGCTGTTTCCCTAACTCTATAACTCGATTTATCAAGAGAAAGGGAAATCGTAATAGAGTTGGGAATGGTTATATAGGTTGGACTTCCTGCTTTTGTTTCATCCGATTGGGTATAAGTCAGAGTGTAGTTACCAAAATTAAGAGACGAAATGGATACTGGAATCTCCAGCATCTTCCTCTCCCCGATAGAAAGACTAAAAGATTGATTTCCTGTATACAC
>Ga0136652_1001245_pt1 | contig 11061 bp, 8 predicted proteins | sample ConPoolayeEmetaG_FD_94864 | JGI IMG/M metagenome (GOLD analysis project Ga0136652, IMG submission 94864) | Hot spring microbial mat communities from California, USA to study Microbial Dark Matter (Phase II) - Cone Pool mat layer E metaG... ...
ACATAGACGCCGTTCCCTTGAGGGAAGGGCGTGTTAACTGGGTGATGGCACACCCATTGCTTCGAAGGCTCCCGATGAGCCAGAAGCAAGAATCTCCCGACTTTAGTCGCGGAGAGTGTCAACGATTAATCAGGTATAATCCATTTTTGTGTACGAATTCACGTCCTTTCCGGGTGATCTATACAAAAGTAACACTCCTCAAAATAGCTGTAACCGTGCTTGAAAAAGCAGATTCAAACAGTAAGTTTAACTGTAGAATACTTTCGCTTACCCCTCTCTCCCCCACTTCGCCGTGAGTTTAAACGGAGTCTTTGTCAAAATTAAGCTTAAAAAAAATCACTCTAAGAAGTCCATTGACCAAAAAATTATATACTTTTTTCATAGCCATAAGGAGCGGAGAGTATGCCCACTGGCTACAATGAAAACCTAACAGCCAACAATCCGAAAGCTCCATACCCCGCAAATCATCCAACCGCACCCCTCTTCGAAATGGAGTTAACAGGCGAGTACCAAAACGCGTTAGACCTCTACTATCAAAATCTCAGCGCTGGAAAATTAACCACGGGAAGCTCCCTTCTGGACTCGCTCCTAGGCGGAGGAGTGGAAACCTCAACCTTCACTCTACTCTACGGAGACAGAAGAATCCTCGAAATACTGGTACACAAACTACTTGTAAATACCCTGCTCGACGCCACTAGGGGAGGCTTCGAATCACCAGCCATTTATGTATGCTGCAGCAACTATCGAAAGGAGAGAACAGTCCTAAACACCTACTACCTTGCAGACATAGCCCTAAGCGCCGGCATAAATCCCACAGCAGCCTTCAGAAACATCCACGCAGCTATGGCCTTCAACCCCCTAGAAGAATACACCATAAGCAAGGCAACGGGAAAGGTGGCGAGAAAAACGGGCTCCAAACTCATCCTAGTAGACAACATCGCTCTCCTACTCTGCGACGAAAAAATGAGAGAGGAATTCCCAGATGTGACTCTAACCTCAGTTGTGGGCAACTTCTGGAAGGCAGCGTTCCAAAACGACACCGCACTAGTGGCCACCTGCAGAGAAGCTTCCCCCAACCCTCATAAACAAACGATCCCCCCGCCTGAGGGAGGCTCTGTGCTCAGCCAGAAAGCGGGAGTAATTGTGTACCTGAGAGTCGGCCGCAGAAGAGCACCATTTGCAAAAGCCTATCTCCGCAAACATCCCTCTCTGGCAAACCGGGAGGTTGCCTTCACCTTCAACCGCTACTGCATCCATGATGACCCACTTTGGATGGAGAATGATTAGATATGGGTAGGATCACTGTTCCCTTCCGCGCCGAGTTTAACGAGGTTCTTGAAAGGCTGAGGAAAACATTCTATGAAGCTCTCGTGGATATGGAGCGCCGGGAGGCTTTTGATGAGCTGATTAAGACTTGGTCTGAAACCAAGGGTGCCATGAGTTACGCTGAGCTTCCCTCAGTTCTGCTCTCCCTACTTTTTAGTGCAGTTGTGGACAACCGTAAAGAAATCATGCTCCTCAAAAAGAAACTGCTTGAAGGGAAGGAGGAGAATGGAAGGGTGGGTGGCTCAGAGCTACATTGACGGAAACCGCGCGGTTAACTGGCTGAGAACAATCCAAGGATCCATCGAAAGGGTGGAGGAGCCTTACTACCCAGACTTTTATGTCCTTCCCCGGAAAGACCTAAACCCCGACGGTTTCTCCTGGCTTTTGAGGGAGGAGCCCCAAATATTTAGCGCCCAGGTTGAGTGGAAGTATGCAGATCTGAGAATGAGAAAGAAAATTCGAGTGGTTCACATTCAAACAGAGTCTCCCAAAGCCTTCAGGGAAGTTGTGGACATACTCAGAAGGCGGAACGCTGTCACAAAATTCTATGGCACCGACATTACACACATTCAACGCTACCTCTGCATTCGCGGCTTCGCCCCCACTATGCTGGTAGAATATCGGAATCATCAGTTCACAAACCTAGAAGATCCGGATGAGCTTGCTCCGCCACCATTAACCAAAATTTTTCTCAGAGTGCAGACAGATAAAAATGGGTTTTCAGCTAACCTTGGATGCGCACCCATTAAAGGAGTCACCATATATGATTCCAATGGGGATAGTGAGGAGCTTGGTGGAAGCGAGGAGTACATTCTTGAGAGCCTTCAGAGAATAATAAAGAGTCGAGATCCAGATATCATTGTGGCTCCCAGCCGTCCTCTTGGTGACCTCCACTATGTTGTCCAGAGGGCGAAGATCTTGGGATTTAAAATAAACCTTTCCCGCGAGGACGATGAATCTGTCCAGCTTGATTTTCCTCCTTGGAGTTGTTGGAGGGGAAGGGCCTATGTTTCCTTGGAGTCATTTGAAAGGTTTGGTCTTGCGGGTTTGAGTGAGCTTTGCCGCTTTGGAATGATTCCTTTGGGTTTGGCTGCTAGGTGGGCTGCGGGAAGAATTGTGGATTGTAGACAGGTTTATGAGGCTATGAAACTGGGGGTTCTTATACCGGAGGCGAAGAGTTATAGTAACTATTTTAGAACAGTGGAGGAACTCTACCTGAAGGATCGGGGAGGGCTAATTATATCTCCTAGGGTGGGAGTGCATGAGAATGTTTGTGCGTTGGATTTTGAGTCCATGTATCCCAACCTGATTCTGCGTAGAAACATAAGTTATGAGACCTGTACACCCCAAGGTATAGATTATTCGTGGAAGGGTTTGCTTCCTAGGGTGGCTGAGGTTGCCTTGGAGAGGAGGCTACACTTTAAACATTTGCGCCGCAGTTTTCCCGAAGGCAGTCCTGAGTATGTTTATGCGGATCAGCGTCAGGAGGCTTTGAAGATGATGTTGGTCGTGATATACGGTTACAGTGGTTGCACCTGGAACCGCTTCCAATATGTTCCCACCTTTGAGAATATCAATCTACATGGGAGGGAGGTTTTCATCAGAGCCATAAACATTTCAATGAGGGAGGGCTTCCAAGTGGTATACGCGGACACGGACTGCTTATTCGTTAAAAAACAGGGGGCTTCAAGTGAAGATTTTGAGAGACTTGCAGAGCGGATATCTGAAGAGGTTAATTTCCGCATCGCTATAGACAATTTGTACCGCTTCTTGGTACTATTACCCTCCAAGTTAGATCCCATGGTTGATGTTGTGAAACGCTATTATGGTAAGCTTTACGATGGTAGACTCCACCAGAGGGGAATAGAAGTAAGAAGACACGATACGCCCGGACTTATAAAGAGGTTTCAGGAGGAGTTGATGGAGATGCTGTTTGATGCTCAGAGTATTGAGGAGGTGAAGAAGAATTACCGTAAAGCTGTGGAGTTTACCCTTAAAACATATAAAAGGGTTCTTTCTGGAGAAGTGGATGTTGGCGAGCTCGTTGTGGAAAAAGACTTACATAAATCCCTAAAGGAGTATTCGAGAATCTATCCTCACGTGGCTGCAGGTAAACAGTTGGAAAATTATGGAACAGCCCCAAAAGAGGGACAGCTGGTCAGATACATCTATGTGAATCACTGCAGCTCCAATCCTCTTACCAGAGTACAAGCCCTACCCCTATATGATGGTCGAAGCTATGACAAAGAGAAGTATGGTGAACTCGTCCTTGAAGCGGCGGAAACACTTCTCAAGGTATTTGGCTTCAAGAAAAAAGACGCAGACTCATCCCTCCAAAAATTGTTTGTCCAACGGACAGTGTAGAATTCTAGGAAGATTTTTTTCTTTGCTCATTTTTCCACCACGTTACTTTCTATGATACAACACTGGAAGCTTTTTGGTTTTTCAGGGAGAAATCAAAATGGAGATGCGTAGTAATCTTTTTAGGATTATTAAACCATTTTTGTGAGGAAAGATGTCTTGTGTGGCTGTGGTGCTAGTGAAGTGTAAGATTATTCTTTGTTTTTCGGGAACATTTGTGGCTCTGATTGGACTTTCTCTGAGTGATGCGCAGGTTTCAGTTTCGCTGCCTCTGTCTTCTTACATTTCTTTTTCTGGGCGGCTCGTCTGGGGTGGTTTTGGTTTCGCCGTATTTGTGATTGGTGAAATGTTGTTTTTTTCTTCGCTGGTATTCCTGTTTTTGGAAAAGAAGCTTAGGGAAGTTTGGATGGCGCAGCTTAGTAGGGCTGTGCTTTTCACCATAGGATCCCTTTTATTTGTGCAGAGGGTGGGTGGAAGCATCATACTTGATACTCCCTTTTTTGTTTTTTCAATCTATGTCGAAAATGTTTACACGGAGATGACTCAATACGTTGTTTTGTTCTCGCTCTTCACTACTCTTTCACTTGTTTTGGCTGGAGATTTCATTTTGAGGGGAGACGCTGCTGAGGGTCCTGGTGAGCGGTTCTACTTGTTGTGTGGTTTGTGTAACTTTGCACTGGGGGCCGTAATGGTTGCTTCTGTTTTCTTTACAATTTCAAACTATTCTTTCTACACTTTTCCGGGGAACGTATATTTCTATACGCAGCAAATTTTCTTTGTCACTGTCGATGCCTTCGAGGTTATTGGCGTTTTCTCAGCAGCTTTGGGCTGTGTAGTCATCGCCTTCAAGAAGAATCCCCCAAAAATTGGAAGAGGCCAAATAGTCGGGGGCTTCATTCTAATGGTGATGAGTGCCCCATTAACTTTTATCCCGCTACAGATTTGGATAGACCGATACGTTTTCTACTCGCAAATTTTAGCTCCCCTAGATCTAAGAAGAATCCATGGGATATTACCCCTGAACTTCAATCTATTTACCTACGTTTCACTCATAGTTTTCATGGTGGGTGTGCTAATCTACACTCGCGTTTCAAAATTAAAGACAGGAGTTATAATTGGATTCTTAGCATACCTTTACTTATATCCTAGTTTAAGGTTCACACTTTTTGAACATTACACTATTCCCACATTCACTCCAACAATACCCACACATATTTACTTAGGACTGATTATTGTTCTGGCAGTAACGGGGAGACCTGTAGTTTCACAGTGGACACCCTTTGACCAAATTCGGAGAAGGTTAAAGTTCCTTGCGAAGACTGTCCCACTATTCGTAGTCCTATGTTCTCTGTTGGTCTCTCTAATATTTATAAGTGGGTGTGTTGCTACGACTCCTTTTGTTCAAAAGGGGTTGAGTCCTGATGACAGAATTGACCCAAGGCTTTTAAGCCTCAATCCTGTGCCTGAGAATGTTTCAGTCATAATGAGGTTTGATAATCCCATATCGGAGGAGAACAAAACTGCTCTTAGCCACTATGACTTCTTCACTGTCACTCACATCTATGAGGAGGAATGGATGTCCTACTTTGCCATCTACGGAATTATAAATACTAAAAGTATAGACTTTGTGCAGACGTTGAGAAATTTGGCTAAAGACTTTCCCCTAAGCGTTATACTCTATGACAACGGCGATCCTTCAAATCTTCCAGACATCAACAGACATTATAGAGATTATTACTATGTAGGCTCAGACGTGCTCAGGAACTGGAACATAACGGGGCGGGAAACAACAGTGGCGGTAATTGACTCAGGAATAAACGACAACAATGAAGAAATAGCTGGAAAGAAAGAAGGCAGAATAGTATACCAGGTCAACTTCCTCACAGGACAGGAGGGAGACCCCCAAATAGTTGGAGATATTACCCCCGATTACCTCATAATGCATGGGACCTACACTGCAAGCATAGTTGCAGGAATAAAAGGAATAGCACCCGACGCAAACATCATAGACCTTAAAGTCAAAAACGACAATGGAGAATTATACTATATGACCTACACCTACGCCGTCGAGGCAGTAAAATGGTGCATAAGAAACAAGGACAGATTCAACATCTCTGTAATCGTTCTCGCCATAGGCTGCAGAGACCAAATCTATGGATCACTAACAGAAGCGGTGGACCGTGCATTTCTCAATGGCTTAGTCGTAGTCACCGGTGGAGGCGCAATAGACATAACAAAGGGTAAAATTGTAGGGGGCCTTATGACCCCCGGTATAGCTGACTGGGCAATAACGGTGGCAGCACTTAGCGAGTACACCGGTGACTGCTGGTCGCCTCTGAGCCCACTAGGTCCCTCGCCCCATTGGTATTTTCCAAAACCCGAAATAACTGCGGGATACGAAGTCACAAGCACAGCCACCTCAGTGGTTGCGGGGGTAGCACTACTCCTCGCCCAACAGTGCAACGAAGAGGGGCTTCCACCAGTCCTTAGATCCGCTATTATTCGCTGGGCTCTTATTATGGGAGCGCAACAATATGACTTGGGCACTCCTGGATGGGATGCTCAATATGGTTTCGGAAGAGTCAACGCACTTTGCTCATACCTGTTTCTCAAAAACTACTTGAAACTCTAAGGTCCTCGTTGCCTTTTTATAATCTAATCGGCCTTTTTTTGAGCCTTTTTTGGTTAGCTTTTCTCCTTACTTGAATATTTTTTCTCTGATTAGTTTCTGTGTTTTTGCTGGGTCTCCTTCATTTATGGCCTTTTCCAACTCGTCTCTACCAATTTTGTCCAGAATCTTGGAAAAGGCTTTGAGCATCTCTATGCTCTCCCTTGAAGCTTCAAGTGGGTCTTCTCTGTAGGGGTATATGTCGAGTGAGTACCAGCCGTCGTAGCCCATCTTTTCAAGCCAATAAATCAGTTCCAGATATTCTATTGTGTGTACTGAGCCCACAATCATGTCGTCGTCCCAAAGCCGGTAATTATCATTTAGGTGCAAGTGGAATAGTCTTCCGTCTCTCATGCAAAGAACCGCGGACTCAGCCATACTTTCATAAGCGGCGAGTGCGTGTCCCACATCTATGGTGACCCCCACATTTTTCATTCCAGTTTCGTGTGCGATGAGCAGGGCTTTGTCAACTGTTGCTATGTAGGAGTGTGTTCGGGGCTCTTTTAGCTTATATTCCAGGCACACCTTAACCCCTGTCTTTGCAATTTCTTTAATGGAGTCAACCAGCAGGTCCCAGGCCTTTGGATAATTGGATTGGAAGGGGTAATCGTAGCCGTCTTGCCCAAGCCAGATATTGAATGAGTCGCACCCCACTTTTTTTGTAATTTCGATTCCCCTTTTGCATACTTCAATTGCTTCCCTGCGGATTTCTGGATTCGTAGAGGAGAGGCTGCCCTTCTGCCACTTTCTATCTCCAGTAAGATCAACGCCCACCATTGAAACCCTTAGACCCGTTTCTTTGAGCACAGCTCTTAACTCTTCAAGATTTTTTTCATCCACGTTGCCCGGATATCCTAATTCAACGCCACTAAGGTCCTTTATTGTTGCAACTTTTCTAATTACTTCCTCAAGCGGCATACTGGGTCTGTAACCCTCTATGAGAAACCTGTCTCCACATGGGCTAAAAGCCCAAACACCAAGCGAAAATTTTTTCACAAAACCACCATCCGGAGCCAAATTTTTAATGTAAATTCTCATAAACTGGTTAATACATATTACTATTTTAATTGGTAAAAGTGTGTTTGGTGATTTAAATTACTTCCATGTATCTTTTGAAGGCTTCATCCCATTGCGACGCATTTTCAGGCCTATACATTCTTGGTTTAAACGAGTTTCGCACAATTTTCCGAATAGTGTGCAGGGAAACTTTATCGCGTAATGCGCAAGCTTGGGTTAGAATGTTTCCTATCGCCGTTGCTTCAATTGGACCAGCATAAACTGGGAGATTCAGTGCATCAGCAACATATTGGCAGAACAACTCGTTCCGAGAGCCGCCTCCAATAATATAAACCTCCTCCAAAGAACTCCCCAAAAGACTTTTTAGTCCCTCAAAAACCTCTCTATGCCTCAAAGCCAAGCTTTCAAGAATACAACGCACAATCTCACCACGCTTCCTAGGAGGCTCCTGCCCTGTTCGCCTACAAAAGTTTTGGATAGCTTCAGGCATACTCTGAGGATTAAGGAAAATAGGATCATCAGGATTAACGAAACATCTAAATTCCGGGCACTCCTGTGACTCCCGAATCAGCTCCCCATAAGATACATCAGTTCCCAATTTCCATTTTCTTATACATTCCTGAAGAAGCCAGAAGCCCGTAATGTTTTTCAAAAACCTAATAGTTTTTTCCACGCCTACCTCATTGGCAAACCCTACCCTCAGAACATTCTCGTCAACGAGGGGTTTGGATAGTTCGGTTCCCATAAGAGACCAGGTGCCTGAACTTATAAAGAGAAATTTCTTATCCCCTGCGGGTGCAGCTGCCACAGCAGCGGCGGTATCATGGCAGGGAGGCGTAGTAACAAGTGTCCCTCTCAGTCCCAACTCACCTTTCAGTTGATCAGCCAACTCTCCGAGAACCGTTCCGGGTGGAACTATTTTTTGGAACCAGCGGGGGTTGAATCTCAGTTTCTCTATAAGGGGCCAACACCAATCATGCTTAAATACATCGTAAATCTGAGTAGTGCTTGCCAAAGTCATCTCTGAGACAGATTTTCCGGAAAGTAGGTAGTTGAAGAAGTCGGCAATCATAAGAATCTTATCAGTGATAGATGCCACGGGAGTTTTACTCATCGCATAGAGCTGGTAAATAGTGTTTATCCTCATAAACTGAATTCCAGTATAAGAGAAAATCTCCTCTCTCGGAACCAACTTTAGTACCTCTTCCATAACGCCCTCAGTTCTGGAGTCCCTATAATGCCTGGGGTTACTCACAAGTTCACCCCTTGCATCTAGTGGAGCATAGTCAACACCCCAGCTGTCAACCCCCAAACTGGCTATTTCCCCCCCACAAATCTGAACACAACGACATAAACCTTCCCTAATCTCATCGTAGAATCTTAAAACATCCCAATAAAGCCCCCCAAACAAGCGTGTACCCTCTGTTCTAAACCTGTAAATCTCCTCCAAAGTCAGCCTATTACCCGACCAGTCTAACCTGCCCAACATCAGTCTCCCAGAACTAGCACCCATATCCACAGCAACAAAATTCTCCAATGAAATCCACCCAAAACACTAAATTGGAGAAAACCCCCTTTAATAGATTCCGCCCCCAAACTAAAAAATAAAAAATAAAAAATAAAAAAAAGAAAAAATAGAGGAAAAAGGCCTTTACCCTTGCCAGCCGCGCATTTTTATCTTCTTCTAGCCAAAACTACTGCTACGCCTAACAGCAATAAGGCGGCAGCGGCTATCCCACCGTAGAGTAGTATTTTTGAAGTTGCTTGAGCCGCATAACCTAAATATATGGCTGCAAATGTTAGTATCATAGGTAGGTAGTTTGGTTCAAGCAGAGCAAAGTATGGATCTATGTATATATTACCGTCGCTGAAATCTTCGTAAGAGAAAGCAATATTGATAGTCAGTGTTTCATTGTTTAGACTGAATGTTGAATTGCTATGGCATGGGTCATGGGTACTGTTGTATGCACCGTTAAACCAGCTGAACTCGGCAACTGGGATTCCCCAAGAATCAATGAATTCAACTTCAGAAACATCTTCATTCAGTGAGGGAACAAGTCCGCTTCCACCATTTGCTACAACTGCCCCCTCAGCCCACCGGTAGCGATACTGAAGGGAGTCACCGAGACATGAGTGCAGAGTTATCACCAAGGCTAGAAATCTAGAACTATAAGGGTTCTCTACAGTTTCTCCCTGCCATTGATAACTTGTGATATTCAATTCGAATTTTAAGGATGAAAGCTTCGGAACTGTGACGCTGGAGTCGCCGAACGAAACTTTTTGTGATTCAAAGTACAATAAAATGCCAAAAGCAAGGTTGAAGGCTCCTGTCTTTTCTGTTCCCTCTATGGAAATCTTGATGTATTCAAAAAGTGGAGGCATTTGTTGTATCAGAGGGCCCAACTCTATGGTTAATTTATTCCAATTAACATCGGTGGCCAAATTGTATTCTTTTAGAACGTTGTCTGTTCTATTATCACTATTATCATAGCATTGGTTATTGTTGGTGTCGTTGAATTCTACTAGTCTTGCAAAGTTTAAGCCGAACCTACTGTTCGCTAGTGCTCTGTGGGTGAAATTGCAAGAAACGAAACTTTGAGAGAGGTTGCACATAAACATACCCGTGAAAAAGGATCTAGTGTTGTTGTTGAACCAAGAATCCCACCAGTCGAGTGATTCTATTGATTTTTCTGGTTTGCTAGGCTCCGCTGTTGGGAGGCTTACTGTTGCTGTGGCTGGTGTTGTAAGTGCTGGTAGGGCTATAACTAGTGCAAATAGTGCTAACATTGCTATAGTTGATGCCAGTATCATCTTTCTTTTCATTTTTATTCACCCAATTTTTTGGGGAACCTTGTTTAGGAAGGTGTTATTAAAAATTTTCAGTGAACCATTTACTTTGTAACAAAAGGAGGTTTTATTAAGCCTGAAAAATTGTAAAGGAGGTTTACTATGGTTTATAACTGTTCAAAAATTTGGAAAAAAACCTTTTTTGAAAATTAATCCCCTTAAAAACGAGTAATTTTTAGGACTTTAGCGCGTCGCATATTTCCTGCAGTGTTTTTTGGTCGATTTGGTCTAGCTTGACGCTTATGGCTTTCGCAATTTTCATGCCTTTGCTCAGTAATTTATTTTGGAGGCTCTTGGTGAAGTTCGCTTTGCCCATGCCCGAAGAGACAAAGATCACTGCTTTTTTGCCCTTAGCCTTCTCCAGCTTGTCAATAAAGGTGTTCACTGGTGGTGCAATTGTGAAGTACCATATTGGAGAGCCAATGACTAGTGCATCGTACTTATCCATATTTTTGGTGGCTTTAATTTCTGGTTTCCTCCTGAGTATGCAGTCAAAAGTAATGCGGGGGTTGAGGTGTAAGAGTCCACTGCTGTACTCTTTTGTCATCTCGATTCTGAACATTTCCACTTTTCCAAGGGGTTCAATTATTTTCTGAATTTTCTTGGCTATCCTCTCGGTATTTCCAGTCTTGGAATAGTAGGCTAGTAGAACCTCCAAAATAAATCACCACCCATAATTCTTCAAAAAACATTTTCGCGTTTCCCAATTTAACTTTTTCACCGTAAACGGAAAGTATATGTTTTGGGCCACCGCACTCCTTAAATCGACGCAAGCGAACTAGATTTTCGTGTGCAAAAAGCAACAAGACCCAGAACTTGAAAACAAGCCCAACAAAAGGATC
>Ga0136652_1001247_pt1 | contig 11054 bp, 17 predicted proteins | sample ConPoolayeEmetaG_FD_94864 | JGI IMG/M metagenome (GOLD analysis project Ga0136652, IMG submission 94864) | Hot spring microbial mat communities from California, USA to study Microbial Dark Matter (Phase II) - Cone Pool mat layer E metaG... ...
CGCCCGAGGCTTCAAACTGTTTTCTTTTGATTCTTCAAGGTTGCTTTTGCTGTTAACGTTTTGTATTGCCTCGATTAGCTGTTTAAGGTAGTTTTCACACGCTTTCGACACATTTATGCCTAATTCGTGTGCTTTTAGGTATGTTTCTTTATCTATACTTACGGACACCTTGGTTTTCATCCCTTGCTATCCTCACACATGCGCATAATTACGCATGTGTAAGTTTATGTAACTTTCAAGTTTTAAGATTTTTTCTAAAAAAATGGGGGAATTGAGTGTGTCTATTTTGCGTTTATGAGATTTGATGTGCCGAATATATGCTTGCGTAGTCAAGATAGAAACCGTTTGTTGTGTCTATGAAACTTGGTTGTGTTGTTGGTGAAAAGTATTTAGTCCATCCGTTTAGATTGTTTTCGAATCTCTCTTCAAATTGCAGGTTCCAGCTATTTCCACCGTCTGAGCTTGTCCATATCTTTAAGTGATCAAGGTAGATTTTTGATGCTACTGTGTTGCTACGATCTCCAAAGGTTATGCTTGTGAATATTCTGTTACTGCTGTCGCTGTTGCCTTGAATCATCCAAAGATTATCATTTATTATGAACCAAATAGTGCCACCAGTATGATACATCCGCAATTTCCACCAAGTATTCATGTACGTTAGATCTCTCGTGTTGTAATAGACTGTAAAAGATCCGCCACCTGCAGTTATGTATTTGAAGAATATTTGAAATGTTCTATCAGGGTTTATCCGTGCACCTATAGTATAGTATCTTCCATCTGAAGTGCCTATGGTCATAAATTCGATGTCGCCTGTTTGTGTTGCTACTGCCTCAAAGTTAGCAAAGCATTCAAATGCATCGTATCCGCTTGTTGGGAATAACATGCCTCTCTGTGCATAGACGTAAGTATTGACATAAGCACTCCAAGAGTTTTGATAGCCTTGCAGACTCAAGTCATGCCAAGTGTTTAAGACTCCGAAGTAATTTCCTTCAGGTATATATGTTGTTGTAACTTTTGCCATCGGGAACCAACTGTGTTTATAGACGTTATGCGTACTGCATGCCCAATCATATAGTACTTGAATATCATTTCCTACCAAGCAGTACCAACTAAAGGCTATGATGTTGGCAATGCCAAAGTTGTTCATTATACCTGTTGCGTGTGTCGGATCATGGAAGCTGTGCTCTGAAACTATCACCTGTTTGCCCAATTGACTTCTCAATGTGCCTAAGTATTGTGCGCCATCAGTATTCCACCAGATGGTCCATGCGAGAATATCCTGTGATTGATTTAGGTAGGTTAGGTATTGCGTTTTTGTCATTGAATCAAACCAGAATCCGCCATAAACTGTGGTTGTTGTTTCATGCCAAGGTGCTACTGCCGAGTGTGTGAAAGGTATCGTGCTATATTGCTTCCATGTATCATGCAACATTTTAGCGTAATTTATCATCGTTGTTACGTTATTGTTGAAGGCTACTTGTCCACCTACTGCACCACATATCGGACAGGTGGTGTTCCCTTCAAGTTCGTTTTCACCTGAAAAAGCTATGATTCTGCTATAATAGGGGTTGAGTCTTGTAGCGATTTGCGAGTATAACGATTGTGCTTGCTGTTGTGTAAGTAATTGGTGTGTCTGTCGGATTCCGCTTAGTTGTATTATTAATCTTTGGCTAAAGCTCTGGGCAAAGGTTGGCACATAATAATCTATTTGATTAAGTAGCGGTGTGAAATTTGTTGTTGATGTTAAATCAAAGTCCAGCTTTATGTAATTGAAAGAAATTCCATATTTAGTGCTCAGTTGTGATAGGACATAGCTAACGAAATTGAAAGGGTTGAAATTTGGATTTTGTTGCCTCTGTGTTTCCAACCAGTTGATATTAATGGATCCTGAATAAGCATCTCTGTAAGACGTAGCAGAGTATCCGCTTGGAATAGTTGCGAACATTGAGCAGATAACTAACGCTATTGTAGCACATGCCAAAGTTTTTCTCATTCATGGTCTTTTTCCTCCACCTTACAACCAGATGGTTGGCTACAACCTTCAACTATAACAACATAACCGTAAGGGCTTTCACAAGTCCAAAGCACACGTACATTTTCTTTTGTTTTTAGAACTTGCTTGCCTATGCTTCTTGCGAGAGCTATAACATCCCCTAAATCAGAATCGTCCCTTTTTTGAGGTTTGACTATTAGGGCTTTCCTTACTAACAAGGCATTCCCTCCAGATCCAATACGAGTTTGGCGTTTGTAACCTTATCTTTCCACTTGTCTGCTTCTATAATCCACTTTTTGCGCCATTCCTCACCATGCAGATGCCACTGATCAAGCACCATACTAAATTGTCTGGTCTTTTGCTCAATGAGTTGCTTTTCCTTAAGTTGCTCTTGCGTCATCACCCGTTCAAGACTTTCATCTTTCACAAGCTTCCTGCTATATCGATAACTGTAAACTTCATAGACTTCCCTCGGAATCAGTTGCTCCGTAAACAGAGCTTTAGTTAGCAAATGCAAAATTGCATACTGCTTATCAAGATCATGCTTCGCCATGTACTTGATCAAGGCGCTACGAAGTTCAGGCGCAAGGCACAGCTTAACAATGTGAGGTTTGTCGTAACTCATTAGATCACCTTCGCAGTGGAGAAAGATAGTGTAGTGTAAGGAGATAGCAGACGTAAGTAAGTAATTACATAAACATTACATTCATTCATACATTCATCACAGTCCTACATAATTTCAAAATTCACCTCATTTGAGAAAACGGGAAATTTTAGAGTTTAGCCAATTCCAAAAATTAGAGTTGTTTGGAAAAACTTTAAGCATGGATAAGATTCCGAGCACAAAGCCCAAGATGAACTCAAGCATTTTGGTTCACCAGAACTTTTTTAGTTTTTGTTAGTGAGTTTATGATGTGGTCAATTTCGTAGGCGTTTGTTACAAATTCAATCCATGTGTTCCATGTCCAAATGTTGCTTTTGCAGTAGCTTAGTTCTTCAACGTGGTAATTGCCTTTGATGAAAAAACATAATTGTGGATGTGGTGCTGTTTTTGCGCCATATGGTAACAGTTTTATTCCTAAGCTTGTTGTTTCTCCGTTCTTTTGATCAGAGTAAGCAACTCTGGGTTTTACTGGTGTGTCCTTCCAAAGTTGCATTGGGAAAGCTTTGCAACTTTCAAGTGGGATGTTAGCAACTAAGAAACCTTCAGGTATCCGTTTCTTTTGTATTTGTGCCATCATTTGCGCATACCTTTTCTTTCTTTATGTCTCTGTCAATTAATTGCCAAATTATTGCGCTGACTAAGCCACATCCTTCATAGCGGTGTAAGCTTTTAGGGTCGATTATGCCGGGGGAAATAAAGACGGGTTTGACTGCTTTGATGTAGCATGCACAAGCTTCAGTAAGGCATTCACTTTTAGCGAAAGGACAGAATTTAGGCATCGTCATATTTGATTGCCTCTGTGTTGCGGTATTGATCGTTTATGAGAATTCTTACAAGTTCAGAGTAGCATTCTAATCCATAGAATTTTTTCAAGGTGTTTGCTTTTTGTAATAGTTCGCCATCGAGGCAAACTCTTACTTGGATGTTGTCTTTTTCGGCTTTCATGTAATCCCTCGTGCTTCTGAATTACTCTGGATTACAATATAAATGTTTTTAACGTGTTTGTGCTAAAATCATGTTGAAATTTAGCTGAAATACGCAAATTTTATATGTAGTAACGTAATTAGAAGTTACTTGGTGTTACAGTTGAATGAGGAAAAAGAGGCACCTCAAGTAAGGGTCGTTTTTGAAGGCGAAATGCGCAAAAGGTTTGAGTCTGTAAAACGGTACTATGGTTTAGAAAAAAATGCTGATTTAGTGAGGTTGCTTGTTACGCTACGTTACGAGGAACTGAAAAAGGAAGGGAAAATCTAGTTAGAAAATATCAAATGCTCCAAGTTCGTGACGGATCTTCTCAAATTTGTTTTCATGCACTAAATCCCGCAATTTCTCAATCTTCCTTCTAATTGCTTCATAATCATTGGTTTGCTTAGTAACGTTACAAATAACTTCTAAACAATCTTCCCATCCACGAATATATAACGCATCAACCATTAGGTTCACCTTTTAGCTCTGGAAGAGTCTTCACTGAAATTTAAGTATGCTATCAAAACATATCTCAGCTTACGTAGAGAGAGGTGAGTTAAAGTGAAAATTTACTTTGAGAGCTTAACAAATAAATAAACTGAAAGAAAAATGCATAGTACAACTATGCCAAATGTTGTCGTGTTTTCATACCATTTAGCTTCTTCTGTTGTTGGCGTAGGCGTTGGAGATGGGTTAATAACTTGAAATACATCCCAAGTCGGTGTTACTCTGATTATTTCTCCGCTTTCAGGGTTTATATTGTATAAAGCATATATCGCTTCTGTTGAGTTACTCCAATCCCAGAGCTTATAAACCGCTGTGATATGCGGATTCTTCATAACGTTATCTGCTACATATTGAAAGTCTTGCGTATACCAACAAAGCACTTCATCCACATGCACAGGTTTATCGTAGAGTTCGCCATAGTATAGTGCTGTTAAGACTGCTTCTCTTGTTTTGTTATATCCTTCTGGATCTACGCCGTAAAGCGGAGAATAGCGGTAGGCGATTAGATTCATGCCTATGTAGTCGCTGTAGTTTTGCCAAATGGGCAAAACATCATTTTCAAAACTTGGATTAGTTACATTAAAGTAATTATGCCAAAGGTAGAACGGAAATGTTATCTCGCAACTGAACGGAATAGCGCTTATGCTTTTCCAAATTGTATATTCCCTTTGCATTATGGTTACAGCATCAGCTTTATTCTCAAAACAGAAATAGGCTTCATTGAAACCGACAAATAACTTAACATTTGTGTGATTGGCAAGACAAGCGTTAAGTTTGCCATACCATTCAGCATAAAATTCTGTGCTAAAAGAAGCTAATTCAAATTGCCAATGATGCGACATGTATCCGTAGGGAAAACAGTAAATCGCTTGAACTACAACATTGTAAGTTGTTAGGTTTGAAAGGTAACTTTCTAAACGGTTTATAGCGTCATCCATTGCCTCGGTTGTATTATCATAGATATTCACCATGACAGAAACGCCATCTACGGAACCGAGATCGTTAAGCATGTAGATGATGTTTTCCATGCTTGTGCCTTCATGAAACAGAACATAAACCTCGTAATCCGTAGATGCAGAAGCGTAACTAAAACTAAGCAAACATAGAATAGCACATATTGCTATTGCCGTTAGTTTGCGCATTTCTTTTCACCTTGAATATAAAAAAGAAATGGGAATTAGAATTTTTTGATTTGCCTTAGCACGAGACCAAACATGGCAAAGACTACTATCACTGGAATGAATGCCAAAACTGCATCGCTAACATTACTTGTGGTTTTCGCCATAGTAACGCTATCCAAGGTATTCGCTAATGCATAGCTCTGTATCGTTGCCGTTGCCTTGAATACGGTGAAACCGAATGATGTTAGCGGTGATGTGCTACCGCTTCCTGCATATTGCACATAAGTTATTCTTGTGCCGTTTGGTGCATACAAAGTAGCGATGTTTGTAGCGCTATCAAATGCTATTATGCCTTCAGTTGGGAATACGCTTGAAAGTGTTTGGTACACTTGGTTAGATCCGACTTTTAAGCGAAAATCATAGCGATCGTTATAGTGGTTGAAACCTATTAGGTATTCAGTTGCGCCGTTAGTAGTCCATAGCTCTATTGTTCTGTCCATGTTGCTTTCGCTGTACCATGTAACATCATTGAGCTTATAGTACAAATATACTTTAGTGGTGTTATAGCCAAGCTCTTGTATTGTCTTATAGTAAATGATCTTGCTTGTGTTGGTTGTGTACGTAGGCACTAAAGTTACGCCTTTGCTGGAAAAGTCAGCATAGCCGGTATAAGTTTGCCAATGTGATTCGTTGAAGTCGTTGCTTTTGATGGTGGCGCCTAAAACTGGTGTTATGCCTATGCACAGCATTGTTAAGGCGATCACCGCAAGAAGCGCTTTCCGCTTTTGCATTTGCGGATCGCCTCCCTTAGAACTTGCCAAATTTCTTTAGCAGTCCCAAAACCATGCCAAGCATAGCGAAAGTGATGATCAATGGCATCCATTCGAGCACAGTGGAAGTTATATCTGAGCTCATTTTTATCCTCCAAAAAATACTTTGTTTGTCTCAAATAAAACATTTGTTAATCAAATTGTTTAACAATGTTTAAATTGGCACATTTTGTTATGTTTAGAACATGGCAAAAAACGATTGCGGAAGATTAAACCTGTACTTGCCAAAAACACTCATCGCATGGTTAGCAAAACAAGCGGAAGCAAACCACCGCAGTCTCAACAACTACATCAGCATAATTCTTGAGGAACACAAGAAAAAGGAGGTAGCGCCATGTATATCGGCGCATTAATACAGTTCCCCGACGGCACAAGAAGAATCGTTGAAGCAACAAGCGAACATGACAGCATAGCAGTAATGAAGTTTACTACAAAAATCGCAAAGTACGCAAAAAAAGAAAACAAGCTCGTGAAGGTATGCGCAGACGACTACAAGGCGTTTAAAGTTTTGAAGAAAACTCTCGGAATCTCAAGCGTTGAGTTCGGCTTTCTGGATGGTGATTATCCACGAGAATAAAAACCGCAACTTTACTACTAATAGCCACTTTAATTCTGCCGTTACTTGTTACGCAAGCTCATGCAGTAGATTACCAGGTGCAAGTTACAGTAATCGAAAACGGCACTCCAAAAGTAGGCGTGACGGTGCAACTTTACAACACTTGGCTAAACTATAGCCAATACCAAACAACGAACTCTACAGGCGTAGCAGTTTTCACTTCAGTACCCTACGGCGACACCTACCAAGCACAATACGGTGCTCATGGAAGTGGATGGTTCAACCTGATAGGTGAGGTAACATATGCAACAATCGAGTATTCAACAACTGGTGGAGGTTCATCAGGTTGGACACTGACAGGGTACAATGGATCTTGGGATAACGTAGCTTCGCCATATTATCTAAGTCACAGCGGTTGGAATGCTGATCCTGCATTTGCTAACTTCACTTATGGCACGATAATCAGTTTAAGCGATGGACAGGGAATTCAGCTTAATTTTACGGTTAGCATCCAAGGCGACCGACGTGAATGGTGGTGGTGGGAAGGCACCAAACGCTTCTACTTTGCTATTGGACTGCATGGTTCTGGCGGATCAGGATATGCCTTGTACTATATTGCACATGAACAAGGCATTATCATGCGCACAAGTGAAGCTAAGGTCGGCACACAATTACAGTATAACGTAGGAAAACTTTTCCCTACAACCATAGGCGAAACTGTGGACACGACAGAAGCTGAATGGTACATACAGCTTATCCGTGTCAATAGCACCACGTTGAAAGTTGTTTATGCAACTAACTTTTTGTCAGGTGGAGGCGGAAGACTTGATGAGGTTTTTGAAGGTGCACTTAAAACTTTCACTGAAACTTTAACAGTTTCTCCAAGCGTCTGGGACAATCCAATTTTAAACTTGTATGTTGGTCATGATGGAAGCGGAGAATTTGTTTGTAACTTTGCTGATCCTTACATTGGAACAATTGCGGTTTTAGAGGATCAACCTCCTCCAAAAGTTAGCAATCCTTTCCAATGGGTTACGGACGCATTTAATTTTCTATACCAAATTGCCTTAATCGTAGGTAACTTTATGGGTTATTTAATTCCAATTTTGCCTTTCCTTTTTTTGTTCTACCTGCTTGATGTGATAATAACAAGCGTACAGGTTGGATCGGTGCAACCAATAGGAAAATTTGCTCTAATGATGTGGGATTTTCTGCTAAAGATCTGGGACGTACTCGTTAAATTTGGTCAATTAATTTGGGATGCTATAACTTTCTGGACGTGATTAACCATGACAAAACTGAAACTAAAAATAAACCTTGTAGATAAACGCAAAATTTTTCCAATTAAAGCGCAGTACGATCCAGAAACACGTATTGCAACAGCTAAGCGTAGCTTACGGCAAAATTTTCCGTCTAAATTTGTCGTGGATCCAAATCATATTTATCAAGAAAAGAAAGGAAGAAAATTTGAGTTTGTTTGTTATGTTGATGTAGCTTCACGGCAAAGCATCGATACACTTGAAGCGCATGCAATACATTCGGAACAAGCTATTGATGGAAAAATTAAAAACACATTAGATTACTTAATCGAGGAAAGATTCTGGAAGTCTCTAATCCAAAAGGCAAAGTTGCCATTAAGCACGGTGCTACTTCTGCTTTTTGCAGGTTGCGGATTATTCTACCTTGTCCGTGAGATTTTACTTCCAATTTTCGGAGTGAAGTAAAATGGACGATAAGGAAAGACTGAAAAAGGAAATAATGCAGAAAATCGGTTTAAGCAGTAAAGAGGAAGCAATAGCAAAAGGCATAAGTGATCTTTCAGATGAGGAAAAGCTTGAGTTTTTCAGCAATTTAGCGCCTCTTGAAGATGATCAAATCGCCTTGATGGCAATAATCGCTAAGCGTTATGATATTCCTTGGATACAGGATCTTGTAAGAATGAAGCTAAAACTACGTACAAGCGTAAACGGATGGAGAGCTAACCAGATCGTAGCGGTTGCAACTGAGAAGGTAAAACAGGAAAGACGCAGTTTGTTAGGTCGCATACTAAGACGGAATGAAGAAAAAAAGCGTTTTGAGGTTGAGCAGTTTGAATGATGTGATCGTTGCTTTGCTATGGTTCATTAGCGGTTTTCTCTTGGGACTGGCGATATATCCAATCATAATTTTAAGGGATGGGGACGAATGAGTGTAGCAAAAAAGAAATATGACATCGAAACTCAAACTCTGCAAACACTTAGCCAAAAACTTGCATCTAAGCGGTCTGACCTTGCAGATTACGCTTGTAACTTAAACGCTGATAAACTCGCCTATTTGGACCTTATAATTAAAGCGTATGCTAATGATGCAGAATTATTTGAATGGTTAAAGGCGATACGTGAACAGGTGAAACTTCAAGGTGAAGCTCTCTGGATCATGAACGCTGATGTGCTGACAAATCTTGGTTTGAAAGTTGGTAAAACAGGGACGCGTGAAATAAGTGGAAAGCGTACAGAGTAATTATAGCAAAGAATTAGCTGATTTGGTATGTACTTTTTTTAGGCAATGGAAGTATCCAGTTTGCATCATTTATGGTAACCCTGACACGGGAAAGACTGATACAGCTTTACTTTTTGCTGAAATAGCAAAAAATGAGAATGTGATTGATTATTTTGCTTGTAACATTAACACTTATGGATTAGGCGAAAGAATCACATCTTTGGATCGCCTTGATTACTGGTTCAAGAATCAGGTAGGTAGAAAGTTATTCATTTTGGATGAAGCGGGAATACATGATGATAGTAGAAATCCGTTAAGTCAAATGAACAAGCGAATAAGACATGAGATCTTCATCATCCGCAAATTCAAAGGACACGTTATTTTTATCTTACAAGAACTGGAAGATTTGGACAAATGGAAGAATAGCGAATTGACTGGAATGATAGTAAAAAAACAAGTTTTTGACGGTGAATATATCGCTAAGATAAAATGCAAATGGATAGAAGAACTCATAACTGTTAGAGATTTTCCTAAAACAACAATAAAATATGATACATTGGACATATCACCTTTCACGCTTGAGGAAGAACTTTCAGAAAGCGATTTACAGCTTAAAGGCATACCTAACCAAGTAGCATATCTTTACTGCAAAACTGGAAACTTTGCAGTAATAGCGAAAACGCTTAAAGATCAAACTGGTAAGGATTGGAAAAGGGAAGAAGTCAAACGTGCCTTGCAACAGTACCTTAGGCAAACGTTAAGGATGCAAGGCGCTTAAAGCTGTTACGTAACAAACATGCGTTTGAGTTGAGGAATGCGCTTCTTATATTGTTACCTTATGCATTTAGAAACCGATTTTTTCCATGCCTTACCCTATTAAGGTAGGGAACCGCTACGTAACAAAAGAAGAAATTTTTAGGGACCTATCTCGTAAACTTTACGATATAGATCCGTTGGTCCATAAAACTTTACCTTCTCTTGAATCTCTGCTATACCCTTGAATGCTCTATCCTTCAAGTCTCCAATTAATGTAGGGTTAAAGTAGTGTTGCATGAAAACGCTTGAGCTAACTCTACCATGCAAAAAGTTAATCTCGGATTCCCTAAGGTACTTAGTCATAAGCGTACCATGCGCTTCCCTAATATCGCCAAATCTTAAAGGTAAATGCCTTCTCTGCACAAGCTTCTTAATGTACTCTCCATGAGGCAAAGCTTCCGAATAACAAATATCATCTATAAGATCAGAAGGCACAAACGAAACAAACGCTTTCTTAGTGTTTCGCAGGAATACTTCTTTAAATCTAAAGTGTTCCAGAACCGCTTTATCGTCATTATAATAACTGTTCAAATTTCCTTCCTTATGCAACTTAACAACAAGGTTGTAGGATTCTACACATTCCATGAATCGTAACCCTGTAATAGCTAAGAAATCCATAAAAAACACAAGCTCAGGTCTTGCCTCTTTCACCTGCCTAACCCATTCCCAAACATTATTTGGATCCTCTGTTTTGGTTAAACGATCAATAATTACATCATCCGCACTTCTACCAACCCAACCCAAACCGTAATTCTTCAGAAGCGCTTTCCAACACTCATATTGACCAGTAAACTTGGCAAAAGCACTAAGCGCCTTCAAAACATTAGGACGCACACTTTCCCCCAAATTCCTAACCTTAGAGAGATCCTTACTAAACAAACAGTCATAATACTGCTGAGCATAATTGAAAAGATTAACACCGTACGTTCTGCTATAACCTTGCTGTTGGATCCACTCACGGAAATGATGCCAATCATCAGCAGTTCCACTAAAACTAAAACTTGGTAAGGTAATGGTCGCGGGTCCAAATCCCGCCCGAGGCTTCAAACTGTTTTCTTTTGATTCTTCAAGGTTGCTTTTGCTGTTAACGTTTTGTATTGCCTCGATTAGCTGTTTAAGGTAG
>Ga0136652_1001248_pt1 | contig 11048 bp, 13 predicted proteins | sample ConPoolayeEmetaG_FD_94864 | JGI IMG/M metagenome (GOLD analysis project Ga0136652, IMG submission 94864) | Hot spring microbial mat communities from California, USA to study Microbial Dark Matter (Phase II) - Cone Pool mat layer E metaG... ...
TCTCGTAGGCCATAGGATGAGTCCCTCTCTAAAACTTGATCGAGAAAAATTTTCCATAAAAATAATCCTACAACCTACTATTTTCAAGGGTTTTATGGCACATTTTTCAGTGTGAATTAATTAGGTAAGGGACAAACCCTTACCCTACAAATATTTATTATCGGTATCCGCCCGACCGTTGCGAAAAAAATGATAAAAAGTAACCGCTGTGAGCATCTGGAAAGCAAATCCCACTGCGACCGGCAACATCTCTAAGCCCTTAAAACTCATGGCCGCTATGCCAATGGCAATAGGCAGGTTCTTCATTCCCGATGAGTAGGTGATGGCTATGTTTTTTCCCCTGGGAAAAAATTTAAGGCTCACTATGTAAGCTACTAAAAAAAGAATGGGGAAGATCAATATTGTCGATATTACCAAAGGACCTATGAGTCCTATGTTTTTCATAATGGGAGGGATATTGGTATTAATTGCCATAAACATCAGAAATACCGCCATAGTTGCCGAGATGGCCGGCATCACCGGCAAATACTTCTGGACATTAATCTGTCTTTCTATAAGTTCTCTTAAAGCAATACCACCCAGCACTGGCAAAAGCACAGTATAAATGAGCTGTCGAAACATCCCCCGTGTATTCACCTTAACAAATGTGCCAGCAAACACGGACATGAGAATGGGTATGAGGAATGGAGCCAGAATCATAGTGGTAGCGTTGATGACTGTGGCCAGTGGAACATCTCCTTTCAGGAGACCAGCCCAGACAAGGGCCATACCAGCACAGGGGACCACACCGATTAAAATCAGGCCAGTGGCTAAATCAGAATCCCCGGATAGGAAAATGAAAGCTAACAGCCAACACAAGAAAGGAGCAAAAAAGAAATTCAACACCAGTCCAAAAAAGAAGCCCTTCCAGTCTTTAACTGCTGTTGCTAAGCTCCTGAAGGTAATGGTGAAGCCCATAGCGGCTATCATAATAATGATGAGAGGAGTATTAAATTGACGAATATAGACACCAGGCCAGGCAGTGAAAAATCCAATGACCACTCCTACGATCAGCGTAGTGATAATAATGTAAGTATACTTCTCCCTCACAAACTTAGCATAGTTCATTATAATCTTCATTTGTTCACCTTGACTTAATTAGAAACTTATTATTAATCCTCCCGGATGGCCTTTACAATGAGCTCTTTCGCCTTCTTCACGTCATCCTGAGAAACATAGTCCATTAAAGGTTTCATGTTTTGACCGATGTCCTCGTGAAGAGCCTTCTTTTTCATACCAATATCTCTTGCCAGAACGATGCTCTTTGTCACTTTAAACCCAGCCTTCTCTGTCATCTTCCGACTGCACTCAAAGGGACAGCCATCCACGGTGACAATCTTTTTTGCTGCCTTGGTCTTTCCCATGACGGGGGGAATCTTTTCGGGCAGTGCCCCCAGGCAGCCAATGGCCACCTTTTCCAGTCCAAGCTCTTTTACTGCCTCGAGACTGGCCAGGGCACTGGTAATGCCTGTATTGGATAAACCTCCAAAACATGAAAAGATGATGTTTTCGTGAGTCTTCATTCCTTCTTGCCAATGTTTCTCTTCTGCCATCTTTTTTACCTCCTTTCACTTATTAAAAAATATCGTGACCGTGTCCGTGTTTCGTGTCCCTAACCCATATTAATCCCGCTATTTTACTTAAACTTCTTCTCCCCTGCACGGATCTCTATATTCAGTCTGTTTTCCTCCAGTGGGAGGATGCAGACAAATTTTTCGTTATAAACACAGGATGGATTATAAGCATAGTTGAAATCAACAACGATTCGATAACCTGGCATCAAAACCTCTGCATCGAGGTAACGCCCTCCTTCATAAGTCTCTTTGCCATTGGTTTTGTCATAGAAGGGAATGAAAATCATGTCACTACCAATTGACTTATAGAGTTCCAAAGAATATTCCTTCCCATTAAAAGCAAAATGAAATTTTCCATATCGAATGTATCGTTTTTTAGGCCCCTTATTTGTTGGGAAAGTAGCATAATACTTTGGATTATTGATATTAATGATATAACGCTCAATCTTTCCCTCAAACCGGTACCTTAGATCGATAGGAAAATAGTGAAGGCCTCTAAATCGCGTTTTATCTGACTCTTCAAGAGGGGAATTTGGAGCATTTTTAAAAAAATGGTCCCTCTCTTTACGAAAATTTTGGATGTCCTGGATGATCTTTTCTTTTGTTTCAGATTCATTGGGGTAGATGGGTTTAAGAGCCCCTAATAGAAATACAATTATTCCCATCCAGAGAACAAATTTAGTCAAATGTTTCCATTCCATTATTTTATACACCTTCAATTATCCTTCTTAGGAAGCTTGAAAATATCTATTAATGGAAGAGTTAGGCCCACTTCAGGTTGATAACGCATATAGGAAGGAATGGGATAACGAATTCCTTTCTTATGGGTTTCCGCAAGCCCCAGAATGAAATCTTTAAGATGGGAAGAGGGGATGACATAAGCCATTTCATGGTCTTGGACTGTAGCCCAGACCCGATCTCCATTTCCCGGAACTACCACCTTAGGAGACTGATCAAGGTAGGCTCCTAAAACGCCTTCCGTACATGTTCCTGCCCTGCCGGAGAAAGAACTTGTTATAGGATCCCCTTTTCTATAAGTGCTTCCATGGAGACATCGCATCAGTTGGGCAGGATTCAAATAAAAAAGAATCACATCTGGCTCTACCTTCGTCCATTCTAAGGGAGAATAGACCACAGCCTCACATTTGCCGGGTTCTAAGGCTCGAGTAGAGCGAAGGATTTTTAGCCCCACCTCTTCATTAGAGGCATAATGCATTCGAATGAAGAAGTTAATTGCCCCCTCTTTTTCAATGGATTCCCATCCATAAGTATATCCTGAAATGGCGCATCCTAAGTCTTCCCTGGTCATTGCAATTGTCCACCCATATCTTCGGCAAATACTTTGCGCCTGACAGTGGGCAATCTTAACTTTAAGTTCTCTCAAAGGAGTTCGGGTGCCATCCGGGACCTCCTTTTTATCTTTTAGAATCTTAATGGCCACTGGAAAAGTCTCAGGATTTAAGTAACGCCTTATCTCCTTTCCCATCTCTTGCCACTCTTTCATTAACTTGTCCTCCCTATTTTGAATTCGAATGAAATAATCAAAATCCTTCTGGGACATCGTATCCAAAAGAGGTAAGTAGGTTGAATAATGGTTTTCGTTTCTCTTCATACTTTTCCGAAAATAGGGGTTTACATTTTGAGATTTCAGTCTCGTGTCTTACCAACTTAAAGGCAAAGGAAAAACAGGTTCTTTCCCCACACTCCTTGCAGTTTGTTCCTGGAAGAAATTTAAGTATATCTGCCGATTTTAATTCTTTTGGCGTCGTGTAATTTGGTTGAATCTTCTCCCGATTTTGATAGGTTTCATTGATGATCTGTTTTAACCTCTCCATCACCTGTCTCGCCTCGTTTTCATCCTCAAGTTTGGTAATGGCGATCTCCTTGGGTCGAAAGGTCACAAGATGGCCTTCCATCTTTACAGTCAGAATTTTGCTTTGATCAATGTAGTGAAGACCTTTTAAAACTCGATTGAGGTAGGGGAGTATTTCGGTGATATCTTCGGAAAGTGTCACAATCGCATTAACCTTCTCTGCCGAAAAATTACATTCTGGAAGAACGATTCTTAATTGATAATCATTGAGCAACATCTTCTCTGCCTCCTTTTTTCTTCAGGGTTTCCAATTTACCCTTCTTCACCGCAATAATTTCTGCAGCGATGCTAATGGCAATCTCCTCAGGGGTTTCTCCACCAATGTCCAGGCCAATTGGGGCATAAAGTTTTAAAAAGGCTTCTTTCGGAACTCCCATTTTCTGAAGGTCCTCTTTCATCGTTGATATCTTCTTCATACTTCCAATCATTCCAATATACCTGAAATCCTTTTGAATCAATTGATTTAGAATCTCTTTATCTTTTGAAAATCCTCTCGAGAGAAGTACAATATAGGTTCTTGAATCGGAAGGAAGATCTCTGGCAAATTGCTCCATATTGGTTAAGATTAAATTTTCAATCTCGGGGAACATATCCTTTTGAAGAAGCTCTGGGCTATCGTCAATGACAGACACAAGAAAACCTGATCTCTGCAACAATGGGGCAAGAGACCTCGTAATATGACCAGCACCAAAGATAATCAGTTTATCATCAGGAAGAATAGGTTCAATATATACCTCGACTTCTCCTCCACACATCATATCGAGTTTCCCTTTTTCAGGATCCAGGATAAAAGAGGTGAGTTTAGGGTTTCCCTCTTTTATCATCTCCAATGCCTCTTCTATAACCCTTTTTTCGAGATCTCCACCGCCCATCGTTCCAAAAGTCATTCCATCTTTTTGAACGATCATTTTTGCCCCAGCCCTTCTTGGGACCGAGCCCTGAGTTTTAATAACAATAGCAAGAGCAAAGGGTTTTCCAGTTCTTTTTAACTCCACTGTTTTTTCAAATATATCTTCCATTGGCTCTCCCTCTCTAATTCGTTTGGGATTCTATGAATTCAGGCGGAACCTTTAGACCAGCATTCTTCAGGGTTTCAAGGAGGATCTTTCGTTTCTCTTTAAATTGATCTGTAAAAAGAGGATGACACTTTTCAATCCCAATCTTATCATCAACCAATTTGAAGGCAAAGGCAAGGCAACTTCGGAACCCACATTCTTTACAATTTATTCCAGGAAGAAGCTTTTGAATATCGGATGGTTTGAGCTGATCCCCTGAGGAATAGTTGGGTTCAATTTGGTCCTTTTTTTGGTAAGTTTCGTTAATCAAATCTTTCAGCCAATTTAGAACTTCCTCAGCCTCCTTTTCATCTTCGATCAAAGTCATGGTGATATGGTTGGCATGGAGGGTGATCAGTTTTTCTTCCTTCCTGATGGTTAGGGTGAGAGCAGGATGATTGTAAATACACCCTTTAATAATCGCATTGAGATAGGGAAAGATTTCGTGAATTTCGTCTGAAACCTCTGCAATGACACGAATCTTTTCTGGATCAGCAATGCATGGAAGAATTCGAGTGATTTTGTAAGAATAAATGAGCATCATTCCCCCTGAAAAAGGGGACAGGCTACTTTTTTTATTTATTTTGAATCCTATTTATGAGTTACTGATTAAATTTTACTTCCTAAAAAGTAGCCTGTCCCCTTTTTATATAACCCCATAAGAAGAGGGTTATCAATATTCCTGCCAGTACAAAGAAGAACAGGGCAGTTATTAGTTTAATGGTTGAAGTCCTCCTCTGGAGAAAGAAGGATAATTGTTGTGAAGTGGTTCCCCAATAGACAATACCGAAAATAGCCACCAAGGGCAGAATATAGACGATATTGTATAAAATAAGGTAAAGCATAGCACTGTCTCGAAGGGATGGAATGTTGGTGACAAAAAGGATGGTTGGGAGATAGACCTGACTGGTACAGGTCGATTGTAATAGGGTAACAATGAAACCAATAACGATCGCTGCGAAAAGAAGGCGAGGGGATTTACTCTCTTCTCCTCTTTCGAAGTCTCCTTCTTTTGTTCGAATGATCCGATGGATCCTTTTCTTTAAAGAGTTTGGAACCTGGAGGGTCATTTTGGAAGGACGACCTCGTTTGACCTGGAGATAATCATAGAGGCTGAATATTCCAAGAAAGAGGGATAAGAAAAAAGTAATTAAATAGATAATCTTAGAGAAGAGAGGGAATAAAGAAAACTGTTGGACAAAACCAAGGATTCCGAAACCGAGTAATAAATGGGTGAGAAATCCTGCTCCAGTAAAGCCAATTCCCACCCAGAGGATTTCTTTCCGTGTCCGTCCTACCATTGTAAGATAAGAGATAAAGAAGACGAGGGTTGCCAGGGCACATGGATTAAGTCCTTCGATTAACCCCGCAAGCAAAATAGCCAATGTTCCAAAAGATTTAAACCGTTCAATAATGGATTCCTCTGCTTTTTTAATCTCATCCTTAGAAAACAAAGGAGTGGGCTTCCTTGAAGTCACACCTTGCCCTGTTTGGACACTATATTTTTGAATCAATCCTTCCACTTTAGTCTCTGAAATCTCTTCGGGAGCGAGAAAGGCATCACCAATAAAGAGGCTTGGAGCAATCAAACGTTTCTCCTGAGGAAGGCTTAAACGATTGGATAGGGTTTCATTTAGTCGTTTACCATCGATTGAGTTCAAATCAATCTGTGTAATATGAAGCTGAGGATATTTTTGCTGAAGATATTTTAGCAGGTAGCTTGCTCGATCACATTTCGGGCAACCCTTCTGATAAAAATAGATTAATTCGGCTTTAAAGGTCTTTTCAGAGACTTCCATTTTAGAGGGAATTTCAAGGGGAGGAAGACTTGGGATCAAAGATCCGCTCATCTGATATTCAAGGATGATGGGATCTAATTTTTCTATAATTTCTTGCTCCCCAAAGAGCATCCGATCTCCAATAAATAGAGCAGGAAGCTCATCAGCCTTACGATGAAATTTCTCTTCAAGTTTTAATAAAGCCTCATAATGGGAAGGATGAGCGAGATCAAAGGTTTTGATCTCGAGAAAAGGGTACATGGCTTTGAGAGTTGGGACATAACTTTGGAGGATGGCCTGACAACTTGGACAGTCCTCAGCATAGAAGATATAGATAGGGATGGAAGGGGGTTGAGTTAAGGAAGAATGGGGAAAGGAAAGGAGAAGAAAAGAAAGAAGTAAGGAGGTTACCCATTTTTTCATCTTTTTTCTCTTAAAATTCTTATTGAAATCCTTCAGAGATTTAGCTTACACGAAGCTTTGAAGGAAATGGGTCTCACTGATCTCGGGTCGCTTGATCCACTTGAGGTTTCACGATTTCTTTAAGAAAGAGAAGAGCCTCTTCTTTATCCCCATCAAGGATCGCCCTTACCATTCGAGAAATCTCCCCTGCATCAAGGCCAATGAATATCTTTTGGGTCATTTTCCCTTTTCCTCCTCCAGCCATTTTTTAATGTTGGACTTACTTGGATTAATTCCCACAGATTTAACCCTTCCATTAATGATGAGGGCAGGGGTAGGGAGGATTCCATATTGGGCCATCAAGTCCGGATCAGTAATATGGGCCAATCCAGCCTGGATGCCTGTTTCAGAAAGAACCGCCATGACATCCTCCTCCAATTTATCACAAGCATAACATCCTGGCCCCAAGATGATCACCTCAAGAAATCCGCTTTTCTCTTCTTCGACTTTTTCGCCAAGGAATTTTTTAAATTCCCGGAAGAGAGCCTTTTTATATTCCTCCTTAACAGAATTGGGAATATAGTTCTTCCTCCCTGTCTTTTCGACTAGTATCTCCTTCAGGACAGACTCGGGCTCACCTCTTTTACTTTTTAGCTCTTCGAAGATTTCCTTCAGCCCGATCAAACCCACCCGGGTGTTTCCAACGAAAACGAGGCTATAATCTTTTTCCCCCATACACCCGTCCTGACTATAATAGGCCTCTCCTTTTGGAAATCTGATTTGAAAGATATCGGGTTACCTTCTCCACGTCAGCGGCGATGGGATTCAAGTCATGATTTTTCTCAATGCCCATGCTCGTAATCTCTACATATTCATCGATCTTAAATCCAGCATGTTCAAGCGTCTTTTTGGCACATTGCACCGGGCACCCATCAATGGCTACAATGACTTTACCTGCCTTGGTCGATTCAATCATCCCACTGACATGGCCCCCAATACCTGCGAGGCAAAAAAATCTCCCCGTACCATCTTGGGTTAATTTTACCCCCGCTTGATTAGCAATCTGCCCCACATTGGAACCCCCCGAACATGGGAAGATTAAGATTTCACTTGGTTCACACAAACATTTCTCTTCCATCTTATCCTCCTTATTTAATCCATTCTTTAATCTCTTCGACCTTAGGGACTTTTCCAGCGACCTTGACCACTCCATCTACGACAAGGGCGGGTGTCACCAATACTCCATAATTCGAAATGGTTTTAACATCGGAGACTTTGAGTACTTCAGCCTCAATTCCCAACGCCTTGACAGCCTCTTTAGCCCGCGACTCGAGCTCATTGCACTTCGGTCAACCCATTCCAAGAACTTCGATCTTTTTCATAGCCTTTACCTCCATCATAAGATTTTATGAAAAAATGAAATTTCCTGTAAACCAGCCTACAAAGGTTCCCAAAATACAAATAAGTATAACGTAAACCATCCCTCTTTTGAAGCCAAAAACTTTCATAATGGCTAAAATATTGGGAAGGCTCATTCCGGGTCCTGTCAGGAGGAGAGCCAAGGCTGGACCTTTTCCCATCCCCAAGCCTAACATCTTGTGAATAAAAGGGGCCTCGGTCATCGTTGCGAAATACATTGTCTGTCCAATTACAGTAGCCAGAAAAGAAGCCAAAACCCCTGTTCCACCCAACCAATTTTCAACCCACTGTTGAGGAAGAAGCTTTCCAATGATTCCCACAATGAAGACTCCACCTAAAAGCAGAGGGAGGATGATGCGAACAAACCACCAGGTTTCACTCATCCAGTTGCGAATCTCTTCAAAAGACTTTACTTTAAAAGCATAGATTCCTGTAATGATCATTCCTATGGCCCAGACATAAACCTTGTGCAAATAAGGCCCTTTCTGGACGAGATAGTTAGGTGCTAAAAGTGTTGCTACCACCAGGAGGATTAAAATAAGATCTTTTCTGGCGACGATCTTTCCTGCCCTTTGACTTAAACCAAAACTTCCTCCTATTCTCTGGGCCTCGTCACGACGAAAGACAAAACTCATCACCCAGCCAACGACAAAGGCCATGGCAAGGGCTGAAAGGATTCTGACAATGACCATTTCAGAGCCCAAAATCGCTCCGGTATAGACAATGGCTAAGATATTGGCTGCTGGTGCCACCCAGAGAACAATAAAGGCAGGCCCAATTCCTGCTCCACCATAGTATAAGCCACTCGATACCGGGATCACCGTGCAGGAACAAGCCGCCACAAAAAAACTTCCTCCAGTGGCTAATGCAAAGGATTTGATTTTACGTGCCGCCGCCCCAAGATAATAGATGATCGTCTCCTTTGAGATGAATGTGACCATCGCCCCTGCCAAGAGAAAGGCTGGAATCAAACAGGTGATCACATGTAAGGCAATATACTCCTTCAAAGCTTCTAATCCTGCATAAATCAACCCAAGAATAAATTCCATCTGAATTCTCCTTTCTGAAATAAATTATATATGTGAAAAAAGTTTTTCTTGCTCCTTCATTTGTTTTTTTAAGATGGCACCCACTTTATCTAAGATTTCGAAGACCCTGGGATCCTTCACATTCACCATCACCTTCACACCGTCCTTGCGAGTGGCCACAAGATGACTTTTTTGCATCAAGGAGATATGCCGCGAGACATTGGATTGTTCTCCATTGATGAGCGGGCAAATATCACAAATGCATTTTTCACCATTTCGCAGACTCTCAAGGATTTTCAGACGGGTAGGTTGAGCAAGGACCTTTAAAATTTCTGCCTTTAATTCAAGCACCTTGTCCTCCATACAAACCTCCATGATTATATGATTCATTAATCATATAATCCATAAAGAATAATCTGTCAAGAGACCTTTAAGTAACAAAGATCATTTAATTGATTGAGGATAGAGGTGGATGGAGTCTGTTTGAATTTCCATTTAGATTACACCTTCAATAATGCCAGCATCCTCTCCTGTTCTACCCTTGCCTATAATAACGTCTAATACTGGAACAACATGTTTCTATTCTGCGCCTGGCGCCAACTTATTCCATTGCCTCTTTGATGATCGTAATAGGGTGGGAATCAATCCACATAGCAATATTGTATGGATATCCAGGGCTCTTCTCGGGTCATCTTGTGAGGAGGATAGCTCCACATTCTCGCCTCTATTATTCGACCTTTCTATCTTTACCTTACGGACGAACCTTTTCCACAACCTTGCCACCATCACTTCCCTCTGTTACGGAATTTCGGTGTTTCATAGCTTTTATTTTACAAAGATTAGAGAACGGCTTAACCTTTATCTTGGGAATTGGTTATCCTCTCATGGTCTGGTTTAAAAAGACCAAATAACGTAACCAGAAAAGACAACATTGTTTCCAATAGTTATATCAATTTTCTATCAAATAATTTGGAGAAGACCTTAATAAAAATATGTTAAATAGATTTGATGGTGGGCCTTAAGCAACAAGGTCGGGTCTTGGGATTTCAAACTCACAAGGGACACCAGTTTGACACAGGCCGCAGGAAGGGGGATGGTTTTTTAATCCATACTCCAATCGCTTTGACTTCAGGGGTTCAGAATCAATGTACTTCTGACATTTATCCTTATCATGTCCTTTTTCTGTGATGGCCCCTGCAGGGCATCTTGGAATGCACTTCCCACATGTTTCATTTCTAAAGAAAAGACAATTTTCTCGGTAAGAATGATATTTTCTTTCGCTCGGTTTCAACTTCAAAAGTGTGACCACACTACCGATCCGATGGGCTATTCCTTTTGGCGTGATGAGGCCATCGTTGAGACTGAATGTGCCAAGACCACAGGCATAGGCCACATGACGCTCTGACCAGATGGAGGCAAGCCCCACTCTTTCATCGTAAACCCATCGGAAATTAGGAAGAAGAAATGGGGCCACTGCCACATGTCCTAAATCTTCCAAAAATCTCACCACATGCCTTCTTAAAGCATTATTGCAGGCCTCCCCAAAATCTCTGGTGTAAGCCCAGAGTTTAGAAGGGAATCGATTTTCATGACGATTGCTTTTTCTAATATCCTCATGGGCAGGAAGAATCCATGAAATCACACTGATCTGGTCTATTTCGGAGAGGAGAAGTTCTCTCCCCTTTTCATTTAGAACCGATGAAATGATCTCTTTAGGGGTGAGATGAAAAGAACCAATGATATTTTTATATTCAGAAAAGAGGGGATCTGTCCCCGAAGCAAATCCAACCAATGGTTCATCCCAATAGGAGCCATTATCGAGTTGGGTCCTCCGATTAGATTCACTCTCCTTAATAAAATTTTTAATCAGTTGTTCAAGA
>Ga0136652_1001249_pt1 | contig 11036 bp, 7 predicted proteins | sample ConPoolayeEmetaG_FD_94864 | JGI IMG/M metagenome (GOLD analysis project Ga0136652, IMG submission 94864) | Hot spring microbial mat communities from California, USA to study Microbial Dark Matter (Phase II) - Cone Pool mat layer E metaG... ...
CCAGTAGGTAGGAGACTGTTTGTTCCATTTTTTGCCTGAAAGGTATAGGGGGGTGGAAAGAGAGCATTAAAAGAAGAAAGGGCTTCCTCAACCTTTTCTACCCCTGTTTTTCCATAGGGATGATTGGGATGGTCAAGAATCCATTGAGAGAGCCTATCTCTTAGGCTCATTGTTTCCGGTCCTGCTAAAGAGGGGATTCCCAATACATCGATCGAATTGGAAAATAGGGCAAGGCCACCTATTCCTTTCCCGATGATCAGAACTTTCCTACCTGCCTCCGTAGCGGTTTTAGCCGCCATGAGCCCTGAGAGGCCCATACCAATGACAATCAGATCGTAGTGCATCAATGCCTCGCCCCCCCTCCCTGACCCTCCCCCTCGAGGGGGGAGGGGTGGGTGGAGGTGAGATTGAATATTCCCTTATAAATCCCTTCAATCAATTCCTCTTCTTTGAGTGCATCTCCCCAGAGGATTGGTCGAATTCCTTTCCAGCGCTCCTCAAGGAATCCTTTCAAGAGGTTAGAAGAATCCTTTTGGGCCATTCCCCTTTCATGCAATACCCCGAGAAGACGATAGAGACAGAACCCTCCCTGGCAGGTTCCTTTGGCAAGTCGGGTTCGGTGGAGGATGTCAAGGGGTTCTTTTAATTTGCAATCGGTTAATATCTTCTCAACTTCACCCCTTTCAACCAACTCGCAATCACATAGGATTTCTTTCTTTTCTTTTGAGAGAGAAGGGTTTAGTTTTTTTAATCGAGTCTTAACGTCTGAGGCCTGGGTGGCTACAGGAAGAGGGGTTAAATGGGTCGAACAGGGAATTCGAACCCCCATCTTTTCACAGATGAGATCAGAGGTTTTCTCTGCCATCAATCGATAGGTGATCAACTTACCTCCAGTGATGGAGATCAAGTTTTTCACCCAATCTCTTGCTTCGTGATCGATTAACGCAAAGCCCCGGCTGATGGCTCGATCCCCATTCTCTTCACCCGATTGGAGCAGAGGCCTGATTCCTGCATAAGCCCGAATGAGTCTCACTCCCTGAACAGAAGGGATTAACCTCGATGTTTCTTTGATCAGTAGGGATACTTCGTGGGGAGTCGTTTCAAAATTTTCAGCCTCATCGGAACGGATAGAGGTTGTACCTAAGATGGAAACCGTTTCGTTAGGAACGATGATATCACCATCAGAGGGTGGCCTACAGCGATTGATCACCCTTTGATTGAGTCTCTGATTCGTAATCAGCATCGATCCTTTTGACAGGGCCATCTCGATCTTTAGACCTGCAAGCCTGAGGAACTGATTAGCCCAGGCCCCAGTCGCATTGATTAAGAAGGATGGTTCAATCAGGTATTCTTCTCCACTGATCAAATTTTTTGCTTTAGCCCCATTCACTTTATTTTTATTCAAAAGGAGGGAAGTGAGTTCTGTATGGAGAAGAAGATTTGCCCCCATTTTCTCTGCATCCATAGCGTTTTCCATAACCAAACTAAACGAGTGTACCGCTCCATCAGGAACCTCGATAGCACTGAGAAGTTCGGGGTTTAGTTCTGGCTCAATGGAGAGTGCCTGATCCCTGGATAAGAGGCGGGTTGGAATTCCCACTGCTTCGCAGGATTGGAGGAATTGATCCCGGAAACAGAGATCGTCTTCGGGCAAGGAGACAAAGAGACCGCCCGTTTCTTCAATACAATGGGGAGCAATTCTCCTTAGGATTCGATTTTCCGCGATACATTCTATTGCCCCTTGAGGATCAGTGACTGCATATCTTGCCCCACTATGGAGAAGGCCATGGTTACGTCCAGAGGCACCTGAGGCCAGGTCTCCCTTTTCGATTAAGATGCAAGGGATTCCTCTCAGAGATAAATCTCTGGCAATTCCAACGCCCGTTGCTCCTCCACCAACAATGAGGACCTCTGTTTTCAGTTTCATTCAAGACTCCCAAAGGGGACAGGCTACTTTTTTAAATTATATTAAGTTAAAAATCCTAAAACATTTTTATTTCAAAAAAGTAGCCTGTCCCCTTTATTCTATGTGGCTTTCATGACAATACTACAGATAATATTGGCTGCTTCATCGGTCCGATCTGCTGCATTGCTGAGGTGCCGGTAGATTTCCCTCATTTTCAACATATAGACCGTATCGGTTTTTTTGAAGAGATTGGCAAGCGCAGCGTGATAGGCCTTCTCCATTGCATTCTCATAGGATTTGGCTTTAATGGAATGGTCCATGGCGATGTGAGGATAGGTTTCTAATATCTTAACCGCATCGGAGATTTCACGAGCCGCTCTTTTCAAGATCTCTACCATCTCCCTGATATGGTCATCGGAAGCCACTTGGTAGATCTCCATTTCATCCACAGTCGTATTGGCATAGTCGACAATATCGTCAATCGCCCTGGAAAGGGCAAAGATGTCTTCCCGATCCATGGGGGTCACAAAGGTTCGGTGAAGCTCCTCCACCAAAATCCTTCGTAATTCATCTGCCTCATGCTCAATATCCCTCACCTTTTTTCCATTTTCAGGGGTCTGATTCTCTACGAATTGACTGAGGGCTTCGATCCCTTCAAGAGTCTTTAAGGCTTGTTTAGAGAGCATTTGATAGAAATTGGCCTCTTTGGGGAAGAGGCGGTCTTTCAATCCCAATGAGAACTCCTCATCAATAAAATTTTTCATTTCTTAACGATATTCCATCCATTTGTCAAGAGAAAGGTCTGAGTGTTCTGATAAAGTATGTAAAAAACTGGTGATGCTGAATTCCAAACTCTTCGAATGCGGGCAGAAATAATTTTATTTGTTAACTATCGGTTTAAGAAAATTTGTAGGGTAAGCCTTTATGGCTTACCGAATATCGGTAAGGGGCAAGCCCTTACCCTACGGGTTTATATTGGGTAAGGGACGGCCCTTACCCTACGAATAGTGATTGCTATCCATGAAAGGGTTGACTTTTTTAATTGATAAAATAGAATGGGCTTATTATTGGTTAATCTTCCTTGATCCAGTTTAACGATTTCAACACTCCTATCGGAGAAAAAAAGGGGGGGAAAGGAGGTCGGGTCCTGATGATAGATATTTTGAAAGACACCCATCATATTCTTGACTTTATTCAAGAGGGATTCATCATCACAGATATTCACTCAAAAATTATTTACACCAATCATTATACAGAGCGTTTATTTGGTTATTCCAGAGAGGAACTTAAGGGCCAGCGAATCAGGATTCTCTTTCTTGAGGAAGATCTAACCTATTTTCTTCCCAATATTGTCTATCTTTCCCTTTATAAAAATGGGTTTGAAGGGGAAGCCCTTTTGAAACAAAAAGATGGCAGGAAAATCTTTATTCACCTTTCTACCGCATCATTCAAAGAGGAAGGGGATACCTACCTGGTCTTCTCTTTACAAGAGATCCAGCGACTGAAGAGACTTGAAAGGGAAAGGTTAGAGATGAATCATTGGGCAAGTCTTGGTTTAATGGTGGAGGAGATCGCTCACCAGATACGTAATCCCATTGCCTCCATCGGGGGATATGCCCAACGCCTCCTAAAAATATATCCAATCTCTCAGAAAGGAAACTCCTACGTTCATCGGATCCTAAACGATACGAAAAGATTGGAGAAAACCATTCAACGGGTGGAAGAATATGTTCTCACGCCAAGGCCTGTTTATCAAAAAGAGAGTCTTTCGGACATCATGACCTCCACCCTTCAAACGTTATCCGAGGTCACCCATGAAAAGGGAATTTCTTTCAACTTAGAGATGGGGTCATTGAAAGGGCAAGGGGATTTCTATACAGATAAAGCTCTAATATCCAGAGTTCTCCTCCACCTATTTCAAAACAGCATTGATGCCATCCCTCACCACTCAGGGGGGGGAAAGCGAAGAACGATCCAGATCAACCTTTTTGGAAACGGGGATGGGATAGGAATTTCTATTTCTGATAAAGGGGAAGGGATTGCTAAAAAGAATATTCATCACATTTTCGAACCCTTCTTCTCCACTCGGCCAGACCATATTGGATTAGGATTGACCTTTTCAAAGAAGATCATTGAAGAGTTAGGAGGGGAAATTTCAGTGGAGAGCAGGTTGCAAAAAGGGACGACAGTGACCCTCACCTTTCCACGAGATCGACGTCGCAAAATTAGGCGTGAATTTTTCTCACCCAGTGAGCAAAGACCCTTTGAGTAAGGATATGGGCTTTTAAAGGTGGTTCATTCTACAGTATTGGAGGGTAGGGGGAAAACCTTCCTCCCCGTATCGGGCGGGCGGATACTGATGAATGATTGTAGGGTAAGGGCTTGTCCCTTACAGATATTAGGTAAGCCATAAAGGCTTACCCTACGAAAAAATTAATAACCTCGTAGGGTAAGGGTTTATCCCTTACCTAAATTAATTCGTAGGGTAAGGGCTTGTCCCTTACCGAGAAGCGGTTAGCCGCAAGGACTTACCCTACAAAAAACCAACCCAATTAAGATGATCAAGGCCCACATCCGAAGGGTTTTCAACCTTACTATCACATAAATATGTGATAGTAAGGACAGTTTCAGAGGTCTATTAGTCCTCATCTTGAGGATAATTTTTTTAGAAGGGTTGACATTCATTTCATAAGGGTTAAAATTGATTAGATTCAAATCCAGCCATCAACCACACTGATGAGAGGGGATCATGGAATCTGAGTTGACCGAAGTTAAAGTGATGGGCATCGTCGTGGACACTAAGGCCTCTAACCCTGTGGTCGTTCTGGTAGACCTCGCTGGCCAAAAGGCACTTCCTATCTGGATCGGCGTCTTCGAGGCAGAGGCCATATCAAGAGGTCTTGAAGATGTGGTTACCCTCCGACCCATGACCCACGATCTAATGAAGCAGATTCTGGATACATTTCATGTTTCTGTGATTCGGGTGGTCATCCACGATTTAAAGGATAATACCTTTTATGCCAAACTCTATCTCGATATAGAGGGGAAGGAGATGATTGTAGATAGTCGTCCCTCAGATGCCATTGCCCTTGCGGTTAGAACAAAATCCCCGATATTTATTACCGAATCCGTAATAAAGGCAACCCAGGAATTAGGACTTTTGGCAACCAATCTTTTAAATGAAAAAGACGAATTAAGATTTATAATCGAACGGATGAAACCAGAAGATTTTGGGAAATATAAAATGTGAGGTAACGGCCTGGGATATGAAGAATTTGGACTTCAATAAATTTATAGAAGAAAAAATCAATGAGATACGCCAAAAGGTTGGTTCTGAAAAGGCAATCAATGCCCTTTCAGGAGGGGTGGATAGTTCGGTGGTCACGGTTTTGGGTCATCGTGCTATTGGGGATAGGCTGAATACCGTCTTCATTGATACTGGAGTAATGAGAGAGGGGGAACCTGAAACCGTCATTGAGACTTTTAAGAAATTTGGGGTGACTGTCCATCTCATTGAGGCACAACAGGAATTTTTTAAAGCTTTTAGAGGGATTACCGATCCAGAAGAGAAGCGAAAGGTCTTTCGAAATACCTTTTATAATGTCCTTGGCAAGGCGGTCAAAGAGAGTGGAGCCACTTTTCTCCTTCAGGGGACGATTGCTGCAGATATTTCAGAGACTCAAAGAGGGGTAAAGACCCAGCATAATATCCTCGAACAGATTGGGATTGACCCTGAACGTTATGGGTTTAAGGTGATTGAACCTCTTCGTGAGCTTTACAAAGATGAGGTTAGAGAAGTAGCAAAGGCATTAGGATTCCCGCAGGAAGTTATTGAAAGGATGCCATTTCCAGGCCCCGGACTTGCCACACGGATCATTGGAGAAGTCACACCGGAGAGAATTTCGGTTGTTCGGAAGGCGGTTAAGATTGTGGAGGAGGAGTTGGGGCCACTCAAGCCTTTTCAAGCCTTTGCGGTTCTTCTCAATGATCAGGCTACAGGAGTAACCGGAGTAGAGGGTCGAAGAACCTTTGGTGATATGATTGCCATTCGGTCTGTGGAGAGTAAGGATGCCATGAAGGCAGAGGTTACAGAGATTCCCTGGGACCTTCTCAAAAAAATTCAAAAACGAATTATCGATGAGATTCCATCCGTCAATAAAGTTCTCTATGATTTAACCCCAAAACCTCCAAGTACAATTGAATATATATAAAGATCTTTCCATTTTTAATAAACCCATTCTTATTAAATCCATCAAAAACTAAACAAAAATATTTGAAATTTCACAGACTTGTCATCCTGAACTCGTTTCAGGATCTCACCTTTTGGACAAAACAGATGATGAATCAAGTTCAACATGACACTATTTGTTCTCAAGTGTTAGAGATAAATTCTCAGACTTCAATATGTAAAAATCTAACATTCAGAAATAAACCCAAAAAGAATTTCTTCTCCCCTCGGTTGCGAGTCGTATCGAATGGTGGGAGGGGATAAAGGGAAGAGGGGAATTTGGTAACTTTGATCCACCCCCACCCTCACCCTCCCCCATCAAAGGGGGAGGGGATTTGGGAGAAATTTCAAATAATTTTGGTAAGAATTTGACAATTTGTCATTTTAATAATTTATTACCTTAAAGAAGTAACTTTTTATTTTTAATTTTTTACCCTTAAAAATCCATATATTACAAAAAATTTCCTCTGCTTAATTCCTCTGGCATAAAATTTGCTGTAAAATTGATTAAATTCAAAATAAATGGGGGTATTTCAATGCCTTTTGTGGAAAAAGATGAGGTATTGACCACTGATGAGGCCATACAATATTTAAAGATTTCAAAACCTACATTTCTTAAGTATATCCATCTTGGGAAAATAAAAGCAATCAAGGCAGGAAAGGGCTGGAGGGTTCTTCAATCAGAACTCATCCGATTCCTAAAAGGGGAGGTAAGTTGATGGAAAAGGATGTAAAACAAATAAAGCATACCCTAAAAGAAGCCGAGGGGAAGTTCAGAAGGATTTTTGAAAACCTAAAGGATATGGTTTATATCACCTCTGTGGATGGAAAATTTATTGATGTCAATCAGGCTGGGGTCCAGATGTTAGGTTATAGGGATAAAGAAGAATTGATGCAGATTCGAGCAAGTGATACCTATTTCAATCCGGAAGAGCGAGAAAAGTTTCAAAATGAGATTGCAAAGGAAGGGTTTGTTAAAGATTTAGAGGTGAAACTGAAAAGAAAGGACGGGACTCCCTTAGAGGTACTTATCACCGCAAGTGTGAGAAGGGATGAGGAGGATCAAATCATTGGATATGAGGGAATCGTTAAGGATGTATCTACTCGGAAAAGGATGGAGGAGGAACTTCATCAGAGGACGAAGGAACTCGAAACCCTTTATGAGTTGAGTTTCATTATCAATCAGACCCTAAATTTAGACCAGGTCCTCCCCATGGCTCTGGAGAGGGTCTTGGCCCTTACAGGGTTTGAGATGGGGGCGATCTATCTTGTCAGTGATGATAGAGAATGGCTGGAGTTAAAGTACCACAGAAAGTACCCGTCCCATCTGGAGGAAGCGGTTAAAAGGCTTAAGTGGGGCGAAGGGGTTGCAGGTTTGGTTGTAGATAAAAAAGAGGTGGTCATTTTCTCGATCGACCAATACCCATCTCCACGCATCCTTCCCAACCTGATTGAAGAAAAAGTGAAAACACTGGTGGGGATTCCATTGCTTGCCAAAAAAGAAGCGATTGGCGCCATCTGTTTGACCAGCCGTTCCGATCGTCTTATTAGACAGAATGAGATTCGTCTGATTGAAAGTCTCGGGAACCAGATTGGAATGGCCCTTGAGAATGCCAGGCTCTTTTCAAAAGTAACGAAAGCCAAATCAGAATGGGAAGAAACCTTTGATGCGGTTACTGACCTGATTACCGTCAGGGATAGAGATTATCGAATCATTCGTGCCAATAAGACGGCGTTTAAACGATATGGGTTAAAGCCTGAGCAGATAATAGGGAAGAGATGCTTTGAAGTTTTTTATCAAAATAATCGTCCCTGTGAAGGGTGTCATGTTTCTAAAGCCTTAGAAATGAAGAGACCTGTATCCGGGGAAAGGAAAAGTAGGTATTTGAATGGAATTTTCCGCTACCATGTTTTCCCCATTTATGATGAAACCGGGGAAATGGTAGGGATGGTCAATCTATCCCGGGAGATCACTGAAGAGAAACGATTGGAGATGGAAAAAGAGGTTGTGAATAATATCAACAAAATCCTTGCCTCCAGTCTCAATGTGAGGGAGGTGATCAAAGCCGTCCATTCTGAATTAAAGAAGGTTATCAATTCCGAGAGGATGACCATCACCCTATTGGATGAGAAAGGAGAGGGGTTTCGATATTTTGCTTTGGAAAAGGATTATGAGGCCAAAGAATTTTCAGGTGGTGTGATCTATCCAAAAGAAGGGACACCATTTGCTCAAGCGGTGGATACAGGTCAGCCTGTGATTATCCAAGATACAGAAAATAGCGATTCCTGGGTTAACCAGAAATTACGAAAGGAGGGCATTCGATCCTCTTTAGTCTACCCACTGGAGTATAAGGGGAAGGTTTTTGGGACCTTGAATTTTGGTAGTAGAGAACCTAACAATTTTTCAGATCAGCATATTAATTTTCTCCGTTCCATAGTCCCGGGATTAGCGATTGCCATCCAGAACGCTTTGCTCTTTGAAGAGACCATTAAGAGGCTCAATGAATTAACCATTCTTTATGAGGTGATGAAGGTCTCTGTCTCTTCGTCAAACTTAGATCAACTGTTAAGAGAAGTCACAAATAGTCTCAAAAACTTCTTTAGGTTTGATGCATTGGGGATCTTGCTGGTGGATGAAAATACAATGAGATTGATTCCACATCCTGCCTCCTACAATGAACTTTCTATCAAGAATATTGAAAAACTTGGGCTCTCTGTAGGCAGAGGTATCACAGGATGGGTCGCCGAAAAAGGAGAACCTCTCTTAGTGAACAATGTCAGCGAAGATCCAAGATATATCTGTGGCGATGAGATGACGCACTCTGAAATGTGTGCCCCCTTAAAGATGGGACAAAGAGTGATTGGAGTGATCGATGCCCAGAGCAGGAGACTGAATGCCTTTTCAGAAGATGATTTTAGGTTACTGAACATCGTCGGCGGTCTTTTAGCCACAATCATCGAGAATACCCGTTTACAAGAGGGTATTAAGCATTCAGAAGAAAAATACAGGAAGGTGGTTGAGGGAGCCCATGATGGGATTTGTGTGATTGGACTGGATAATCGGTTAAGATATGTAAACCAAAGAATGGAAGAAATATTTGGTTACCCTGAAAAGAATTTGATCGGAATGGATTTTAGAGATCTTATCACCGAAGAAAGCAGACGATTCATCGAAGAAAGAACCATTCGAAGACAAAGAGGGGAAAAGTTATCTCCACTCTTTGAATTGAATGCAATACGGAAGGATGGTGAGGTCCGAAACATTGAAATCAATGCAAAGGTATTGAAGGCCCAAGAAGCAGAGATCAATTACATCGTTTTTGTCAGAGACATCACTGAGAAGAAAAGACTGGAACAGCAGTTGCTTCAGGGTGAAAAACTTCGTGCCCTTGGAGAGATGGCAAGCGGGGTCGCACACGATTTTAACAATGCCCTGGCTGCCATCCTCGGGAATGCCCAATTGATGTTACTCACCGCCAAAGAAGAGGAGTTAAGGGAATCTCTCAGGACGATTGAGAAGGTGGCAAAAGATGCTGCTCATACCGTCAAAAGGCTTCAGGAATTTACAAGGAAGAGATCCCATCAAGAACTCTACAGGGTGGATATCAATCAAATCATCCGAGATGCCATTGAGATCACCAAGCCCAAATGGAAAGACGAAGCTCAGGCAAAGGGTATTTCAATTGAGATAATATCAAGTCTTCAAGAAATCCCCACTGTAGGAGGCAATGCCTCTGACCTAAGAGAGGTCATTACCAATATGATCTTTAATTCCATCGAGGCAATGCCAGAAGGAGGTAAGATTGAAATTCGGACATTCCATCAGAAAAAGAAGGTCTACATTCAGGTCTCTGATACAGGGGTTGGGATGGAGGAGGAAGTAAAAAAGAAGATTTTCGAACCCTTCTTTACAACCAAACCCTTCAGCAATACAGGATTGGGCTTAAGCATGTCCTATGGGATCATTAAAAGGTTTGGGGGAGAGATTGAGGTTGAAAGTAAGGTAGGCCAGGGGACAACCTTTACTATAATACTGCCCATTCAGTTGGAGGGAGTGGAGGAAGAGGTTTCCTCTGTCACTATTCCAAGGGGAAGGGAGGCTCGAATCCTGGTGATCGAAGATGAGGAGCAGGTGAGCAGAGCACTCTCAAAAATTCTTTCCCAATTTAATCATCAGGTCATGGTGGCCAATAACGGTGAAGAGGGAATTCGACTATTTAAAGAAAATAAATTCGATATTGTTCTGACCGACCTGGGTATGCCTGGACTATCGGGTTGGGAGGTATGCAGGGCAATCAAAAGCCTTAGTCCTCAAACGCCTGTCGGGATGATTACAGGATGGGGAGCCCAGTTGAGCGAAGAAGAGATCGAAGAGAATAAACTTGACTTTTTAATTTCAAAACCTTTTGATTTTAATCAGATTCTAAGATTAATAAGCGAGAAGATGGCCTCCAAGGAAGCCCAACTTATGGCTTGACTTGGCTGGCAAGATATGAAAGATTAAAGAAAAAAAATTGGATCATCCTTCAGGGTTTTGTTCATGGATGTCTACTTTCTTTATTTTGTGCTTTTCTCTTTCGTATTAATTGCAATCATCCTTTTTATCATCTTCTTTATGGATGAACTGAAGGAGATTAAAGAACATTTTAAGTGGAGACAGTATATCATCTATCTATTGGGAAGCCTCTTCATTCTAACAAGTATTTCATTATCCTACTTCCTTTACCTCCATGGCCCCTTGTGGCTATCGCTCTTTGCCTTTATTGCCTTTACCATTATTGCCACATACTTTCTTTACAAGGCAAGCACCATAATGAAGGGGAGAGATTGATCTCGCCATTTATAAGTTCTCTTTTAGGCTTTTTAACTACTCATCACAGTTTTGTTACCCGGAAACCATGG
>Ga0136652_1001251_pt1 | contig 11034 bp, 7 predicted proteins | sample ConPoolayeEmetaG_FD_94864 | JGI IMG/M metagenome (GOLD analysis project Ga0136652, IMG submission 94864) | Hot spring microbial mat communities from California, USA to study Microbial Dark Matter (Phase II) - Cone Pool mat layer E metaG... ...
ACTTCGCAGCTTGCGGCAATCACGCCCGCCGCAAGCACGTTCAAAACTCCGTACTCGTTGGCCGCCGGCAGGGCATGGTGCAGCTCTCCGGCGAGCTTCAGGGGCACCGAGGCGTCGCGACAGGCGATCATCGCAGACGCCAGGTCCTCGGCGCTCAGGGCCGACGGTGTCTGGGAATCGCTGATGGGCAGCTTAAGGCCGATGCGTGTCGGGGCTGGTTCTCCTCTGCCGACGTTGTGTCGGCCGAGGATTTCAATGGTCCGCCGGGTCACTGTTTTCGGTTCGCCCACTGCGGGCGGCTCCAGAAAGACTCGCAGGGCGCCGAAGTGGCGCTCGACGAGCGTTGTAGCGAGCACATTCAGCCCCTCGACGACGTCGTCGGCCTCCCATTCGTCAAGCGTCTGGCCGGACAGTCGGGTTTCAAAGGCTTCCAGCGTTGTGTTCGCGTGCCCGTAGCGGGCAAACTCATCCAGCAGGCGAACATCCCGGACCAGCTCGGGACTGAGCGGGTCTTCCCGGCCGACCACGGCCAGCCGGCACGGCGGCCCGCCGGAAAGCAAGTTGCCGCAACGCCGCGTGAGGTCCGAAAGCTCCTCGGCCGGGCAAACGAAGCGCCCGAGAATAAAACCCTCCGGGCGCGACCGGTAGTCGAGGTAGTTTTGCACCGCGTCCTCGACGGGCAGGTCCGCCGGCGGAAACATCCCCGTGTAATCCAGGATCTCTGTCAGCAGCGCGCCAAGACTCGCCCGCATGGCCCGAACTCCTGCGCATCAGACTCAGCGCACCGGCCGACCACGCCGACCGACGTGCTCTCTGTTGATCGGCAGGATAGCAGGGGAGTTTCGTCCTGGCCAGCCGCGTCTGGACACGGCGCGGGGCGTGCGGCAGACTACTGCCGTAGCGGGCATGCCGACGGAGGTGGCCGATGGCGCAGATCGAGCAGCTTCGCAAGGGGATGGTCATTCGGCACGAGGGGCAGCTTTATACGGTGATGGATTTTCACGTAGCGCAGTCGGGCAAGCAGAAGCCGACGGTGCACGTCAAGCTGCGGGCGGTTCGTGATGGCCGTCAGGCTGACCGCACCCTGGACCAGCTCGGAACGATCGACGAGGTGTCCAGCGAGGTCCGCGACTTTCAGTATTTGTACGCGTCCGGCCGCGAACGGGTCTTCATGGACCTGGAGACCTACGACCAGCACAGCCTGCATGAGGATCAACTCGGCGAGGCCGTCCATTACCTTGTGGAAGAGCAGCCATACCGCTTCTTGGTTGTCGAGGGTCGGCCTGCCGTGATTCAACTGCCGCCGACGATTGCCATGCAGGTCGTCGACACCGCTCCGCCCGAGCATGCTGGTGGCGGCAGCAGCGTCTACAAGGAGGCGCGTTTGGCCAGCGGGCGCATGATCATGGTCCCGCTGTTCATCAAGACCGGCGACTTCATCCGGATCAACACCGTTACCGGGGAGTATCAGGGTAAAGAGGGCAAGGAACACTGAACCACGCAGCGTGCCCACGTCTTTGAACGTTCGGTCCCGCCGGCGTAGGCGCGGATCAGTCGGTCGGCCTGGCGGCGACCAGGTCGATCAGACGGTAGTTTTCGACATCGACCAGCCCCTGGTCGGTCAGCTTAAGCGCCCCGATTACCGAGAGGGTCAGAAACGAAAGTGCCATGAACGGTCGGCGCAGGCGCACGTCCAGGGCCGCCGCCGCCCGGTGCAGCGCCTGCAACTCCGCGTAGAGCGTCTTGGCGTCCAGTTCGCACATCAGTCCCGCGATCGGCAGTGGCAGCCGGTACAAGACATGTCCGTCGCGCACCACGCAGAAGCCGCCGCGCTGCTTTACCACCTGCACAGCCGCGGTGAACATGTCCAGGTCGTTCGTCCCTGCGACGACCAGATTGTGCGAGTCGTGCCCAACCGAGGAGGCCAGCGCTCCGCCGGAAAGCCCGAAGCCGCGGACGAATCCCAGTCCCATCTTGCCGCTGGCCTGATGCCGCTCGATCACCGCAACCTTGCACAGATCGCGCTTCGGGTCCGCATGGAGCTGGCCGCCGACAATGGGAACGCGCTCGACGGTGCGGCCGGTTTCGACATGTCCGTCGCGGGCCTCGATCACGTGTACCAGGCAGTCGCCCTCGCCGGAAACCCGGACCGCGAACTGCTCCGGTTCCAGCCAGTGGACGTTGATTGAGCTGCGCAGGACCAGCGGCTTGCGGTGCGGCGCGTCGGGGTCGATGGGCACGCCATCCTGAGCGACCAGTCGCCCGGCGTGGTACACCTGTCGGACGTGGCATTTTTCGAGGTCGTCAAGGATCGTCAGGCATGCCAGCCGGCCGGGGGCGACCGCGCCCAGATCGTGCAACCGGAAGTACCGTGCCGGGTTGATGGTTGCGAGCTTGATTGCGTGGACGGGGTTCATGCCGGCGGCGACGGCGCGGCGGATGATGTGGTCGATATGGCCCTCTTGGAGCAGGTCTTCGACGTCCTTGTCGTCGGTGACGAACATGAAGCGGTCGAGGGTTTCGGGACGGACCAGCGGCAGCAGGGCATCCAGATCCCGGGCCTGGCTGCCCTCGCGGATCATGATGTGCATTCCGAGCCGCAGTTTTTCGCGGGCTTCTTCCAGGCTGGTGCACTCGTGATCGCTGTGGATTCCGGCCGCGATGTAGGCGCACAGTTCGCGGCCGCGTAGGCCGGGGGCGTGCCCGTCGATGGGCCGGCCGTCGGCCGTCCCGAGCTTGGCGAGGCATTCGTCGTTTCCCGCGATGACGCCCATATAGTCCATTACCTCGGCCAGCCCGAGCACCCACTTGTCCGACAGCAGGGGGGCAATATCCAGGGCCGACAGTTCCGCGCCGCTGCTTTCAAAGCCTGAGGCGGGTACGGATGGGCTGATCATCATGAAGACGTAAATCGGGCAGTATTTGCTGGAAGCCAGCATGAAGCGGATGCCCTCTGCCCCCATCACGTTGGCAATCTCGTGCGGGTCCGCGATTACCGCAGTCGTCCCGTGCGTTACCACCAGGCGCGCAAACTCCGGCACGGTGAGCATCGAGGATTCCACGTGCACGTGGCCGTCAATGAAGCCCGGGCAGACGTACATTCCGCCCAGGTCGATGACCCGATGCGCGCGGTATGAACCGATTCCGATGATCCGGTCCCCGGCGATCGCCACGTCCCCCTCGTGAACCTCGCAGGAAAGCACGTTGACGATTCGGCCGTTGCGCAGCAGCAGATCGGCCGGTTCCCGGCCTGCCGCGATATCAACGCGTTTCTTGAGGTCCATAGGCCCGCCGCCGGCTCGTCTTGACCGGGGATATTATGGCGTCGGCATCGGGCCGGTGGACAGGTCTGTTTCAGGCGGTCCGGCAGCCTTCGGTGGCTGGAGGTCGGGTACCGGTGCCGGCTCGCCGCGCCGCTGCCGCCAGGCTGCCAGGGCGAACAGAGCGGTCGCCAGACCGTAGCCGATCGCCAGCGGAAAGCCGCGGTCAGCGACCGCGGCCCGTTCGGCAGGCGCGCTTTGTGCCTGCGCCATTTGCGGCGTTCCCAGGTGCGGGCAGTCGGCCTTCTGCCAGACGAAGTACTCGCGGATGAGATTGCCCTCGGGGCGGGACTCCAATCGATAGGCGTGCATCGCGCCGATTATGGTGAGAACCGTTGCTGCCCCTGCCCAGATGGCCGCGGCTTTGTACCGGTGATCGATCAGGGCTGCACCAATCGCCGCCAAAATGAGCGTCGCCACGATCCAGCCGGAGTTCGCCCCGGTAAGGGACAGCAGCCCGGGCAGGTAGATCGTGGGCGGGGTGGGATTGAGCACAACCTGCGGCAGCGATACGCCCCAGTAGTCGTAAAACTGCCCTAAGTACACAACGATGATTGCTGCCAAACCCGGGAAAAGCGCCACGGCGACCGCCGGGGCGTGCTCTCGCGGCGTCGCCTGGAAAGCCTGAGCGGTGATGATGATTCCGATGTACATCACGATTGCGCTGCCGGCTTCGATCGGAATCAGGGCTTTGAGCAGCGGTCCCAAGCCGAACAGGAACAGAGCGGTGAAGAAGATACCGTTGAGGATCGAGTAGCCCGCCCGTGCTCCGAGTGCTTTCCAGCCCGGGTGCCCGATATAGATCGTGGTGGGGAAGCACGATCCGAACAGCCCCGCCAGGATGCTCCCGATGCCGTTGACCGCGAGCGAAGGCCCGGTGCGGAAGCGGTCACCGCCCGCTTCCGCGGATTCGATGTTTTGCAGTGAGCCGAGTACATTGATCGCCCCCATCGGGACCGATACCGTCAAAAACTTGAGGAGCAGATCCGGCTGTTCGCGCAGCAGCGTCCAGAGTTGCGTGCCCACGAACACCGGCGGCATCCAGTGCACGCCCCCGAGTGCCTCGCGTACCTCGTGGCCGGACATTCGCACGCTGCCGAACCAGTCGATTCCTGCGGCCGTGGTGATCCACGCGATCAGCGTGCCGAACAGAATCGCCAGGAAGCCTCCAGGCAGTCCCCAGGGGAACCGGTACTTTGCGAAGTACGCCATCAGCAGGAATGCCAGGGGCAGTACCCCGACCAGCGGCCGCGTGAAGATCCGGAAGGCAAAGTCCGCCGCGATGAACGAGATGCCGACCGCGGCCAGTACGCCGAGCAGTGCCGCCCGCGGGGTCACGCGGCGCAACTTCTCCGCGTAAAGCGCCCCCGTGGTTTCAATGATGCCGCTGACCAGGCAGGCTAAGAGTCCGGCCTGCCAGGCCAACTGACTGGCGCCTGCTTCGCCCAGCGCCGGCCGGTACTCCTGGTAGACCGGCCCCATGATGAAGTAGGCATATGCGATGACGGACGGAGTGTTGATCCCGTAGGGAAGAGCTGTGCAGCTCGGGTTGCGATGCCGCCTGGCGCTGGCGTGTGCTTGTAGCCCGTAAAAGACGTTCCCGATGACCAGGCTGATCGCCACGCCCGGCAGAATCCGCTCGTAGATCAGCGTGTCGGGCAGGTGGGCCAAGCCCTTGCACAGCGCGATGATCAGCAACACCTGCGCCAGGTTGTCCACCATCAGGCCGAAAAAGCCGTCCAGATCTCCGCGCACCCAGACGGGGTAGCGGAAGCGCTCCTGCGACATGTGTCACCTCCCCTTGAAACCCAGACCGCGCAGTCGCAATGCTAAGTGCGCTGCTCTCTTCCGACAAGGTGCAGGCCGCGCCGTTCAGTTGCCGGAAAGCTCCCTGACCACTTCCCCCAGGGCCCGGGCAATTTCGTCGATGTCCCCCGGCAGCAGCGTCCGGCAATCGAACACCAGGGCGTCGTTCTGAATCCGGCAGATTACGGGGACTTCCCGTCGGCGCAGGTTCTGGCCCAGAAGTGCCGCCTCCAGCCGCGGGTGCCGAACGCAGACGGTCCAGGTGGGGAACAAGAGTGTTGGAAGCGAGCCGCCGCCGGCTTCGGATGTTCCCGGCTGTCTCACGACGCCGACGTCCGGCAGCACACGCCGAATCGCGTGCTCAAGCGTGGCGGCGGATTCTTCCAGAACTTGAAGCGGCGCAAGAAGCATGCGGAAAACCGGATGACGGTCCCGGAGCGTCTGCGGGTCGCGGTAAAGCCGCAGCGTGGCTTGCAGCCCGGCGAGGGTGAGCTTGTCGGGGCGCACCGTCCTGGCAATTGGGTTACCACGCAGACGCGCGATCAGATCTGCCCGTCCGACGATGATTCCGGCCTGCGGGCCGCCGAGCAACTTGTCACCGCTGAAGAGCGTGAGGTCTGCTCCGGCGGCCACACTTTCGCGGACGCTCGGCTCGTCCCACGTGGTCGGTGCCGTAACGTCACAAAAGCCCGTCTTGCCTGTGGTTGCTTGCTGATCGCCCGGCGACTCGGTTTCGTCCGCGGCGGCGCCGGGCTGCGGGCGCGGCAGATCGCGGTCCAGCAGCCCGCTGCCCAGGTCGTCGACGACGACCAGTCCGTACCGGCGCCCAAGGCTTACCAGTTCCGCAAGCTCCACCTGCTGCACGAAGCCGCGGATGCGGTAGTTGCTGGTGTGCACGCGCAGCAGCACCGCGGTCTGCGGACCAATCGCCCGCTCGTAGTCGGAAAGCCGCGTCCGGTTCGTCGTCCCGACCTCGACCATCCGACAGCCGGCGGCGGCCATGATGTCGGGCATCCGGTAAGACCCCCCGATCTCGACAAGCTGCCCTCGCGAGACGATGACTTCGCGCCCTGCCGCCAGCGTGTTCAGCACGAGGTATGTAGCAGCGGCGTTGTTGTTTACTACCAGCCCGTCTTCGGCGCCAGTCAGCTCTCGCAGCAGCGGCCGCAGGTGTTCGTGCCGGTCGCCACGACCGCCGCTTGCCAGGTCGAGCTCTAGGTTACAGTACCCTCCGGCGACTTCCGCGATCGCCTCGATCGCTTCCCGGCACAGCGGTGCCCGGCCCAGCCCCGTATGCAATACGATCCCCGTAGCGTTGATTGCTCGCCGCAGCGCCGGGATTGACCGCTCGTGCAGCTTCTGACGGATGGCCAGTCCCAGAGCGGCGAGCGAGGTGTCGACCGACCGGCCCTCCCGGATTGCTGCTCGACACTCATCCAGCACTTCGCGCACGGCCCGTACCAGCTCTTGGCGCGGGTATTCGGCGAGCAGGTTGGCGACTGCGGGCTGGCGCAGGAAGAAGTCGACGGCCGGCAGTCGGCGCAGGGCTTCTTGGCCTCCCGGTGGGATGTCCGGGCAGCTCATGGGGGCGATGATAACCACAGCCAACCAGCGCCGCGACCCTGCGCTACTTGAGTTCGCCTACAGCGGTGATATAAAGAGCTGTGGCCACGGGAGCCTGCGAGGAGGCGTCGGCCGGCCTCGGGGAAGCCTGCCCACCCTGCCGCCGGGACCGGAGGAAACCGCATGCGACCCCTTCTGACCGTCGTGCTCGCAGCAGCGCTGGCTCTTTCGCCTGTCGCGCGGGCGGACCTGGAAGTCGGCACCTTCGCACCCGACCTGGAGGCCCGCGACTGGCTTAACACCGACGGCCGGCCACTGTCGCTGGCGGAGCTTCGCGGCATGACCGTGGTGCTCTATTTCTGGGCCTCCTGGGCTGACGCCAGCAAGCAGCTTCTGCCGCTTATAAACGAACTGGAGAATAGCTGGCTGCTGGGGCGCAAGAGCGGGGTGTTCGTCATCGGCGTCACCGAGTCTGACCGCCGCCGCGTGGAGGACTCGGTGGTCAAGGCGGAGCGCATCTTTTTCCCTATCGCGCTGGAGTGTTCGGCGGCCAAGGAGTACAAGATCACCTCGTTTCCGCGGGTGGTGATCATTGACCCGACCGGCAAGATCGCTTACAGCGGCTGGCCGAACAACCCCGAAGAGTTGACTAAGAAGATCGTCGATCTGTTTTCCGACACACCCCCATTCCGCAGCCACCCGCGCGAGGCTGAGCTGGTACGGCGCATGCTTGAGGAAGCGGCGGCGGCGCTGCGCTCCGGCGACTATCGCACCGCGTACATAAAAGCGCGCGACGCCGACGAGAGTGCCCTGGTCGGCGACCCGCTCAAGCTTCGCGTCCATGACATGATCGACCTGATCGAGGCTCTCGGCCGCGACGAGCTGGCGCGCGCCCGCCAGCTTCTTGATGAGCAGAAACATGCTGAGGCAGTGCAGGCCATTCGCGAGGTCGCCCGCAAGTTCCGCGTTACGCGGACGGGCAAAGCTGCCCGCCGCTTGCTGCAAGCGCTTAAGGACGGTTACGCCGAAGTGAAACAGGCTCTTGAACAGAGCGACCGCGAAGCCCAGGCCCGCGCGGCGCTTACCAGCGCGGTCGAGCTTCTCTGGGAGCGCAAGTTCGGTGAGTGCTACGAGAAGCTGCGGCAGATTGCCAGCGACTTTGGTGAAACTGCGCCCGGCGCAGATGCGCGCAAGCTGCTTTCGCGCCTCGAAAAACACCCGCGCATTATGACCAGCGTGCGCGACTACCAGGCCCGGGACGAGTGCGAGCGGCTGCTTGCTGAAGCCCGCAGCTTCAGGCAGACCGGCAGTTACGCTGAGGCGCGCCAGATTCTGCGCAGCATAATTGAAAAATATCCCGGAACCAGCTATGCGGATGCCGCTTACCGGGAACTGGCCGAGCTGCCGTAGACGGCGGCGGCTCTGTTAGCTGCTGCGTGACGGGGCTGCCGCGGCGCGGGTGACAAGCGGCCCGCACGGTCATGACCGCTAAAGACCCGTACGAAATCCTCGGAGTGTCGCGCAATGCGACTCAGGAGGAGATCAAGCGCGCTTATCGCCGGCTGGCCAAGCAGTACCACCCGGACCGCAACCCGGGGGACAAATCCGCTGAGCAGCGTTTCAAGGAGGTCCAGGCGGCTTATGAAGTGCTCGGCGACCCCGAGCGGAAAGCCCAGTACGACCGCTTCGGCGCCGGCGGGCCGCGACCCGAGTTTCACACCTGGACTACCAGCCACGTCCCGTTCGAAGGGATCCGCTTCGACTTCGGCTCGCTGGGCGACCTGACCAGCATCTTCGAACAGTTCTTCCAGCGTGCTACCGGCGTCGGTGCAGGCCCACGCCCAGGTGGCCGCTCAAGAGCTCGCGGTCCTGACCTGGAGTACGAGGTCGAGCTTTCCTTTGAGGAACTGCTTCGCGGGACGACCCGGGAGATAGTCCTGGCCAGCAACGGTCATCAGGAGCGCCTCGAGGTCCGCATTCCGTCGGGGGTCGAGGACGGCCAGCGCATCCGGGTTCGCGGTAAGGGGCAGCCAGGCCCGGGTGGCCGGGGCGACCTCATGATCCGCTGTCGCGTCCGACCGCACCCGTACTTCCGCCGCGACGGGTTGGACATACTGCTGGACCTGCCGCTTACGCTGACCGAGGCAACGCTTGGTGCCAAGGTCGAGGTCCCCACGCCCGATGGCCGCGCTACCGTCATCGTGCCGCCGGGAACTCCCAGCGGCGCCAAACTCCGTCTGCGTGGCCACGGCGTCCAGGATGGGCGTACGCGCGCCCGAGGAGATCTGCTGGCAGTCGTCAAGATCGTCCCGCCCAAGACGCTTTCGCCGCGTGCCCGCGAACTCCTGACCGAACTCGACCGCGAGCTGCGGCAGCAGGTTCGGCCATCGTGGTAACAGTTTTGTAGGGAAGCATGTCGCCGCACGCGACTCGACACGACGATACCCGCGCATCCGAGGCTCGTGGTGCTTTCTACCGTGGACCGCGCCTGCTGGGCCGCATTGCTGTGGCCATCATGCTGGCCGCGCTGGTGCTTGCCGCCTGTGTGGGGGTATACCTCTTCCTGGAACGACGGGTGCCCCCGGTCGCCCCGTACGGCCAGACGGGCGACCTCGCCCGCGAGACGCTTCGAGCGCAACTGACGGTTCTGTTGGCGGTGTTGTTGGCGGTGAGCCTAGTTATCCTGGTGTTTGCGATCGGTGCTTATCTGCTGCTTCGGGCCGGTCACGCGGTTTCGCAGGAGCGCCTTGGAGGCCGCCCCAGTACCTACGTCGACGCCTGGAGCCGGTACCGCCTGACCGACGAGCAGATATCTCGCGCGACGCAGGAAAGACCTGACGACGCGCAGCCGGGCAATTCTGCCGAGGAACCGGACCATGACTCCGACTCGCGAACCTGATGTGCACGCCGCGCCCTCACATGAACCGGCGCGATATCCCGGAGCTTGCGCTCCGCCTCGCGCACCGGGTGAACATCAGGTGACACGCCGTCGGCCTGGCCTGATCGAACGGCTGTACGTCTACTGGATCGGCAGCACCGCGATCCTGCTAATTGGGATGGTGGCCGCGACGATGTATCTGCGCGGGGCGATTTCCGGGCAGGCGCAACGCCTCTGGCAGGTGGTCGAGCGTGTGGAGCACTTGGAATCGCGAGTGGGCAAGCTATCTGACTCTATCCCTGCCGCCGGCGCTGCGGCGAGTGTGACTGCGCCAGCGCCTGCGGAGCGGCTTCTGTCTCCTGACCGGTCGCCCGGCAGCAGGCGCGGCGGCGTGGATGAGTTCCCGCCGACTACCCAAGCTTTCGGCCCACAGGAAGCCAGGGTACGCGGCCTGTTGGATCGTGCTCTTAGACCGGGCCGGCGGTTGCCGGCGGCGGTTGCTGACGCCGCGGCGGCCGAGGCCGCTTTGAAGCTGGCGTCGGAGCTTGCGGATCCCAAGGCCTGCGACCCGGCAACCTGGGAGCGACTAGCAATCCTTGCTCGTCTGCTTGCCCGCGAAAACCTTGCTGACGAGCTAGCGCGGCGGGCGATGCAGGCCGGCAGCCCCCTAACCCTCTACGCCGAAACTTCCGCGCGGCTCCTGCTTGCCGCCGGCCGTCCCCAGGAGGCGCTTACGCACGCTCAGCACCTTGCCCGCCAGACCGGCGGGGCACCGGTTGCCCGTCTGCTGTTGGCCCAGGCGCTCAATTCCCTGCACGCCTACGCAGCAGCCGATGAACTGCTTTCATGGATCGACGACCCTTCCGTCCTGACAGTGCCGCAGAGGCTAGAGCTCGCACGGGCCTGCGCGGACTTGGGCCAATGGGAGCGCTTTTCGCTGATCCTGGACAGTCTCACCTCTGCGCCTGCCGGCTTCGAAAACGAGTACAACCTCTTGAGGGCCATCTCGCAGGTCCAGCGGCGCCAAAGTCTTGCTGAGGCGCTGGCTGCGCTTGACTATTTGGCGGCCGGTCTCCCCGCTGCTCCGGCGCCTGACGCCGACGGAGAGGCTGTGCCGGATTCTTATGACGTTGCCGTCTGGCGCGCAGTGGCGCTTTTGCACGGCAATCGGCCAGGAGCGGCGCGCCAGGTTCTGGAGGCGCTGGTTGCGGCGCAGCCTGGCCGTCCTGAGGGGCACTACTGGCTTGCCCTTACCGCCTTGCGTCAGGACATGCCGGAGAATGCCCGGGCCCACCTTAAGGATGCCCTAGTGGCTTCGGAATACTTCGTACCTGCCTGGGAAACGCTCGGCTCGGTCGAAATGAACTCAGGTGACCTGGCTGCGGCGGTCCAGGCGGTTCAGCGTGCGATACAGCTTAACAGCCGCCGGCCGTCAAGTCAGTTCCTCCTGGCGATCGCCCACGCCAA
>Ga0136652_1001252_pt1 | contig 11033 bp, 13 predicted proteins | sample ConPoolayeEmetaG_FD_94864 | JGI IMG/M metagenome (GOLD analysis project Ga0136652, IMG submission 94864) | Hot spring microbial mat communities from California, USA to study Microbial Dark Matter (Phase II) - Cone Pool mat layer E metaG... ...
CCCACAGGATTACCCCGAAGACGGGCGGAATCGCCGCTGCCTGCGTGGCTTATCCCTCTCAGGAAGTCGTAATCGTCTCTGCTGCCGGGATCGTCATTCGCACCGCGCTGGATGAGGTCCCGATCCAGGGCAGGGACAGCCAGGGCGTAGCTCTCATGAAGCTTGACAAGGGGGATGAGGTGGTGGCTATTGCTTGTCTGTGATCAGAATGTCCTTGTGAACGATGGATGCTCTTCTTGGTTTCCTCAAAGAGCTGGGGTTATCATTTGTACCTATTTTTGTGGCGGTGGATGCTATAGGGGTCTTACCCTTTGTCCTTTCCCTAACCCAGGATATGAAAGAGTCGGCGCGCTCCAGAACGATGCGCCTTGCCATGCTTACCGCCCTAGGATTCGGGCTGGGTTTCATCGCCATTGGAAAGGGTGTTTTCTTGCTCCTGGGCATTGGCGTTGCTGACTTTCTGGTCGCCGGAGGGCTGCTCTTGTTGGTACTGGCGATAAGGCACTTGATGACCGGCAAGTTTGTTGAGGTTCAGCCGGCGCTTGGGGAGCAGATGGTTGGGGTGGTGCCTTTAGGCACCCCATTGGTTGTGGGACCTGCAGTTCTCACCACCCTTTTGCTTTTGATCGACCAGTACTCCGTCGTCCCGGTGCTCATCTCCTTTGTGCTCAATTTAGGGCTTGCCTGGATTCTCTTTGCTCAGGCAAACCGGGTAGCCCGCTTCCTCAGGGTGGGGGGACTGAGGGCGGCCTCACAGGTAGCCAGCCTCCTTCTTGCCGCAATCGCAGTAATGATGATACGCAAGGGTGTTTTGAGCATCCTTGGCATGTGAGGCGGGTTTGGTTCTATATTAACTGGTGTATCGCCTGCTCGGGGTGTGGTGTTATAATTATTAGTATAAAAGCAGAGGCTCTGGCGCAAAGGAGGTCATCATGGCTCAGTTTTTGTGGGATTGGTCCCGCAGCATAGATAGCGTGCAGCGGGAGATGGACAGGCTGCTGGGGGACTTTGCCAGTCGCAAGCCGCCCTCCGTGCATTTCTCCCCCCGAGCCTGGGAACCGGCCATCGACGTCTACGAGACCGAGGATGAACTCGTTATCCTCGCCGAGCTTGCCGGGGTGAGGGAGGATGATATAGAGCTGGTGGTTGATAAGAACACCCTTATTATACAGGGGCAGAGGAGGGAGGAAAGGGCGAGCAGCAAGAAGAGCTATCATCAAATGGAGATAAGCCGGGGGCCATTTGCCAGGGGCATTCTGCTTCCGATAAAGGTTGACTTCTCAAAGACGAGAGCCTCATATGAGGACGGCATCCTGGAGGTTGTCCTCTCCAAGGTGAAGGAAGAGCGAACCCACAAGATAAAGATAAAGACCGAGTAGAGGCCCTTAAGGGGAAGATACCATGATAGATATAGACGAAAGACAAGCAAGAGAGCCAGGCAAGCCCTCCATCCCTGAGGAGTTGCCCATCCTTCCCAGCGGACAGGTTGTGGCCTATCCGTCCATCATCATCCCGCTGGGGACGGGAGACGAGAAAATAGTCAAGCTCATCGATGAGGCGATGGCGGGGGACAGGATGGTGGGGATTTTTGCCCAGCGTAGCGACCCGGAGAAATCCCTCCCCCATAACCTCTACTCGATAGGCACAGCGGCAATCATCGCTAGGATGTTTAAGATGCCTGATGGCTCCATTCGTGCCTTTTTGCGGGGCCTTGCCAGAATCCGCCTGAAAGAGCTTACCCAGACCGAGCCCTATCTCAGGGGGAGGGTGGAGGTGGTTGAGTCCAGGGCGGAGAGGAGCACCGAGCTTGAAGCGACGACCAGAAACCTGTTAGCCCTTTTCCAGAAGGTTGTCTCTTTAGCCCCCAATCTTCCCAGTGAAATCGGTATCGCAGCGGTCAATATCCCTGAGCCGGGCGAACTTGCCGACTTCATCGCCGCTCACCTCAACCTTAACGTCAACGATGGGCAGGAGATACTGGAGACGCTCGACGTCGCTGAAAGGATCAAAAGGCTCACCACTTTTATCAATAGGGAGCTCGAGATACTGGAGCTGGGGAGCAAGATCCAGTCCCAGGTGAGGGAGGAGATGACCAAGGCGCAGCGAGAGTTCTATCTCAGGGAGCAGCTGAAGGCGATTCAGAGGGAATTGGGGGAGGTTGATGAGCGCACCCTGGAGATAAATGAGCTTAGGGAGAAGATCGAGCAAGCCGGGCTTCCACAAGAGGCGCGAAAGGAGGCCGAGCGGGAGCTTGATCGCCTCTCAAAGATGCCCCCTGCCGCTGCGGAGTACACTGTTTCCCATACCTATCTGGACTGGCTGATCAACCTCCCGTGGAAGAAGAGCACCGAGGATAACCTGGATCTTTCCCGGGCGGCCAAGGTCCTGGACGAAGACCACTATGATCTGGACAAGGTGAAGGAGAGGATACTTGATTATCTGGCGGTGCGCAGGCTAAAGGAGGATATGAAGGGGCCCATCCTCTGCTTTGTTGGCCCCCCGGGGACGGGGAAGACATCGGTGGGGCAGTCCATAGCTCGAGCCCTGGGGAGGAAGTTTATCCGTATGTCCTTGGGTGGTATAAGGGACGAGGCCGAGATCCGTGGCCACCGTCGCACCTACGTCGGGGCGCTTCCAGGCAGGATCATCCAAGGGATTCGCCGCGCTGAATCCAACAACCCGGTGTTCATGCTTGATGAGATCGACAAGATTGGCGCTGACTTTCGGGGCGACCCCTCGGCGGCTCTGCTTGAGGTCCTGGACCCGGAGCAGAACTTCTCCTTCGTCGATCACTATCTCGACGTCCCCTTTGACCTCTCAAAAGTGATGTTCATCACCACTGCCAATATCGTCGATACTATCCCCCCTGCCCTCAGGGACAGGATGGAGGTTCTGGAGCTTCCGGGATATACCGAGCTTGAAAAGCTCAACATCGCCAAGAACTATCTCATCCCGAGACAGCTCGGGGAAAATGGGCTCACCCCCCAGATGCTCGAGATAACCGATGAAGCCCTGCTCACCATAATCAGAAACTACACCCGCGAGGCCGGGGTGAGGAACCTGGAGCGGGAGATCGGCACCATCTGCCGTAAAGCGGCGAGGCGGGTGGCGGAGGGTGGTGAGGGGAAAACCATAGTCGTTCCTGAGAGGCTTCACGACTATCTTGGCCCCCAGAGGTTCCGCTATGAGGTTGCCGAGAAGGCTGACGAGGTTGGGGTGGCTACCGGGCTTGCCTGGACACCGGCTGGCGGTGATGTCCTTTTTATTGAAGCTGCCCTAGTCCCGGGGAAGGGTAACCTGATCCTCACCGGCAAGCTCGGCGATGTTATGCAGGAGTCGGCTCGGGCGGCGCTTACCTATGCCCGCTCTAGGGCTGAGTCTCTGGGAGTTGAGCAGGCCTTTTATGAGAAGAACGATGTCCATATTCACGTCCCCGCCGGCGCCATCCCCAAGGATGGCCCCTCAGCGGGCATCACTATGGCGGTTGCACTGGTCTCTGCTATAACCAAGCGCCGGGTGGCTAAGGATGTGGGCATGACCGGTGAGATTACATTGAGGGGGAGGGTGTTGCCCGTTGGTGGCATAAGGGACAAGGTTCTGGTGGCCCACCGTGCCGGGATAAGGAAGGTAATTCTGCCCAAGGATAATGAGAAAGACCTTGAGGAGGTGCCCAGGCAGGTGAGAGAGGAGCTTGAGTTCATCCTGGTTGAGCACATCGATGAGGTGCTCAAGGTGGCTATAAAGGAAGGGGTTCCGGAATCGTCATAGGAGGGCGGAAGTGAAGCTCATATTTATTCATGGCTCGGGCGGGATGAAGGAGATGTGGTATTATCAAACAAAATACTTCCCCGACTCAGAAGCCATTGATCTTCCCGGTCATCCCGAGGGCAAGCCGTGCACCAGCATGGATGGCTATGTGGAGTGGCTGCGGGGCTACATCCACGGTCGGGGATATAAAGATGTCGTCCTTGCCGGGCACTCCCTTGGCGGCGGCATTGCTCTCCTCTACGGGCTGAAGTATCCTGAGGACCTCAAGGGTCTTATTATCATCGGCTCCGGGGCAAGACTGAGGGTGCACCCTATGTTCCTCGGCGCACTTGAGGAGGCAATAAAGACCGGCAGCATGCCGGAGGGGTTTCCTGATATGAGCGAGTCTCTGCCCCCGGAGGTGAGGGATGTGGTGCGGGAGAAGATGCGGGCTATAGGTCCAGCGGTTCAGCTAAATGATCTGCTTTGCTGCGATAAGTTTGACATAATGGATCGGGTTCACGAGATCAGGCTCCCCACGCTGGCTTTATGCGGCACTCAGGATGAGATGACCCCCGTAAAATATACCAAGTACCTCGCCGACAAGATTCAGGGGGCAAGGGCGGTGATAATCGAAGGGGCAACCCACGGGGTGTTTGTGGAGAAGCCGGACGAGGTAAATAAAGCTATTGAGGAATTCCTAAACAGCCTGTGATTTTCTCGCCGCCTCGGTCATTTTGGGCTTGGTAGCAAGTTCCTGATATTTACGCTGACAGTCAGCCACCCACCTCTCAAGCCCGCAGGTGTTACACTCCTCGATGCGGCAGTCCCCGGTTTCCTTTCCGCTAAGGGTGCGCCGGTATTCTCGCTTCAAAAATGCCTGACTCACCCCCACGTCGATATGGGACCAGGGGAATAGTTCATCCAGTGGCCGCTCGCGATTAGCATAAAACCTTGGGTCAAGTCCACTATCCTCGAACGCCTTGAGCCATCTCCCATAATCGAAGCGCTCCCGCCAGGCATCGAAGCTCGAGCCTAGCTCCCAGGCGCGGTGAATTGCCCTGCCCAGGCGTCGGTCTCCCCGTGCCAATATCCCCTCAAGCAGGCTCATTTTCGTGTCCTGCCACGAGAGTCGGACCCCCAACCTTTTGAGTCCTCGCCTGAGTATGTTGAGCTTCAGATTGAGTTCCTCCTCGGTGTTCTGTGCCGCCCACTGAAAGGGGGTATGAGCCTTGGGGACAAAGGCTGATACGCTTACCTTGACCTGGGGCTGCCTTGTCGATGCCCTTTTCCCCTCCTGGCATATCTTGCCAACGAGCCTGACAATGCCTTCCACATCCTCAGCAGTCTCCGTGGGCAAACCGAGCATGAAGTAAAGCTTGGGACTGAGCCACCCCTTGGCGAAGGCGAATCTCAAGGTTCGGAGAAGCTCCTGTTCGGGGAGGGCTTTGTTGATCGCCTGGCGGAGCCGCTCACTCCCTGCCTCCGGGGCAAAGGTGAGGCCACTCTTCTTCCCGGGGTGGAGTGCCTCCATCAACCTCACCGAGAGGTTATCCATGCGAAGGCTGGGGAGGGAGAAGATGAGGTTGTCCTTGCGGTAGCGCTGGCATAGTCTGCTCACCAGAGCCTCAATACCTGGGTGGTCGCTTGAGCTCAGGGAAAGGAGTGATACCTCGCCATAGCCGCAATTCCTCACCAGCCCCTCAACTGCCTGAATGATCTCATCTTGAGGGCGCTGGCGCAGGGGGCGATAGATTATCCCCGCCTGGCAGAAGCGGCAGCCGCGGGTGCAGCCCCGCTGGATCTCCACCACCCCGCGGTCATGGATCACCTCAATGTAGGGGACAACGGGCTTGGTGGGGGGTGGGGGAAGCTTTGAGACGATGCGCCGCCTAAGGCTCGGGCTTGCCTCGGGCGCCGTCGGGGTGATGGCGGCCACGGTGCCGTCATCGTGATAGTCCACACGATAGAGGCTTGGGACATAGATGCCGGGGATCGAAGACGCCTCTCGCAGTAGCTCCTCTCTACTGCCTCTCCCTTCCAATTTCCACCTTCTGAAGAGCTCCAGGAGCTCCGGAAGCACCCCCTCCCCCTCCCCCATGACAAAAAGGTCGATGAACTCCGCCATGGGCTCGGGGTTGAGGGCGCAACTCCCCCCGGCGATCACAAGTGGGTATGAATCATCCCGCTCCGAGGATAGAACCGGAATCCCGGCGAGGTCGAGCATGTTGAGGACATTGGTGTAGGTCAGCTCATAGCCGAGGGAGAATCCGATGATGTCAAATTCCTTGAGCGGGCGCTTCGATTCCAGAGAGAATAGCGGGATGCCCCTGGCTCGCATTTCACCCTCCATATCCCCCCAGGGGGCATATACCCGCTCAGCCAGGATATGGGGCTCCCTATTCAGGAGATCATAGAGGATGGCAAGCCCGAGGTTGGACATGCCGATCTCGTAGAGGTCGGGGTAGGCAAGGGCCACCCTTATCTCCGCTCTCTCCCAGTCCTTGGCAATGCTGTTCCATTCCCCACCGGTATAGCGAGCCGGCTTGGTGACCCTGGGCAGGACTAAATCCATATTGTACATCGGTCTCTCCCGATTAAACAGTATAACCCGGCTTTCACCCGTAAGCAAATGTTAACAAAATATAACTTGACAGCATATGTCAGGGCTGATATTATGAGGTTCCAGTCTTAAAAAGAAGGTGTCTGATGCTTAAGAAGTTAGCCCCTCTGATTTTGGTTTTTATGCTGGTTTCGACCTCTGTTCTCACCGGCTGCGGTGCGCCGGCGGTGAGGGCGATAGACCTCGTGCCTGCGAGGGCCGATCTCGTGGTCGATATCAATATTAGCGCCATCCTTGAGGACACCGACCTTGAGGCGCTCTACGATGAAGTAAGAGGCCCTGATGACCCAGAGGATCTTGAGGATGCACTCGCCGCCTTCACTGCCGAGACCGGGATCGATCTGGCGGGGTTCACCGAGCTTGTCTTCTTTGGCGATCTAAAGTCTCAGGATTATTTCGGCGGGATCGCCGTTGCCCCTCAGGATGTAATCTCAGCCCTTAAGGATGTAATAGACGATTATATGACTCCGACTCCATATAGCGGCAAAAGCATATATGCAGGCGAGGAGCTGGCGGTCTGCTTCCTCAGTTCGACCATGGCTGTCGCTGGCCCTAGGGAGGTGGTGGAGGATGTCATTGATGCCAGCAACGGACAAGCCCCCAAGCTCAGCGGTGAGATTCTTCACTGCTATAACGCCCTTGGCGATGTCTGGGTGAAGGCGGTCATAGCCGTTACCCCTGGGATGCTGACTAATATCCCCGAAGAGATGGGTGGGGGGTCACTTGGCATGCTCCAGGACCTCCAGGTTTTGGGCTTCAGCTTTGATAAATCGGGGACAGGAGACCAAGCGGAAATCGCCCTGGCACTGAAGCTCTACTTTGAGAACGCAGATTCTGCTGGGGATTTCAAGGACTTGGTCGATGGCATGATCAGCTTGCTCAAAATTATGGTCCCGCGGCAGTATCCGTCTGTTGTGGCCAATATGATTGATGATCTGCTCGACAAGATAGGTGTTTCCCGAAGTGCCGCCGTCGTCACCATAACCTTCGAGATAACACTGGGAGAGATTCGGGACCTGGTTGACATGATGACAGCCATGTCCCTCTACAGCGAGGACCAGACCAGTATCGAGATGGCAGTCCTCTTCTACAGACTCGATCACCTGTTTACTCTGCCCACCGCTACCGGACAAGCCGGCGCCATCGACTTCACCAGGCTTGTTCCGGACTATCTCCCTAGGGAGCCGGCATCATCCGCTGGCGTCGGTGGGCATTACACCTGGCATGTAGATGATCAGGGCACAGTTTACTCAATTCCCGAGTTCGATGGAACATACCCGTGACGAAAAGGATTTGGGAGGATAGAGATTTACGCCATCATTGAGACGGGAGGAAAACAGTATAAGGTCTCTCCGGGGGATATTATTGAAGTCGAGCGCCTTCCGGTGGGGAAGGGCAGCACCGTCGAGCTTGACCGGGTGCTCCTTGTTGCCGATGATGGCGAGGTGAGGGTAGGCACGCCCATTGTTAAAGGGGCAAAGGTTATTGCCACTGCCCTTGGTGAGGGCAAGGGGAAGAAGATCATTGTCTTCAAGTATAAGCCCAAGGTTCGCTACCGCAGGAAGAAGGGGCATCGGCAGCTTTACACCAGGCTTGCGATAAAGGAAATATCCTGCTAATATATATAGACGAGGTGAATTCGGATGGCGCACAAAAAGGGTGGTGGCAGCACAAGATTAGGGCGTGATAGCCAATCGAAGCGGCTTGGCGTGAAGCGATTTGATGGTCAGCTTGTGCGGGCGGGCACTATTATCGTTCGCCAGAGAGGAACCCGTATCAAGCCGGGAGATAATGTCGGTGTTGGGCGGGATCATACCCTCTTTGCCCTTGTCGACGGCTTTGTCAAGTTCGAGCCGGAATCCAAGTATAAGAGGAAGGTAAGCGTCTATAGCGCTTAGGACACAAGAAGATGAAAGACAAAATACACCCTAAATATTATACTGATGCCAAGGTGGTCTGCTCCTGCGGCAATACCTTTACTGTTGGCTCAACAAAGCCGGTCTTGAAGGTGGAGGTGTGTAGCAGGTGCCACCCATTCTTCACCGGTGAGCAGCGTATCGTGGACACGTCGGGGCGGGTGGAGCGTTTTAAGAAACGATACAAGGTCGAGGGTTAGGGTTCTAGCAATTTGAAAAATGGAGCGGGGATTTATCCCCGCTCCATTTTTATAGGTCTTCCTTCTTGAGCTCCTGAAAGAAGCAGGTCTTATTGCCGGTATGGCATACTGGGCCCTGGGGGTCGGCGAGGAGAAGTATAGCGTCCCCATCGCAGTCGATGAGAACCGAGCGGACAATAAGGTAGCTTCCCGAGGTCTCCCCCTTATGCCAGAGCTGTTGCCGGCTGCGGCTGTAGAACCACGCCTGACCGGTGGCAAACGTTCTCCGTAGTGACTCCTCGTTCATATACCCCAGCATGAGAACCTCGCCGGTATTGGCATCCTGGGCGATTGCTGCGATTAACCCCTTTTCATCGAATTTTACCATTCCTCACAACCTCTCTAGTGTTATGGTTTGGCTTATGGAAATTTACCACATAGGTGAAGAGATTGCCCTGCTTCTGAAATGGCTGAAATCCGGCTCTTCGGGCGAGGGTTATGGTGGTGCCACTGAGTGAGTAATCGGGGTCGGGGAGCATCTCAGTTATCGACAATATCCCACCCGGCCGTAGCACGCGGCTCAGCTCTTGGAGGAGGGCGTCTTTATCGGGCACCTCGCCCAAAACGGCAACCATAAATGCGAGGTCGAAGCTACTATCGCGGAAGGGAAGGGCCTGCCCATCCCCCACCAGCAGAGCCACATTCTCAAGCCCCTCTCCCGTTATCTTCTGCTTAAGCCTGGCTATTAGCCTTGGCTCGATATCGAGGCAGTATAGCCTGCCTTCCCCTCCCACCTGCCTTGCTGTCTCCAGTGTTAAATATCCAGAGCCAGGACCCAATTCCAGTACTTTCATTCCCTTCTTGACCCCCACCTGCCTCACGGCTTTTGGTGGGCTTTGGAGGATCCGCCGGAGGGGGTTATCTATAACCAAAGCCACCTGCCAGGGAATCGGGAAAGGATGGAGCTTTCGAACTATCCTGAACACAACAAAAAAGAGGATGAGCCAGGCACCTATCAGGCTGAGAATTACTATTGCTGCGGTGTTCAATCGATCTCCTTCTTAAGATTTTCAAAGGGCGCTAATTTTGTCATTTCCCTTCGACGCTAAGCTTAGCCATTGCCTCCCCCAGATCCATCTCCCCGCTATAAAGCGCCCTGCCCACAATCGCCCCCTCAACCCCAATCTGGCTCAGCCTCCTCAGGTGCTCGATCGACGAAATCCCGCCCGAGGCGATGATAGGGAGGCTTGTCCTTGAGACCAGCCGAGCTAGCGCCTCAAAGTTTGGCTCAGAAAGGGTGCCATCGCGGGCGATGTCGGTATAGATAAACCGCCTCACCCCCAGCCCTGCCATCCTCTCCACAAGCTCGCCTGCGGTGACAGTCGAGCTCCTTCTCCAGCCATGAGTTGAGACATAGCCATCTCTGGCGTCAATGCTGATAATGATGGCTTCCCCATACCTTCGGCATGCCTCCTCTACCATGGTGGGGTCCTCAACCGCCACCGTGCCCAGGATCACCCGATTTATGCCGAGCTTGAGAAGCTCCTCCACTGTGTCCATTCGGCGAATGCCGCCGCCCAGTTGCAGCGGAATTGAGACAGCGCGCGCTATCCGCTCGATAATGGCTTTATGGCATAGCTCCCCCTTGGCAGCCCCGTCAAGATCAACGAGGTGAATCCTTTTTGCCCCCCCCTTTTGCCACCTGATGGCAACAGCAACCGGGTCCTCAGGGAAGACCGTCTCTTTACTATAGTCGCCCTGATAGAGGCGAACACATCTTCCTTGTCGGAGGTCTATGGCGGGGATTATCTCCATTGTTTTCATCAATTTATTGCCCTTTCTCATTCTATCATAGCTAATTCACCCAAGCTAGTCTGCCCGAAACCAAGTCTAACAGGGGGGAAGCTGGCTTGACAAGCAAGCTTCCCCCCTGTTAGACTTCAGATGATACTTTCCTCTCTGGGAGAAGGCGGCTCGGGCGGAATTTTTGTCCTAGAACTTATCCAATGGTATGGCGAGAGCGAGCGGAGGATTTCACACAGGGGCTTGTCGAGGTCTTCACCGGCCACGGTAGGGGAAAGACCTCAGCGGCGCTTGGATTGGTTCTCCGCGCCGCAGGGCATGGCCTTCGCAGCCATATCATCTTTTTTATGAAGGGTGATTACCCCTATGGCGAGAGGAAGTCCCTTACCTATCTCCCCAATGTAACCTTTGCCAGTTTTGGTCATCCGCACTTTGTTGACCCGATGAATATAAAAGAGGAGGAGAGGGAACAGGCTCGCCGGGCACTGGAGGAGGCTCGCCGGGCGATGCTCAGCGGGGATTATCATCTGGTGATACTGGATGAGGTAAATGTGGCTACTTCATTCGGGCTCCTTGATGTCGGTGATGTGGTCAAGCTAATCGATGAGAAACCCCAGAATGTAGAGCTCATCCTCACCGGTCGCAATGCACATCCTGAGATCGTCAAGATGGCGGATGTGGTCACTGAGATGCTGGACATAAAGCACCCCTTTGAGAGGGGGATCCTGGCACGGAAGGGGATAGATTATTAGGGTGGTGGCGGAG
>Ga0136652_1001256_pt1 | contig 11016 bp, 9 predicted proteins | sample ConPoolayeEmetaG_FD_94864 | JGI IMG/M metagenome (GOLD analysis project Ga0136652, IMG submission 94864) | Hot spring microbial mat communities from California, USA to study Microbial Dark Matter (Phase II) - Cone Pool mat layer E metaG... ...
ACCACCGACTCCAAGCTCCAATCCAAGAAGGATTGGAAGCTGGATTCCTCGCTGGACAAGTGGATCCGGCTCAGCGACCGGCACGGTCTGGTGCCGGCCAAGCTGGAGGCCGGTCAGCCCGGCGTGCTCTTCGATTTCAAGAATGACTACAAAGGCGATGGAAAGTACGACCGCAAGGACGAGCTGACCACCCGCATCACTGCCCGCGTGATCGACGTCAAGCCCAACGGAAACCTGGTGCTGGAAGCCACCAAGTCCATCGCCATCGACGACGAAGGCTACACGATCACGCTTACCGGCGAATGCCGGACCATCGACGTGACCGCCGACAACACCGTGCTCAGCACCCAGATCGCCAACCCCGTGATCGACGTGCAGCACACCGGCGCCGTGCGGGACGCCACCCGCCGCGGGTGGATTCAGCGCGCCCTGGACTTTTTGCGGCTGTTCTAGCGATCGGACCGGGCAACTGCCGACCCGGCCGGCCAACACCGCTGGAGGCACACGACAGACACATGATCGGCAAGCACTTGGCTTACTGTCTCCTGCTCCTGGCCGCCAGCATCGCTGGGGCCGACACCGGTATCCGGGTACAGGACGTGGCTCGCCTGCAAGGCCAACACACCAACCGGCTGATGGGCTACGGACTGGTTGTCGGTTTGCCCGGCACCGGCGACGGCGAGAAGTACCTGGCGACCATGCGGGCCCTGGCCCGCATGCACCAGCGCTACCACTGCCCCGTGCTGGCCGACAACGACGTCAAGGGCAATCGGAGCGTCGCCCTGGTCGTCGTCGAGGCCGTCATCCCCGAGCACGGAGCCCGCGCCGGACAGAGCGTCGACGTAACCGTCTCCGCGATCGGCTCGGCCAAGAGCCTCCGGGGCGGCCAACTGCTCACCACCCCCCTCCAGTACGCCATGTTCGACGAACAGGATCCAGCCACTCAGTACATCCTGGCCCTGGCCGGCGGCCAGATCACCATCCCGGACGAGAAGTCCCCCGGCCGCGGGCTGGTTCGCGGCGGGGCAGTGCTCGAAGAGGACTTCATCTACAACTTCATTAAGGACGGCTGCGTCACCCTGGTCCTGGACGAGGCTCATGCCGATTGGAGCTGGGCCCATCTGGTCGCCAGAGCCATCAATTACCAGGTTTCCGTCCCCGCCCCGGCCGGCAATCAGCCGCGCCCGGGCGGAAGTGACACGCAGTTCGGTCCGGTGCGAGTCGAGCTGGCGGTCGCGACCGGGCCCAAAAACGTAGTGGTGCACATTCCACCGTATGAGCTGGCCAGTCCCGCCCGCTTCATCAGCAGCATCGAGCAGACCCCCCTCTTCGACCTGCCGGAACAAGCCGCCCTGGTCACGATCAACCGCACCACTGGAAACGTCTCATTCACTGCCAGCGTGCGGGTCTCGCCGACCGTGCTCCAGATTCCCGGGGTCGGCGTGGTCCGCATCGGCCGAACTGACGAGAAGGGACAGCCCATCGAGGGCGGCACCGTCGGCCTCAATGAGCTATTCGACACCCTGTCCTCGATCAAAGTCACCCCGGATCAACTGATCGACGCCATCGAGCACCTGCACCAGAGCGGCACCTTGCACGCTCAGGTGCAGTACAAGTAGCCAGCCGGGCGCGGCGATGATACAGGCCATCAGACAGGTCGGAGTCAACCCGGCGGCCAGCGTAAGCGCCGCCGGCTACGCCCGGCGCGGTCTGTCCGCGGATGGGCTGCGCACCCTGTTGGCGGCCGGTCGAAAGCTGGACACGCAAGACCCCGCGCTGGCCCGGCAAGCGGCTGCCCAGTTCCTGGCCGAACTGTTCTACGTGCCCCTGTTGTCGGAAGCACGTGATTTCCCGCTGGGACGCGAACTGGCCACCGGCGGACGGACCGAAGCCATCTTCGGTGCCCAGCTTGACCAGCGCATAGCCGACGCGGTCGCCGCGGCCAATCGCGGCCTGGTCGACCAGGTGGCCCAACGCTTCAACCCCGCCCTCGGCCGCGCTCCAGCCACCCGCGCCGAGGCGCAACCTCCTATTCCACCTAGTAGCCTCGGACCGCCGGGTCCGGCGGAAAACGCCCAATCTTCGACTCCGGCCGCTGATCCCGGGCAGGTCGGGTCCGCTGACCCGCCGGAGAGTCGATCTGAGGGCAGGAGCAACACGCCGTGAAACCGGACGAAGCGTCCAATAGCGATGCCAGCCGGCGCACGCCGGAGTCGATCGCCGGCGAGCTGTTGGAGCAGCTTGCCGAGCTGCATGCTACCATGAAGCAACTGGCGGAGCTTGCAGGCCGAAAGCTCACGGCCATCCGGGCGGCCGACTCCGAAGCGCTGCACCAGTGCGCCGAATGCGAGAGCCAGCTCCTGAATCGCCTTTTCCGCAGCGAACCGAAACGGAAGGCACTTCTTGCATCCCTGGCGCAAAGCTTGCGGTGCCCCAGCCGGCCGAGCCCGCGTCTGTCCGAGATCGCCGACCGGCTGAGCGAGCCGCTGGCCTCGGCCCTGCGGGCCCGCAGCCTGGCACTGGCTCAGATTTCCAAGGATTTGCAGAAGAAAAACCGCCTGGTGGGAACGGTGGCACGGAATCTGCAATCCCACCTGCGCGGCGTGTTCGCCGCCCTGACCGGCGCCTCGACCGAGGCTGTGGTCTACGGTCCGGCCGGTCAGCCGGAAGTCGGACAGGTTCGCTTCTGGATGGATGCTGTAGGGTGAGCAAGTGGCACTGTTAGGCGCGGCATTTCAGATCGGACGCAGCGCACTGGCCGCATATCAGGCCGCGATCACCATCACCGGCCAGAACATCGCCAACGTCGGCAACCCCGACTACACCCGACAGAGCGGGCGGCTGGAGGCGCTGGCCGGCGGCCTGGGCGTCAGCGGCACGGCTCCGGGGGCAGGTGTCGACCTGACCGGGCTCGAACGTCAAGTGGACGAGGCGATCGAGTCCCGCCTGCGACTGGCACTGGGGGCCCGCAGCGGGGCCGAAACCACTTCCCAAACCCTCAGCCGCGTCGAATCCCTGTACAACGAGCTGACCGACTCCGACCTGTCCTCGCAACTCAGTGCCTTCTTCGCCAGCCTGTCAAGCCTGCAAGCCGACCCGACCGAGCGGACCGCCCGCGACCAGGTGATCTCCAATGCCCAGTCAATCGTCAACACGCTGCATCGGCTGCGGCGCGGGCTGCTCGACGAGGTCCAGAACCTCAATGACCTGACCGAATCGACCGTTCAGACCGCCAATCAACTGGCCCGGGATATCGCTCACCTCAATGAGATGATCGTTTCCGCCGAGGCTCGGGCGGTCGGCGCGGCCGGATCCCTACGCGACCGTCGCGACAGTCTGCTGCGCCAACTGGGCGAGCTGATGGACATTCAGACTCGCCAGCAGGACAACGGCGTCGTCAACGTCTACGTGGGCAGCGAGCCGCTGGTGAACTTCAACCGCAGTCGCGGGTTGACCACCCAGAGCGTGCTGGAAGCCGGACTGCGGAAAGTCAGCGTCCGATTCGCCGACAATAGGGGTACGGTGGTCATGCGTTCCGGCAAGCTGGCCGCCCTGGTCCAGGCCCGGGACGAGCATCTGGCTGGGCAGCTCAGCCAGCTCGACCAGCTCGCCGCCGGCCTGATCTACGAGGTCAACTGCGTCCACAGCAGCGGGCGCGGCCTGATCGGCTACTCGCGCTTGCTGGGGGCCTACCCCGTCGATGACCCGAACGCGGCCCTGGGTCAGGCCGCGGCCGGCCTGTCATTCCCGGTTCAAAACGGGTCGTTCCTGGTCCACGTTTACGATCCGTCCGCCGGCCAGACCATCACCCGTCTGATCGAGGTCGACCTGGACGGCCTAAATAACGACGACACAACCCTGAATTCGCTGGCCGCCGCGCTGGACAACGTGCCTGGGTTGACGGCAAGCGTCACGCCCGATAACCGGCTGCGCCTCGACACCCAGGCCGGGCAACGGGTGTGGTTCTCCGAGGACAGCTCGCACGCGCTGGCGGCCCTGGGCATCGCGACCTTCTTCGACGGAACCGACGCCGCCACCATCGCCGTCAATCAGACAATCAGCAATGACCCTCGTCTGCTCACCAGCTCGCTGGATGGGACGACCGGAGACGGCAGCGCCGCCGGCCGGCTGGCCGCGGTGGGTCAGTCGGCCAGCTCTCTGCTGGATGATCTGAGCGTGCAGGACTTCCACGCCAAGCTGATTAGCCAGTTGGCGGTCGACGTGGCCGCTGCCAACACCGATCAGGAAGCTGCCGACGCGGTCTACAGCAGCCTGCTGGCCCAGCGCGAGGCCACCAGCGGCGTCAGCCTGGATGAAGAGGCCATCAACCTCACCAAGTACCAGCGCTCGTTCCAGGGTGCGGCCCGATTCTTGAGCGTCCTGGACTCGCTGGCCGACGAGGTGCTCGACCTGGTGCAGTAACGGCCAGGGCCTGGGGCGCGGCCGGCCTGGCCCGGACTGAGAAGAGGTAAACATGGCGGTTACGGCAGTCCACCTGGCACGCGTCACCCAGACGCTCCGGTCCTTCAACTTGCTGGAGGGCATTCGGCGCAGCCAGACCAGTCTGTACCGCGTGCAGAACAACCTCTCCACCGGCCTGAGATTCCTCCGGCCCAGCGAGGATCCGATCGGGGCAACCGCCGCCGGCGATCTCAACCGGCGACTGAGCTGGCTGGAGCAGGTCCAGACCAATCTGCGTCAGGTCAACAACACCTTGACCGAAATCGACACGGCCATGCAGGAGGCGATGGACCTGATCAGCCAGGCCCAGACCATCGCGGTGCAATCGGTGGGCGACAGCATCTCGCCCGAGGAGCGGCAGGCCCTGGTGCCGATCGTGGACTCGATCATCGACCGCCTGATCGAAGTGGGTAACCGCCGCTACCTCAACACCTACCTGTTCAGCGGCCACGCCTCCGGGGCCCCGTTCGCCCGCGACCTGGGCGGGGTGGTGTATCGGGGCGACGAAGGTCGAATGGAAGCAGTCGTGGACGTGGACTTGACCGCGGACTACTTCACCGTGTCCGGCCAGGCGTTCTTTGCCGCCGTCTCCAGCGAAATCCGCGGCCTGGTGGACCTGGATCCGGCCCTCACCGCCCAGACGCGGATCCGCGACCTGAACGGAGCCGCCGGACGCGGCGTCCAGCTCGGCCGCATCGTGGTGAGCACGCCGACGACGCAGGTCCAGATCGACCTGACCGGAGCTGACACGCTCGGCGACCTGGTCGACCGGCTCAACGCCGAACTGCCCGACGGACTCAAGGCCAGCCTGGGCACCCGCGGCATCTGCCTGGCTCGAACCAGCCCGACTGGCGGGGAAATCACCATCAGCGAATCCGGGGCCGGCCGCACCGCCACCGACCTGGGCCTGCTGGGCAGCTTCAGCAACCCACGCTGGGAGGGCCAGGACCTCGATCCCCGCCTGACTCCACTGACCCGCATCGCCGACCTGCGGGCCGGAAACGGCCTAAACCTGCGCGGCGGCCTGATCATCCGAAACGGCGATCAGACCGCCACCATCCGGCTGGACGACGCCGAAACCATTGAGGACCTACTCAACCGGATCAACCAGGCCGGCGTCGGAGCCTGGGCCCGCATCTCCGCCGACGGCGCCCGCCTGGAAGTCCTGAACCGAACCTCGGGTACGGATCTGCAAATCGAGGACAACGGCGGGCTGGCTGCCACCGCCTTGGGACTGCGCAACATGCAGGCCGACACGCTCCTGGCAGACCTGAACGACGGAGCCGGCGTGGGCACCGTCACCGGCGACGACCTGCAAATAACCACCGCCGACGGCACCGTCATTACTGTCGACCTCGATGGGGCTCGTACCCTCCAGGACGTCCTGGACCGCCTCAACCTGGCCGGCAACGGCGCCATCACCGCCAGCCTCGCCACCACCGGAAACGGCTTGGTCATCACCGACAACACCCTCGGAACACAGACCCTGCGGATCGACGCACTCAACGACTCCCCGGCCCTGGCCGACCTGGGCCTGAACGTGTCTGCGGTCCGCAACCAGATCATCGGCCAGAACGTACGGCCCGTGCGAGTGAATAGCCCATTCACGGCTCTGCTGGAGCTGCGAGACGGGATGCTGGCCAGCGACCGGCTCACCTTGACCCGGGCCGGACAGCGACTGGACGACGTGGTGAAAATCATGCACCGGATACAGGGCCAGGTGGCCTCGCAGGCCCGGGTCATGGAAGACCGGACCACGCGAGTGGAAACCGAGATCCTGGCTACTAAGTCACTGCTCAGCGACGTGCAGGACGTGGATTTCGCTGATGCGGCGGTTCGCTTCCAACAGCTTCAAACCGCGTTGCAAGCGACCCTGAGCACCGCGGCACAGGTCCTGAACCTGTCGGTGCTTGACTATCTGCGGTAGACCCGCCGAACGGCGGGTCTGGACCGAACATCGGCCCAGCGCCGTAGCGCCGGACCTCCCAGACCGGCGCGTCCCGGACCTCCGCGTCCGGCGGCCCGGCCTTTGGTGAGATGGGATGGCGACCGGGACACTGGCTTGGTCCCGGGCCGCCACGGGTTGGTCCGCGGAGTGCGGGTCGGACGGCCGAGCCGTCCGGCCTGACGGAAACCGCCCCGGCCGAGGGTGGCCGGTCGGCCGTCGGGCAAACCCCCAGGAACAAGCCACAGGAGCCATTGGAATGCTCATCCAGACCAGACGCTTTGGACCAATCGACGTAGACGCCCGCAAAATCATAGAGTTCCGGGACGGGCTGCTGGGATTCCCCGACCACCATCGCTTCGCGCTCATCCAGACCGGCCCGGACCCGGTCTTCTTCTGGATGCAGTCCGTGGAGGACCCCGACCTGGCCTTCGTGGTCTGCGATCCCCTCCTGTTCGTCCCCGACTACCAGGTGCAGGTGCGCCAGGACGACCTGGAGGGCCTGGGCCTGAACGACCTGGCCGACTGCCAGGTGTTGGTGATCGTCAACAAGGTGGATGGCCAGCTCACTGCCAATCTCCTGGGACCCCTGCTGGTGGGCGCCCACTCCCTGAAGGCCCGCCAACTGGTGCTCTCGGACAAGCGCTACACCACCCGCCACCGGCTGGCGACCGCCCCGGTTTCCGCCGCCGTCGCCCGGTCGGCCTAAATTGGCAGTAGCAACCTACCAGCGGGATAAGGTATAATGTCCACGGGTGCGCAACCGCGTCACGGAAGGCGAGCCGGGCAGGGCAACTCCCGGGCTCCCCGCTGCGCAGCCCGCCGCCGCGGGCGGGGTGGGGTCGTGGCCGTGCGGCCCGGCTGGACGCCGCTTTGGGAATGCATCGGCATCACCCAGGAAGGAGCCGCGTATGTTGGTGCTCTCAAGACAACGCGACGAATCAATAATCATTGGCGACAACGTCCAAGTCACGGTCGTCGATATCCGGGGGGACAAGGTTCGGTTGGGCATCGAAGCGCCGGCCGAGATATCCGTTCACCGCAAGGAAGTGTTCGACGCCATCCAGCGCGAGAACCGCAGGGCGGCCGGGATTACCGCCGACGATCTGGCCTCGGCGACCAATCCCAAGGCCGGCCCGCCGGCCGTCCGCCGCAGCCCGCGCCCGCGCGGCAGCAAGTAGCCGTCACTTCCTTCCAATTCCCTCTTTCCGACCTTCTGTGTAATCCAGCCACGAACCGTTCAAGGAGGATGGCTAATGGCTCGAATTAACACCAATGTCTCTGCGCTCACTGCCCAGAGAAACCTTAACAACGCCTATCGCCAGCTCAGCACCACCATGGAACACCTCAGCACCGGCTTGCGGATCAGCCGGGGCAAGGATGATCCGGCCGGGCTGATCGTCTCCGAGCGGCTGCGAACCGAGATCAGCGCCGTCTCTCAGGCAATTTCCAACACCCAGCGGGCCAAACTGATCGTCGCGACCGCCGAAGGAGCCCTGGATGAGGTCTCCTCGCTGCTGAAGGACATCCAGGCCAAGATCGTCGAGGCCGCCAACAAGGGCGGCTTCTCCGACGAGGAAATCGAAGCCAACCAGTTGCAGATCGACTCGGCTATCGACAGCATCACCCGCATCGCCAACACCACCACCTTCGCCGGGCGCAAGCTGCTGGACGGCTCGCTGGCCTATACCACCAGCGGCCTGGACCTGACCCATATCCAGGGCCACCAGATTCATGCCGTCCAGTTCGGCACCCGGAACGCGGTGAACGTGAATGTCCAGGTGCTTTCCGCCGCCGAGCAGGCCCGCCTGGAGTTCCCCTACGCGGCCCTGTCCAACACCGGCAGCGTCACGGTCGAAATCCGCGGCTCCCGGGGGGTCACCACGGTGACCTTCGCCAGCAACGCCACCGCCTCTCAGATCGTGGACGCCATCGCCGCCGTGGCCGACGCCACCGGGGTCTCCGCCAGCCTCTCGGCCAACCCCTCGTCCGGATTCGCCCTCTACAGCCGGGATTACGGCAGCCGCGAGTTCGTCCGGGTGCGCGTCCTGACCCCCGACCAGCACTTCGTCCAAACCGGCGACCCCACCGAGGACTATGGCACCGATGCCAAGGCCACCATCAACGGGGCCCTGGCCAGAGCCGACGGCAACCACCTGTCCATGAAGAACTCCAGCATCGACCTGGAGCTCGACCTCCTGGCCGGCTGGGCCAGCAATACCTCGTTCACTATCACCGGCGGCGGCGCCCTGTTCCAGATCGGACCCGAGGTCAACACCAACCTCCAGGTCAACATGGCCATCAGCTCCGTCCACGCCTCGGAGCTGGGTAACGCCGAACTGGGCTACCTCTCCCAGCTCCAGACCGGCGGAGCCTACGCCCTCACCAATGAGAACCCCGACTACGACCGGGCCTCCCAAATCATCGATAAAGCCATCGACCAGATAGCTTTGCTGCGCGGCCGGCTGGGTTCGTTCGAGCGAAACACCCTCGACACCAATATGAACCAGCTCAGTATTACCTCCGAGAACCTGATGTCCGCCGAATCCGTCATCCGCGACGCCGACTTCGCTGCCGAGACCTCCAAACTGGCTCGCGACCAGATCCTGGTCAACGCCGGCACGACCATCCTCACCTTGGCCAACCAGACCACCCAGTCCGTCCTCCGACTGCTGGGCGGATAGTAGCGTCAAACCTCTAAGCCCGGCGAACAACGCCGGAGCACCGCCGGGCTCGGAGCCCGGGCGCTACTGCCAAGCCTCAAGTAGCGCCGCACCTCCGAGCCCGGCGTTTTTTCAAACCCGCCCCACGCCCGGGCGACGAAGCCCCCAATAGAGCCAGGGGGAGGAGCCCGGCCAGGCTGGCTCGGTCTCATAAACCTGCCCCGGCCGCGGCCACCCGGCCACCGACGGCACCCGGCCGCCTTCCACCACGACTGATGGACCGAATTTTCTAAAGGCCCCTGTAAATCCAGACGATGCCCCCGCTGTTCCGTGGGCTGAAACGCGGTGGCGGGATGCGCCGCACCGAAAGCCCATCAGAATCCGTAGGCTGCGGCCGGCCCGCAGGAGGCTTGCGACAGTTGGCGGCCGGGCCGCCTTTGGAGGCGCTAATCATGAGTCGCATCAACACCAACGTCACGTCCATTGTAGCACAACGCATCCTCAACATGCAGAATGACCGGCTGACCACCTCGCTGGAACGGCTCAGCACCGGTCTGAGAATCAACGCGGGCCGAGATGACCCGGCCGGTCTGATCGCCTCGGAGGCCCTGCGAGCCGAAAAGCGGGCCATCCAGGCCGCTCAAACCAACATCGCCCGGGCCATTAACGTGGTGGCGGTCGCCGAAGCTGGCCTGAGCGAGATCACCAGCCTGCTCAACGATCTGGAAGACCTGATCGACCGCTCCAGCAACCAGGCCGGCATCAGCGCCGACGAAACCGCCGCCAACCAGCAGGAAATTGATACCATCTTGGCCTCCATCAACCGGATCGCCAACTCGACCGAGCTGGACGGCCGCCGCCTGCTCAACGGCGACATGGCTTACACGACGTCCGGCGTGACTACCAGCCATATCGCCCACCTCCAGCTCAACTCGGTCCGAGTCCCACAAAACGGAGCCCGCACCGTCTCGATCCAGGTCACCCAAACCGCCTCGCTGGCCGTGGTCAGCTACATCGGCGGATCGATCGGGGCCACCCCCGTCACTATCGAGGTGGCCGGCAACCTCGGCACCGAGCGGATCACCCTGGCCTCTGCTACCCTCGAGCAGATCAAAGACGCCATCAACCAGTCCGCGGATCTGACCGGTGTGTCAGCGACCATCGCCGGCAGCACCCTGCGGCTGAACAGTACCGAATACGGCTCCTCGCAGTTCGTCAGGGTGCGGGCTTTGAGCGGCACGTTCACCGTGGCCGGTACGGGCGAAGACTATGGCCGGGACGTTGAAGTTAACGTCAACGGACAGAGCATCACGGGTACCGGCTTGGTAATCAGCAGCCGCACCTCGGTCCTGGACGCCGACATCACACTGGCCGCCGCCTTCGCCAACGGCACCATTAGCGGCTCCGCCACCTTCGCGGTCACCGGCGGTGGCGCCAACTTCATGATCGCCCCCACTCTGGACCTGAACGCCATGGCCTCCATCGGCCTGGCCACCATCAACACCAGCTCGCTGGGCGACGCGAACATCGGCTACCTGTACTCGCTCGGCTCCGGCGAGAGCAACGCCGTCAGCGAAGGCAACTTCTTCACCGCCCAGCGGATCGTGCGAACCGCCTTGACCCAGGTAGCCACCTTGCGCGGCCGGCTCGGCTCCTTCCAGCGGAACACCCTGGACACCACCGCCAACTCCCTGGCGGTGCAGTACGAGAACGTGGCCGCGGCCGAAAGCTCGATCCGGGATGCCGACTTCGCCCAGGAGACCAGCAATCTGACGCGGCAGCAGATTCTGGTGCAGTCGGCCAGCATGGTGCTGAAGCTGGCCAACGCTCAGCCGACGCAGGTCCTGTCGCTGCTGCAATAAGCGCAAGCAGGACCGCGCCTCCTTCGTTTCGCAGCCAGCCTACGACCGGCCCCGGTCCGCGCCGGGGCCGGTTCTCTATAGGTAG
>Ga0136652_1001258_pt1 | contig 11007 bp, 10 predicted proteins | sample ConPoolayeEmetaG_FD_94864 | JGI IMG/M metagenome (GOLD analysis project Ga0136652, IMG submission 94864) | Hot spring microbial mat communities from California, USA to study Microbial Dark Matter (Phase II) - Cone Pool mat layer E metaG... ...
AGCAAGCAGTGTATCCAGGGCTTAAGTTTGCAAGAGAACTACCCGGCTCTTGCTACCGGGAACTTCTTTTCTCTTGACAAGGGCCTTTTAATGGGTGTTTCAGGGTCTCATAAATCTTTGATTGATAAGGTTTTTAGATGCCGAAACAAGTTCGGCATGACAGTCTAGAAATTAAAATTTGCTAAACACAGTTATTTTATCTTCAGGGTCCTCATTCGATTGATTGCTCCGGCCACCTCATAGAGACGGGGCATGGCGAGATTGCCTACCTTATAGGGGAGGAGGATATCAAACCCTCTCTCCTTCACGTCCTCCATAACCTTGCTCAATCCTTCTCTCAGACTCTTGGTCCTCTCCAAATAGTGCTCACTATAGTAATGGATCATGAATCCGATCGTCCTCGTTTGGGCAGGGTCAACCAATTGCTCCAAACAGGAAAGGTCGATCGTGGTTGAGCCATAAAGAATGGTCCTCACCCCTTTTGCCTCAATCTTAACCTCTCTCCTTCCTCGGCTGGCATCGAAACTTTGAGCAAGAGGTTGTCTCTCAGGAATTGGCCCAAAGTGCTCTCCCCCTTCGTTGAGCCGTTTACTCGAATGTCTCAAGGCAATCTCCCTCGCCTTCTCAGTCACACATCGGGGTTGGTAATGATCCATCATCAACACGGTATCTGCCACATCGAAATAGTCTCCTGATCCTCCCATCACAAGAATGGTTGAGACCCCGTAGTCCCTGAAAAGTTGTCTAACCTTATCAACAAAAGGGGTAATCGGCTCCTTCTCTTTACTCACTAATTCCTGCATCCGCTCATCCCTGATCATAAAGTTAGTCGCAGAGGTATCCTCGTCTATGAGAAGGAGTTTTGAACCCATCTCCAGGGCCTCCATGATGTTAGATGCCTGGGAGGTAGAACCGCTGGCATTCTCTGTTGAGAAATGGAAGGTATCCTTTCCTTGGGGAAGGTGGTTGATGAAGGGGCTGATATTCACCTTCTCAACACTTCGGCCATCCTCTGCGCGGATCTTCACAGCAGAGGAAAGGGTCACCACATATTCCCGACCATCTCCTCGAAGATGGGGGTAAACCCCTCTCTCGAGTGCCTCCAGTAAGGTTGTCTTTCCGTGAAACCCACCTCCCACAATAAGAGTCACCCCCCTGGGGATACCCATCCCCTTGACCTTCCCCCTGTGAGGAAGTTCCATCTCGACTTCCAACTCTAAAGGGGGGTAAAAGGGAATTGCATTCTTGATCATAGGCCGATCATCGATTCCGCTTCGTCGAGGAAGAATCGACATGTTTCCAACAAAGGCAACCAATCCCTTCTGCTCGAGTTGGATCCTTATCCACTCTTGGTCTTCCGCTACCTCAACATGGGCCTTCGTTTCAGTGGGGTTATAAAATGAGTAACTGAGTGTCTGTTCGATTAAGGGAGGAATCTCCTGAAAAAAAATCGCGATGGCCTCTTTCCCCAAAATCCTCCTCCCTTCGGCAGGAAGTCCAACCGTAAATCTGATCTCTACCTCTTGGTCGTGGATCGAGACCGAACTTCGCTCTAAGATCTCTTGACCCCCAAAATCGATCTGAATCATCCCACTCCTTCCTGTCCCCCTGTAACCTCTGGATACCCTCCCTCTCACGGATTCAAATTGCCTTGCGATCAAATCTTGAAGGGCAATCCTTTTGACCCGGTTGTCAAAAAGGGAGGTTGGAAATCCTGTTTTCTTGAGGGGCGCACAGACCCTTACCCGTGATGGGCTGGCAAATGGATCACCTTGGACATGGTCGATGTGGAGGAGAAACGACCCATAATCAAAACTTCCTTCAATCTCCTGATAGGCCTTATATCCCTTTCCATCGATTCTCATTAAGATCGTTTTCAAATCGTCTTTCTTAAACAGCATCTTTTGTTCCTTTGGATATCCTTGAAGGCTCTCTTTCTGGAGATCCTCTCTCCCTGAGTTTTGCCCACTTTTTTCTAATTATCCCAAGATCATCCACTCCCAACCTTAATGATTGACTTTTCTCTCAAAAATGTTATCTTCTTTTTCAAAAAATTCCCCTGTTTTTATGAACGGTGAAACCTTAGGTTCAAAAAATGATTGGCGATAAGGTTGGACATCGACTGGATCCTTATATTAACTTTTTTCTTCATAAAATATTTGGAAGGAGGGGAAACCCAAACCTCTTTACCCTGGCAGGTTTTTTCGTCACCCTCCTCGCCTCTTTCCTTATCCTTAAAGACCTCTGGCTCTTAGCAGGACTGGCCATCATCCTCTCAGGGCTTTTCGATCTATTCGATGGAGTGGTGGCCAGAAATTTGGGCAAGGTGACTGTCTTTGGTGGCTTCCTCGATTCGGTCATCGACCGATATTCAGACCTTATCCTCCTTCTGTCGTTTTTGATTTACTATTTAAAAAGAGGAGAGTCATCCCTGGCCATTCTTACCGCCTGGGTCAGTATTGGAACAGCCCTTATCCCCTATGTAAGGGCAAGGGCAGAAGCTGCTCAAATCGCCTGTCATACCGGACTCATGGAACGAGCGGAGAGAATTATCTTTCTTTCCATCGGTGTCCTCTTCGATTGGATGAAGCCCGTACTCTGGTTAATGGCTATCCTCACCCATTTTACAGTCCTTCAGAGAATCTATGACGTGTGGAAAAAACTTTGTGCCACCGATTCCCGATAGAGGAGGAAGGGTTCATCGCTTATTTTCAACCATTTTTTTGATTTCAAATAGAAGAGTCTGAGCCAAATCCCTTTCTTTAACTTTTCTTATGATTTCTCCCTTTTTAAAAAGAAGTCCAACCCTTTTCCCGCAGGCGATTCCAACATCTGCCTCCCTGGCCTCTCCTGGCCCATTGACGACACAGCCCATGATGGCAACCGTAAGAGGAGTAGAAAATTCTTGGACTCCTCTCTCCACCCTTTCAACGATCCCCATGAGATCCACTTCGCACCTTCCACAGGTTGGACAGGAGATAATCTCAATTCCTCGTTCACGAATTTTTAAGGCCCTGAGAATCTCGTAACCAACGCGAACCTCCTCAACAGGGTCTCCAGTCAGTGAGACTCGAAGGGTGTCTCCAATCCCTTCACTGAGGAGCATCCCAATTCCAAGAGCCGATTTAACCACAGCACCTGAACCTTTCCCTGCCTCTGTAATTCCCAGATGAAGGGGATAATCGGTCTCTTTAGAAAATTCTCTATAGGCCTCCACCGTCGTAGGAACATCAGAGGCCTTTAATGAAACCTTGATAAGGTTAAACCCAAGGTCCTCCATGGATTCGATGGTACGCAGTGCACTCAGGACCATGGCTTTTGGAGTGGGTCGCCGAAACCTCTTGAGTAAATCCTGTTCCAAGGATCCTGCATTCACCCCAATCCGAATGGGAATGGAGCGGGCTTTGGCTTCTAAGACGATTCGCTGAAGGGCCTCCCTCCCCCCAATGTTTCCTGGATTGATTCGAAGGCCATCGGCTCCAAACTCCATAGCCTTTAGAGCCAATTGGGGGTGAAAGTGAATATCCGCAATAAGAGGAAGCCTGATCTCCTTCTTAATCTTTGAAATCGCCTGAGCCGCTTCTTCATCTAATACCGCCACCCTCACGATCTCGCATCCTGCCTCCTCAAGTCGCTGGATCTGTCGGACCGTTTTGGGAACATCTCGGGTATCCGTTTTTGTCATGGACTGAACCGAGATGGGGGCACTGCCTCCAATTCTTACAGAGCCCACCCTGATCTGCCGCGTTTTCCTTCGTCTCATGGGTTAAGGAAGAAAAAAGAGATGGGATTATGTTCCCTTCTCCCAGGAGGCCAAATAGTGTTGTTGTTCCTCGGTGAGTTGATCAATCTCAATCCCCATTGAAAGAAGTTTCAATTGTGCCACCTTCTGATCGATCTCGATAGGAACGGGGTAGACCTTCTGCATTAACGTAGAATGATGTTGGGCCAAGTATTCCGTGCAGAGGGCCTGATTGGCGAAACTCATATCCATAACGCTGGAAGGATGTCCTTCTGCCGAAGCCAGGTTCACTAATCTCCCTTCCCCTAAGAGGTAGAGTCTTCGACCATTTTCGAGGCGAAACTCCTCTACAAAATCGCGAATCACTCGTTGTGAAATGGTGATCTCCTTCAGCCCGGGAAGATCCAGTTCTACATTAAAGTGGCCGGAGTTTGCCACAATGGCTCCATCCTTCATTTTAAGAAAATGATCCTTTCGGATCACATGGAGATTGCCAGAAACCGTACAGAAAATATCTCCCACTTCGCTTGCCTGAGCGATCGGCATGACTCGATATCCATCCATCACGGCCTCCAGAGCCCTAAGAGGGCTGACCTCTGTGATGATCACATTGGCCCCCATCCCTCTGGCCCTCATCGCCAGACCCTTCCCGCACCACCCATATCCAGAGATTACAAAGGTCGCCCCAGCCAACAGACGGTTCGTGGCCCGAAGAATCCCATCAATGGTAGATTGTCCTGTCCCATAACGGTTATCAAAAAAATGTTTGGTCTCGGCATCATTGACCGCAAGGATAGGAAACTTCAATACTCCTGACTTCTCCATCGAACGAAGCCGAATGACCCCTGTCGTGGTTTCTTCTGTCCCCCCTATGACTCCCTTGACCAACTGCTCTCTCTCGCGAGGGGAGAGTCCTTCAGCCCATCTTCGAATGGGAGCGGGGAGTTCTCCCCATTTCCTTAAGGCGATGAAATGGAGCGAAGAGACTAGGTCTGCTCCGTCGTCCATGGTGAGATTGGGGAAAAAGGCCAACGCCTGTTGGATATGTTGATAATACGTTTCGTTGTCTTCTCCTTTGATTGCAAAAACCGGTACCCCTAATTCTTTGACCAAATAGGCAGCGACATCATCCTGTGTGCTTAAGGGATTAGAGGCACAAAGACTCACCTGGGCGCCTCCGGCTAAGAGCGTCCTCATGAGAACCGCAGTTTCTGTGGTCACATGGAGACAGGCCGAAAGACGTTTTCCCCTAAGAGGTTTCTCCTTCTCAAAACGCTCCCGAATCATCGTTGAAACGGGCATCGCCATCTCCGCCCATTCCATCCTAAGACGTCCCTTTTCTGCCAGTGAAATATCCTTGATATCATAATCCATGGTAACTCCTAACCCCTTCCCTTAAGGATTTAAAGTCCTGAGGCCTTCCTCAGATCTTCGGCTCGATGGGTGCTCTCCCATGTAAATTCGGGTTCGTTCCTTCCAAAATGACCATAGCAGGCTGTCTTCTTATAAATCGGCCTGAGGAGGTCGAGGTATTTGATGATGGCCTTGGGTCTTAGGTCAAACTGATCCCGAATGATTTTAGCGATCCGGTCGGGAGGGATCTTAGAAGTCCTCGAGGTATCGATCATCAATGACACAGGCTCTGCTTTTCCAATCGTGTAGGCAATCTGAACCTCACACTTTTCAGCAAGCCCTGCGGCTACCACGTTCTTGGCAATGTGTCGGGCCATATAGGAAGCGCTTCGATCCATCTTGGAAGGATCCTTCCCAGAAAAGCAACCCCCTCCATGGCTACCCACTCCACCATAGGTATCCACAATGATCTTTCTTCCCGTAAGACCACAATCCGCCTTTGGACCACCGATCACAAAACGACCGGACGTGTTAATATAATATTTCGTGTGGTTATCCCTAAGATGTTCTGGGATGACTTTAAAGATGACCTCCTCACGGATTCCCTCGATCAAGGTTTGGTTGCTGACTTCTGGAGTATGTTGCGCAGCAATCACCACGGAGTCCACCCGGATGGGCTTTCCATTAATATACTGGATCGTCACTTGGGATTTTCCATCAGGTCTTAGAAAATCGAGAATCTTCTTCTTACGGACTTCGGCCAATCGTTGCGTCAATCGATGGGCAAATATGATGGGCATGGGCATCAGTTCCGGGGTTTCATCGCAAGCATACCCGAACATTAAGCCCTGATCCCCTGCTCCCTGCTCGTGATCTTCTGATTCATCCACCGCTCCTTTGATGTCTGGAGACTGTTCGTCAATCGAGGTGATGACCGCACAGGTTTCCCAATCAAACCCCATGGCAGAATCACAATATCCAATCTCTCTAATAGTATCCCTTACAATCGTCGGCATGTGGACATAGCAGGAAGTGCTAATCTCTCCTGCAATGATGGCCATCCCTGTGGTCACCAAGGTTTCACAGGCAACTCGGGCCACAGGGTCCTGGGCGATGATCGCATCCAGGATGGCATCGGAAATCTGATCGGCCACCTTATCAGGATGGCCTTCGGTGACTGATTCTGAAGTGAATAAAAAATCTGTCATTGCCATAATCTCTCTCCTTCTTTCATCTCTTTTTGTCTTCCATATATCCTTTCAAAAAATCTTTAGGGTATCTCTCCGCGATCCAATGTCTGACATAAGATTCAATCTCTGAAGCGGTTGAAAACTGGAAAATCTTTTCCACCAGAGTGAGGGTTTCCTCAAACCTCGACATTCGAAGGATTCTCTTCACTTTGGGGATGGCCACCGGATGCATGCTGAATTCATCTAAACCCATCCCCAATAGGATGAGGGTATAGGCCGGCTCAGCCGCCATCTCTCCACAGATGGCCACTGGAATATTCCTTTGATGAGCAGATTGAACCACTCCTCGAATACTCCTTAAGATAGCAGGATGAAGGGGTTCATATAAGTAGGAGACATGCTCATTGATCCTATCCACCGCCAAGGAGTATTGGATCAGGTCGTTGGTCCCAATGCTGAAAAAGTCAACCTCCTGGGCCAACAGGTCGGCGATGAGGGAGGCCGAAGGGATCTCAATCATCGCACCGATGGGAAGGTTTGGATCAAAGGGGATTTTTGCTTTCGTTAAACCCTTCTTCACCTCCTCGAGGATGGCCTTGGCTCTGCGGATCTCATTGATTCCCGAGATCATAGGAAAAAGAATTCTTAATTTTCCATAGGCGCTCGCTCTCAAAATTCCTCTCAATTGGGTTTTAAAAATATCCATTTCCTTGAAACTAAACCGAATGGCCCTCAACCCCATGGCTGGGTTCATCTCATTATCCTTCGAGTAATTGGAAAGGAATTTATCTCCCCCGATGTCCAGCGTTCGGATGGTAGCCATGGCTGGGTAAACCTTCTCGGCTAATTGACGATAGGTCTGAAAATGCTCCTCTTCGGTCGGCAGTTCCTTCCGATTGAGGTAAAGAAGTTCTGTCCGGTAGAGCCCGATTCCTTCAGCGCCATACATCTTGGCAGAGGGAACTTCATCCACCATTTCAATATTGGCCTGCAGGAGAACCCGAACCCCGTCTCGTGTTTCAGCAGGGAGGGTGGCATATTTCAAGACATCCCTCTCCACGGCCCTAATCCGTTTTTTTCGCTGAAGCAGGGATTGGGAAACTTCTTCGGTGGGGTTAATGACGACCTCACCTGACTCGCCATCGATGACCAGCAGATCTCCTCCGTTAATCAGGGAGGTGGCCACCTCCAATCCGACCACGGCTGGAATGCCTAACGATCGAGCAAGGATAGCAGTATGGGAGACCCTCCCTCCAATATCGGTGATAAATCCTGCCACCTGCTTCAGGTTCATCTGGATGGTGTCGGCAGGAGAAAGGTCGTGGGCCACAACGATGACCTTCCCTTTAATTCGGGTGATGTCATCGTGTTTCTTTCCCAGGAGATTTCTATAGACCCTTGAAGACACATAATGGAGGTCGCTTCGACGTTCTCTGAGGTACTCATCCTCAATGGTTTTAAAAGCGGTATCCAATTTCTCCAGGGTGAGATCCAGGGCCCATTCGGAATTAATTTTCCTCTTCCGGATGAGGTTGATCGTATCTTGAATCAACATCTGGTCATCAAGGATCATCAAGTGGACATCAAGGATGAAGGCATGTCGTCGCACTTCAGGATCCAAGATCTTCTCTTTGATCTCCAAGAGTTGATCCTTGGAAAGTTGAATGGCCCTGAGAAACCGATCCACCTCTGCCTCTACTTCCTCTGGGGAGATCCGTTTCTGTGGCATCCGGACTTTTCCCCGTTCCACAAGATAGGCCTTCCCCATGACAATTCCAGGTGAGGCACCAACTCCCTGAATCAATTTGTTAATCTGTTGTCGGACCGCCATGGTTACTCTTCTCCAAACCGGTTCTCTATCAATTCCCCAAGGGCCTTGATGGCCTGGGCTGAATCCTTTCCCACTGCCTTCACCGTAATTTTCGAGCCCTTGGAAGCAGCCAACATAAGAATGCCCATGATCGATTTTCCGTTCACCTCTAACCCATCTTTCTCGATGGTGATTTCTGAGGAAAACCGATTGGCCATTTTGACTAACAGGGCAGCCGCCCGTGCATGAAGTCCTAACCGATTTCCAATCGTATACGTCGCTACTTCCATTCTAATGATTCAAGGTTTAGGCGACCTTATTGATCTCCCAATAAGACACTCCAACTCAACCCGTTAACTCTTCTTCTTATCCAGTCGCTTTTTAAGGACTTCGCTGGCAAGATTGATGTTTCTCTGTCCATAATCCGTGATATAGAGAGCCAACTGCTCGAGGTCCATATCGTTCTGATAGGTGGCCAATTTTAGTAACATGGGAAGGTTGACTCCTGTGATCACATCGATCTTCTTCTCTTCCAAAAAAGAAAGGCTAATATTAGAAGGAGTTCCTCCATACATATCGGTCAAGATCAGAATGCCTTGGCCTCCGTCGACTTTCCGGATGGCCTCAATGATCTTCTCGCGGATCTGTTCGAAGCTCTCTTTGGGATCGATGGACACAGACTGAAATTGCTTGAGCTCCTCTCCCACTACCAATTCCGCAGCAGCAATCAACTCCCTTCCCAAATTACAATGAGTCACTACAATCACCCCCACCATTTTCTTCTCACCTCTTTTCCGCATCGCGGTGTTGGATGGTCAGGACAGTCCCCCCTTGCTGGAGTTCCTCACGAAGCATCTCTGCTAATCGATTGACGATCACGATCGACCGGTGTCTCCCCCCTGTGCATCCCAGGGCAATGGTCAGATGGGTCTTCCCCTCCCTCTCATATAACGGAATAAGAAACCTTAGGAATTCTTGGACCCGCTTTAAAAACTCCTGGGTTTCCTCCCATTGGAGGACATATTCTGCTACTTTGGGATCATCTCCGCTCAATCGTTTCAGTTCCTCCACGAAATAAGGATTCGGTAAAAACCGAACATCGAGTAAAAGGTCGGCCTCGTGAGGAATCCCAAAACTGTATCCGAAAGACAGAAGGGTAACGGTCATCTTTCGATGGTCCAATCCTTCCTGGGCATATCTCTGAATCCTCTCCCTTAACTGGTGAACATTAAAAGACGATGTATCAATCACCTGGTTAGCCATATCTCGGATTCCCTGAAGTCTCTCTCTCTCCAAATGGATTCCCTCTCCAATTGACCGCTGAACCGCTAAGGGATGCTGACGTCTCGTTTCACTGTAACGCCTCATGATCACCTCATCAGAAGAATCTAAAAATAGGACCTCAATCGGGTATCCTTTTTTTTGAAGGCCTCTGATGATCCTCCACGATTCCTCAAACGGGTCTTTCCTATCAATGGCCCCACCCCTCTCCTGGCCCTCCTGATTTGGAAGGAAGCGGATTTCTGAATAGGACATTGCACCCCGGATATCCTCTACCACCGCGACCTTTGAAATTTTACCCCCGGATTGCTCGCAAAGTTCTAAGAATTTAGGCAAAAGAAGAATGGGAAGGTTATCCACACAAAAGAAACCGATATCCTCTAAGGCTTTAATAGCCGTCGTCTTTCCAGACCCCGAAAGGCCACTGATGAGAATCACCCGAATGTGGTTCACTCCACCTCACCCTCGACCTCGGATTTAACCCCCTGGTTTTCTTCGATCTTACGTTGAACCCTTTTTTCAAACTCTAAAGCAGAATCATATCCCATCCCCTTCAGGAGGTGATTGCGGGCTGCCACTTCGATAATCGTGGTCAAGTTTCGGGCAGGGGAAACCGGAATTCTTAACATGGGGAGTTCCACATTGAGGATTGAAAATTTTTCTTCTTCAAATCCCAATCGATCGTACTCCTGGTGGGTGTCCCAATCGACCAGTTCCAGAACCAATTCGACCTTCTTTCGCTCCCGGATAGCCTCAACCCCAAAAAGGCTTCGAATATTAATAATCCCCAACCCTCGAATCTCCATATGGTGCTGGATGACCTCAAATCCACTCCCAATCAGAGTATCCGGTGGGTGTTTCTGGATAGAGACCATATCGTCTGCAACCAATCGATGACCCCTCAGCACCAGGTCTAACGCACATTCGCTTTTCCCAATTCCGCTTCTTCCCAAAATGAGAACCCCAACTCCAAAAACATCCATGAGAACGCCATGGATGCTGGTGGTAAGGGCCAATCGTTCCTCTAAAAACTTCGTCACCCTCTCAATGAAATCAAACGAACGAAGGTTTGTTTGGAAAAGAGGAATTCCTTTCTCATCCGCTTTCTTAACGAGCAGTTCTGGAATCTCCAGACTGTGGGTGACGACCAAACAGGACAGATCAAGATTTGAGATCTGGTGGATCACCTCCTCCTTCTTTTCAGGAGAGAGGGTTTGAAAATAAGCCATCTCCGTATTTCCGATCACTTGGACCCGCTCGGGGTTCACAAACCGAACAAAACCTGTTAAGGCCAATCCCATTTTCTGAACCTGGGGTTGCGTAATTTTTCTTTTTAAACCCTTTCTCCCTGCCACCAGGGTCAGGCCTAAATGGTATTTCTTATCTTCCTTTAACTCTTGAACTAAAATCTCAGCCATCGCTACCCTAAGGGGTTCGGGTCGTTCCCCCTCTCTTTCGATCGACTCAATACTTCTCATCCTCTTCAAAGATGATCCGAAAAAGTTCGCTTTGGGTCTTGGCCTCCATCAATCGTTTCTTAAAGGAAGTATCTTTGAGCAGGGTGACAATCCGACTTAAAAGTTTTAGGTTATTCACCGCTGAGTCTTCTGGCGCCATGACCAGAAAGAATA
>Ga0136652_1001261_pt1 | contig 11006 bp, 9 predicted proteins | sample ConPoolayeEmetaG_FD_94864 | JGI IMG/M metagenome (GOLD analysis project Ga0136652, IMG submission 94864) | Hot spring microbial mat communities from California, USA to study Microbial Dark Matter (Phase II) - Cone Pool mat layer E metaG... ...
GCCACGGTTTTGAATGTTTTATATGCATTCATCATAAGAGAATTTATCAGGGAACATGCTTCAAAATCACAGAGCAACAATTAATGCTGTTACGACCTTTTGGCATGGGCATCATTCCACTTTTTATTTTAGTTTTGCCATGAAAAACTTTTTTCATATTTCTGTCTAAAACGCTTAAGCGTATGAATGTTTCCCATGTTAGTTAGTCTTACCATTGAGTCTTGTCTAATTTTTCTGCTACCAGTTGGTTTATCATTTTTTTCTACGCATAGGGAAAAATAGTTTCTTTCTCGGCACCCTATACTAGCCTTAAGTATTTTCGGCGGTCACCCCCCTTCGGTGGGTTTAATAGCTGTTTTTTGGTGTCCGGGTTGTTGGGCATAATTTTCATTTGGGAGGCTTTGTTCTTTTATTACTTACTGTCCGGAGATATGAGCGTTACAGGGATGTAGAAGGTTTAACTCAAGCGTGTTTAAGGTGTAGGTTCTCAGCCTTTTTTTAGGAGTTGGTTTCCTTTGTGTAGCTTCCAATTTTTCGGCTTTTATTTTCATTTTTTCATTAGTTGGGCCATTACTATTTGTGCGGCTAACATTCCGGACATGATGCAGGTCTGGAAGCCTCCCCCTATCTGGGTCCAGGCTCCCGCAAAGTAGAGTCCCTTTAATGGTCCCTGTTGGGGTAAACGGTTTCCAAATATGTTGTTGGGGCTGTAAGGGGTGCCGAGGATGGAGCCTCCGGGGTTTCCTGTGTAGCGCATGTTTGTTAGTGGTGTGGATACTTCAATTACCTCTATGTGTTCTCTGATTCCGGGGTAGAATTTTTCCAATTTTTCTAGTAGTTTTTCGCCCATCCTGTTCTTGGTGTCTACGTATTCTGAGGGGGGAACCTTGTACCAGGGTTCGGCGTAGCTTAGGGTGGTGATGACTGCAGCTGTGGTTCCTGGAGGAGAGGCTTCCGGGTATGCAACATTGTAGGTGGCTAGGGCGAAGTCTGCGGGTTCTATGCTGACTCTACTTTTTGCCCAAGCTGCGTCAAAGTCGTAGCCCTCGTTAAAGAATATTTCGAACTCATCTATTCCCAGTTCTTGGTGGGGTGCGTCTAATCCCAGGTAGACGTTCATGGTTCCCATAGCGATTTCTTTGGTTTGAAATTTTTCAAAAAAGGAACTTGGAACTTTATCTGCACCAATCATTTTGGCGCAGGTTGTTAATGGGTTAACATTCGATATGATGTGGTTTGAATGGAATGTTTCACCATTCTCCGTCACCACTCCTGTTACTCGGTCGCCTTGGGTGAGTATTTTTTTAACCCCGCAGTTGAGCCGAACTTCGCTATCCGACTCCTGGATAACATCTACGAAGGCGTTGGCGAGGCTTTGAGATGTTCCTTTGACTTGGGCTCCCCCATAGTGAATATAGGTGTCATATACAACTGCGTATATTACGTATGCTAGTTCTGATGGGGGTAGTCCACAGTAGCCCATTAGTTGGGATAAGACCGCCCGGGCTTTAGGGTCTTTAACATCGGCGTATAGGACGTCGGCTAGGGTTTTGTCCAGGTATGGTAGGAAGTTTTCTTTGATTTCGGGGTGAGAAAAGCTTTCTCCCCTCTGTATTAGGGTTAGGGCTCGGTTGGTAGCGGTCATTCTCGCCATGAAGCGTTTTATTCCTTCAGCCTCGTTGGGAAATGTGTCTACCAAAACGCCCTCCGCCTCTTCTCTTCCCGCTGGAACAGTGACCTCCATGTCGGAAAAAACGGAGCGGTAAACAGTATTAAGCTTGACGAATTCAACCTTCTTTGTTATTCCCAGATTCTCCAAATACTTGTAGAAGAAGCCGCGTTTAGCATCCAGGTTCAAACCAGAGAGTTCATGCAGCGCAATTTCGAACTCAAATCTGCCACGAACAAAACTGCCCGCATAACCGCCAGGCCTGTAATGCTTCTCTAATAGGAGAACCCTCTGCCCATTCTTGGCAAGCGATGCTGCTGCGGAGAGTCCTCCAAGACCCGCACCAACCACTATCACATCATACTTTTCAGACATCTTCATCCATCCACACTGAGTCAATTCTCCAATGATAAACCGATTTTTCTGGAAGCCGATACTTCCAAGGAACTGTTAAACCGATATAAATGGGGGTTGATATTAAAATTTTCTGAATAGTAATAAGAAAATTTTTTAATGGATGCTAAAAATTTTTGAAAGAAAAAAGTGTTGGCTTAAACTAGCCTTCCTTTGTGAGATCCACCATTCTAGTAATTTTGTGCAGAGTTTTATGCAATTGTTCGTAGGGAACCCATTCGATTTCTGCTTCAACCCCCAGTTCACTCTTTATTTCTCCAGCTATTCTCTTTTTAAGCTCCTCAGGATCTTTTGTTATGCTCTCCTTGTAGGATGCCTTAATCTTTAGTGTGTCCATTTTTTTAGCGTATTTAATAATGTTAAATGAAGCCTCCTCAGTTTCTGGGTGACGCTCCATGATGAGTCTCAGAGCAAATGGGGAAATCTTCTTTCCGGCAACATTAACAACCCATGAGGCTCGGTCAAAAACCTTAACCCGATGGTGGGTTCTTCCACATTTACAGGTTTCATCTATCTGTTCTCCAAAGTCCTCGGTGCCGAATCTTACAAAGGGTAAGGCTCGCATCCAGAGATTTGTGACCACTATTTCTCCCTTCTCACCCGGGCCTAGGAGTTCTTCGGTCTCGGCGTCAATAAGCTCTAGGCTCCAGTAGTCTGAACATGTGTGGAGACCATCGTGAACATAACATTCTCCGGCTAAAGTGAATGGATCACTGCAGCCCCAGGCGTCAAACCAGTCTAGGAGCCCGAATTTTTCCATAAGATACCTTCTGTGTTTTGGAGAAATGGCCTCACCAGCTGATGTTACATACTTCAGGCCCGGAATGGCGTCCTTGGGATCCTTACCCATCCTTGCGAACTCATTAATACATGCCAAAGCTGTATCTGGCGGTAAAAGTGCCCAGTCACCCCTAAACTTTCCCAGAGACATACGTGCGGTGGGAAATCCGAATAAATGCAAGTAGGCATTATAAGCGATGAGCTCAGTATTAAGACCCAGCTTGTTCATTGTGAGGACGCCTAAAAAGGTGCTCCACCAATGCCAGAATCCCACAAAGTGTATAGCGGAAAGCAGCCTCATTCCGGGGCGTATTTTCCACATCCAAGCTAGCCTGGTGCACGGCTCACTGGCTACGTGAACTTCCTCCGCTGTGAGAGCAGTGAAGGTGGGAGCTCCCGTAGTTCCAGTTGAGGGATGTATTCTTTCTATCTGGTCTGGGGGAATTGTAAGCATAGTGCCAAAGGGGTCTCCGGTTTCCACCCTTTTATCTCGAATTTGGTCTTTACGGAATAGGGGGATTTTATTCCTAAAGTCGTCATAGGTTTTCACGTCTTCCGGGTTTGCTCCCATATCCTCGTATAATTCTTTGTAGAATTGGGAGTTCCTATAGGTGTAGTTCACTATAGCTTTTATCCTTTTTAGCCTAAGTTCTTCTAATTCAACTTTTTTCATAGTTTCCATTTGAGGATTCCAGTACTCACTCATACTCTATTCCTCCTTGTAATCCCGGGAGAGTATTCTCACATGAGTTCTCCCACACTTACAAACAGTTTTATCTAGTTTGACATCGATGTCCGTCACATATCTTAGAAGCGGTGTTCCTTGAGCGTAAAGGTTTGTGATGGTCAGTTTTCCCGTTTCTCCTTCCGAAACGGGATTGCCACTTTTAGAATCCACAGCCTCAACTAAGTAAAGATCCTCCCAAACATGTAGTCCAGCGTGCTCCCTGCATTCTATTGCGTGGAGAGCGGTTTCCGAGTTGCACAGCATACTATAAACTTCTGCGTTCCAAATTTCTTGAAGCTCCCGTCTCTTGCTGGGTTTAAGAAGGTTTTTGTGGTCTGGGTAAACAATGATTTTAACTCCTAGATCTTTGGCTTTTATTCCCTCCATTTCAGCGATGGCGGCGATTTGGTTCACCATTTCAGGTGAAACTACAAGCACTGGGGATTTGAAGAATTTAACCCAATTAAAGGCTTTTGCCCCGTCTATTCCCGCGGCTAGGAGTCGAGGCATGGGTATCCCTATTTGAAGCGAAAGGCTGCCTAAAATCTCCACAACTGAGGGTGCAAGATGTAGACTTGTGGAATTAATTATGGCCGGATAGATGTCCGTGGGATCTACGACTCCCTGTATTAACATGCGGTCTCCTTTTCTTACACCTATCATTGTAAAGTAACGAGTGAACATTTCTACAGCGTTCATAAAGTCTCCCCTAGTCATGGTTAGATAAAACGGGTCTTTTTGGGGTGGAGCCTGGTCAAAGATTTCAAAAACCACGCAGAACTGTCCTTCTCCGATGCAGCGGGTACCGCCGTAGGGGTCTCCTGTATCTGTGATCTTTTTTCTTATCTCCTCTAGGGTTATTGTGGGTATTTTAGCCAAGTCTCCCAGTGTTTTAATTGAGTCTTCTCTTATTCCTGCGTCTTGGAGTTTCTCTCGCTCCATATTGGAATAGTTGAGAACATATTTTACCTGTCTCTTTAGACGATCTAATTGGAGTTTTTCAATTTCAGACCGAGGCATTTTTTCAATTTCGGGGTTGTAAAGAGTTTCAATCTCCATTTTAATCTCTCCCAAAAAAATAATTCCTTTTGTGCAAAGGTCTGAAAATAGGGGAAGTCACTCTTATTTTGATTATATTAAATAAATAGTTTTTCTAGAAAACATCCTAAAAGTTTTTGATTTTTACTAAAAAACAGAATGAAAAATTATTTTGCTTACCTATGACCTCAGAAACTTATTTTTATCCCTAAATTTATCCTAAGACTATTTTGGTGGTGAAACGGAAATGGCCTTTGGTTCGCAAGCTGCGACGCAGAGATTGCAGCCATTACAAGAAAAGGGGAAAGTAGCGGTTATCATAACTGGGCTGTCCTCTCTTGAAGTGTCAATAGGGTAGTAAGCGAATACTTTAAGGGGGCAAGTCTTAATACATTTCAAATCACAATTTTTGGGTGCCACACACTTCCCCATGTCAACAAATATGCTGTACTTTTTCAATATTGTTGCCTCCCTTTTTTTCGATTACCACAGGTCTTTTGCCACTGCCACACTCTCTCTGTCAATGAGGCTTATGGCTTTGTTTGGGCACCGTTCTCTGCATACTCCGCAGCCGAAGCATACTGTGGGGTCAACGACTGAGTACTGTTCAAGTCTGGAGAACCTTATGGCTCCAAAGTTGCATGCCAGTAGGCATTGGGGGCTTCCTCCGCAACCGTCACACTTGTTCTGGTCAATCTGTGCAATGTAGTGGCTTTTTATGGCTGCGTTTCTGACACCGGAAATTAGCCTTGTTCTGAATACTATGCAGTAGGGTAATTCACAGTTGCAGATACCTATTACGTTGGGCATTGAACACCATTGGACCCACTGTACGAGTCCCTCCTTGTAGCAGTCCTTGCAGAGTTCTATGGCTTCTTCAGGTGTGATGTATCTATCATACTTTGATAGGGTGCCCTGTGACTTTTTTAGGAGGTCGCAGAATGGTTCGAAATGCATGCAGACCATTTTGTTTTGTCCTCCCCAATGTTTTCTGCAGGCGCAGTAGGTTAGCCCTATTTTCATGTCAAACTTCTGAGGAGTCTTTAGTATTTGGATTGTGTCTTCTAGGGGAACGACTTGGCCTCCGTTAGCTCCCTCAGACATCTTATTTAATGCTTCTAGTGCATCCTTGGAATAGGGCAATTCCTCAACTAGGGCATTAACGGATGCTATGGTTTCAACCAGAGCCTTAGGGCCGCCTAGTGCCAGAGACTCCATAACCGATCGAATGTTAGCATCTTCCCAAGCCTTCTTAAGGTTAATATTCTTTGGATTCAAATACCATTTGGTACCTTGACCGTGTTCAACACAATACTGGCACACGAAAAAACCTCCTTCCAAGCTGGGTTAAGTCACCCCGACTAATGGGATTTATGGTTATCTTATTATTGTGGTGTTTATTAATTGTTTTGGTGTTTTTTGGCTCTGCGTGTTAGTGCTTCTTCCGCTGCTAGGGTGGCTGAGGTTATGGTGTCTCCCATTCCCACGGTGGCTTTGGGCTCTGTTAACTTTGAGGGGGTGAAGGCTACTGAGGGTTCTGATTCCGTGAATCCCTCTTCTAGAAATTTTTGTTTGGGGTAGCCCTCCTCACTCTCAAGTAGTTCCGCAAGTTTGCGGTGTTCCCATATGCCCCTTTCGCTCACTTTTAGTTCGCCGCTTTTGAGGGTTTTTTCTGCGGTTTGGATTGTGGGAAAATTTCCAGTGTGTGCAAGTGTGGCTGCGAATAGTGAGCCAAACATTATGGAACTTAGTTCGTCTCGGGGATGGATTCCATAATTGGAGTTGGTCAAACTTAGGGAGAATTCTCTGGTGTGCACCATAATGCGCGACAAGCAATATTTTTCTAAAATTTTTCTTGCACCCTTGTAAATTTTTGGGGCATCCAAAGCCTTTATTTCTTCAAGATTATCCTTCCACCCCAGCGTATGTAGATTATCCGCCAATTCATCCTCGTTTAAACCAAGGGAATCCACTTTTGGAGCCACCATATCAAGAACAGACTTTCTTAACTCTGGATCAGCTAGGAAACCTATTTCGCTGTGTATCCTAATTTCCGGATTTCTCTCTTTCCAAGAATCGATGAGTTCTAAAGTTTCCCTTATGTGGTCTTCAGGCTTGGAACCGTCGGGATAAGACTTCTGAAGCATATGATAACCGGACAGTATTACCCTCCCCACTTCTTTGATTACCTTTATGGTTCCCTCACGAAAGGCGGGATCTGTTTTTAGCTTAATGTTTTCATCGTCGTAGGTGGCTATGAACCTGTTTTCAACTGGTGCCTTAACAATTTCGTGGTTAATTTTTGTTTTGAATTGGTTGTCGAATTCAAATATCCAATGTATAAAAACTTTGTCGCCTTCTCTAGCTGCCTCCAAAGGTTTCTTGAAAACAATTCTTCCACTCTCAAATCGGGGTATGAGGATTTCTCCATAATCGCTGGTGAATTGTTCTGCCTGCAGTGGGGGAAGCTCCACTACATTCGGTATAACTTTAAGGTTCATGAGGGCCAGCACATTGGTCATTATTCCACACTGTCCACCCATACGAAGCCTATCGTAGCCGAAAACTGATTTTATCTCCTCAGTAATTTTGGGCTCGCGAATAAACCATTCTTCACCATCACCAGTCTTGGCACAGTAGAGTATACCCGCCAAAACATCGGAAAAAGTCACAATTTCCCTCGGAGGATTATTCAATTTGTACAGGACTTCTTCCGCCAATTTTTCTTCATTTATTATCTTTTCAATTTCTTGGCCTTTGACGTGTCTTAGTCCATCAATATTAGTATTTAAGCCCGTGATAAATATGCGACAGAGTCCAATGTTTCTGCCAACCTCTTTTAGAGCCTGAAAATATTTCTCAGTCCATTCTTTGGCAAGCATAAATGTTCACCAATGCCTTTAGAGTTCCCTGACCGCTTTAACCAAATAGCGGGGCTTATCCGGATTGTACCCTCTCCTGAACGCAACAAAATAAGCGAATAACTGTAACGGCACCACATAGGTTATGGGAGAAAACATTGGCATAGTCTCCGGAATACTAATCGGGTGGTCTGACAACGTCCTTACCTCAGAATCATTCTCCTGTACCACGCTTATTATTTTCGCCTGGTACGCCTTGACCTCTCCCAAATTTTTAACCAGCCTATCATAAGTCTCATCGGGAGGCGCAATTACAATTACCGGGAACCCCGGCTCTATGAGGGCTATGGGTCCATGTCGGGACTCCCCAGCAGGATAGGCTTCTGCGTGGATATAGGCAGTTTCCTTAAGCTTTAGTGCACCCTCCATGGCAGTGGCGGTGCTAATCCCACGCCCCAAGAAAAAGAAGCTCTGCTTATTAGCATATTGATAAGCAATATCTCTAACCACCCTGTCCTGCCTTTTAATCGTCCTATCAACCACATGAGGCGTACTCATTAACCCTTCTCTAAGATTTTTAACCTCACCATCACTTAGAGACCCCCTCATGAGAGATAAATCCAGCGATAGCAGGGATAAGCATGCAACTTGAACTAGGAAAGTCTTGGTGGCTGCAAGCCCATACTCCGGCCCCGCATAAGTATAAATAGTATAGTCGGAGAGTTTACTCAAAGTGCTGCCCACAACATTTGTCACTGAAACCACTTTTGCACCCTGCCTCTTAGCATGTTTAACTGCATTTATTGTGTCCGCTGTCTCCCCAGACTGGCTAATGGCAAGAACCACATCATCCTCACATAGAAGCTCCCCAGTAAGCTCCGGAAACTCAGAAGACAAAATATTCTGAGTTCGAACACGGGAAAGTTTAGTGAACATGTAACGCCCAGCCAACCCCGCATGATTCGATGTACCCGCCGCAGTAATATATACCTGTTGGGAATCGTTAAGAATCCGGGCCGCCTCCTGGCAAACCTCTGACCTTAAACTGAGCGCATTTCTCAAAGCCTTCGGCTGCTCATGAATCTCCTTCAACATAAAATGGGGATAACCACCCTTCTCCAACATCTCCGGAGTCCAAGAAACATCATCGGTACTCTTAGCCACAAACACCACTCTCCTCACATAGGGCTAAATCATACTAAACCAAAAATTTAATTTACGCTTCTGTAAAAGGCACAAAACCCATTAATTTTCTCAAAATCAAGAAAAGTGTATAGTTGCTAGTTTTTATGAATATTTTCTACTTACGGTTTAAATTTTACTTGTTGTATTATAAATTCTTTTTTCAGCTTCTGAATTGTGTCCCTTTTCCGTATAGGATGATTCTCTTACTTAACGCTTCTCTAATAAGGGGAACCTCCAATTCCTCCAATGTGTAGGGGAAAACTTCCAAACCCTAGCCAAAAACCGAACACCGCTAATGTTATATCCTGAAACTATAACTTATTTCACATATTGTACCTAGATTAACTTAAGGTGGCAAAATTTTATGGGTAGGAGGAAATCGTGGCGGGAGAAAATGTCTGATAAGGAGGGTTTTCCAAAGATAATAAAATTGGACGGTCGAGAACCCTGCTTCAGAGCCCTACAAAAGATGGGGGCGAAGGTGGGCGACAGGTGTGTGCTTGTTAATCCCCGCGAAGTAGAAGAAGTTATGAAAACGGTGCCCAAAGGCAAACTCATAACCATTAGGGAAATTTGCATGAAACTCGCCAAGAAATACAATGTTGAAGCATGCTGCACCCTAACCACGGGAATATTCATTATGACCGCTGCCAACGCCGCCCAAGAAACCATAAAAGAAGGAAGGGAAAGCATTAACCCCTACTGGCGTACATTAAAAGCAGACGGACTTCTGAACGAAAAATATCCAGGCGGAGTGGAAGCCCACAAAAAATTACTAGAAAGAGAAGGACACAAAATTATCAGTAAAGGCAAAAAATACTTCGTCGAAAACTACCAAAACCATCTAGTCCAAGTATAATAAAGCCATTCAAAATAAAAATCAACCATTCTTCTACAATTAAGGTGATCCAGACTAAGGTGAAAATGTACAAATGTTCGCGGAGAAATAATAGTTCTCAATCTTGCTGTTACATTTGTTCAGAGTAATGGACGGCACAATCTATACATTCAAAGAGAAAACTTTTAAGTTTCCTTAAATCTTTTAGTGGATTGTGGTGATCTGCCCGTGATTACTGATGGAATATGCGTTAAGGGTGAACGTAAGGAAAAGAATTGGAAGGGTACAAAGTTTGAGGAGCCCTACAAAAAGGCTGTGGAAAGATTTCGCAAGGAGGTTATGGGTAGACCTGATTTTGACCCCGCCACCTTGCTCATTTGGGGAACCATGATGGGTATGAGTGTGCTGCAAATAATGGAGGATGTGGAGGAAAACTTTGGTCCTGAAGGTCAAAGGGTGGTCAGTGAAGCCCTAAGAAAAGTGGGATACGACGTTGCCCGGCAGAGTTTTGAAAACGCAAAATTTCCAGAGGGCACAACTGACATAGAGAAAACCAGTTTTGTGGGAACATGGATTAACACCGTTCTCTGGACCTCCATTGAGAAGCCAGAAATTCTAAATGAAGACGAGTGTATATTTGATATTCTATGGTGCCCCCACCAAGACGTTTACAAACCATTCGACTGCCGAGTGCAACGTTACCTGGTGGAAGGCATAAGAAAATACTTCAGAGAAAAAGGAGAAATCAAATTCGACGTAGAATTCAAATGGATAATCCCCGCAGGAGCAGACACATGCCGCTTTAGACTCTGGAGAAAAAAGGAAGGCGAAGAAGAAGACCAATGGGAAAAATACTCAAAAATACTCGAAGAAAGGGCACTAAAAAGGTGGAAAGCAAAAAAGGCCCAAAAATAACAAATAGCAAAAACAACCCCCCATTCTTCACATCACCCCTTTTTCCCCAAAAAACAATAATTTCACTGAGTAATCCTTGTGGATTCGCGGAACATTTTTATAAAACTTACAACAAAAAGTCACTAACAATTTTTTAGGGGCTAGAAAAGGCATGCCAATTTTAGATAGATCAAAAATTCGTCCAGACGTGCTTAAACTCATGGATGAACTGTTAAAGGAGCAAACCAATGGTGTTTTAGAATTCCTCAAAGCCAAAGAGAACCAAGGCGTCAACTTCCCAGCCCTGTGGCAAAAACTAATGGAGGGAAATGAGCGCTTCTTCAAGAGAGAGGGAACAATACAAGACTTGTACAAATGGTTAACAAAAGACGAAATGCAATTCTTAACGAGACTGTTCAGATACGCATTCAACTATGCAGCAGACATGGACCAGAAAAGGCACCCAATCCCCAAAGAGGTAAAAATAGAAAAAGTCAATGCCGGCGGGGTTCCCGCAGAGTGGCAAACAGTCCCCAATGCCAAAAAAGACCGAGTCCTCCTATACTTCCATGGGGGAGGCATGGTCTTGGGCTCACCCAA
>Ga0136652_1001264_pt1 | contig 10977 bp, 9 predicted proteins | sample ConPoolayeEmetaG_FD_94864 | JGI IMG/M metagenome (GOLD analysis project Ga0136652, IMG submission 94864) | Hot spring microbial mat communities from California, USA to study Microbial Dark Matter (Phase II) - Cone Pool mat layer E metaG... ...
CTCCCATCCTATAAAATATCATGGGTTCATTTCTATTAAACTCATTTCTCCCTTAAATACTTAGCGGTCTCTTCAGGCAATGAGACATTGATGTAGATGCCAGATCCCATTTCAAATCCAGCAGGGGTGGTAAGTCTTGGAACGATTTGAAGATGCCAGTGGTAGTAGTCCTCCTCCTCATCCTTGATGGGAGCGGTATGAATGACAAAGTTATAGTCAGGGTTGTTTAGTCGGGAGTAGAGTTTGAAAAGGGTCTCCTTTAAAACCTTGGCAAATATTTTTGAATCCTCCTTAGAAATGAGGCCGAAAGAAGCCTGATGCTCCTTGGGGATGATCCAAGTTTCAAAGGGAAACCGTGAGGCAAAGGGATGAAAAACGACAAACCTTTTTGTGTCCATCACGATCCTTTCACCAAAAAGGAGTTCCTCTTGAATGGAATCACAATAAACACATCTTCCATGGTCATCATAATATCGGGCAGCCTCCTCCAATTTCTTCCTGATATTAGAGGGAACCACTGCAGTTCCTACAATTTGTGAATGGGTGTGATCCAGGGAGGTCCCGGCTGCCTCACCATGGTTTTTAAAAATGATGATCAATTTGATTCGTTGATCACCTCTCATGGCAATGGTCCTCTCCCGATAGGCAAGGAGAACCTCCTCCACCTGTTTATCCTCCATCAAAGGAAGGATCTGATTATGAATGGGACTCTCGATCACCACTTCATGGATTCCTACTCCATCCATCATCCTGAAGAACCCTTTTTCTTCTTTCCGCTCAAGACTTCCCTCAGGAGAGAGTGCAGGAAATTTATTGGGGATGACCCTCACCCACCATCCTCTACTATCTGCTGGGCCACCACTTCGATAGGCAAGGGTTTCATGTGGGGTGAGGTGTTCATTGCCCATACAAAATGGGCAGTCCTCCTTATAAGAAGGTCTCTCTTCTATAAATGCCTCAGATTTTTTAAAATCGTGGGGTCTCTTTGACCGCTCTGTAGAGATAATCACCCACTCTTTCGTTGTAGGATCCTGTCTTAATTGTGGCATAGGAATTTTCTCCTCTTTAGAAACATGGATAGTTTATATTAAACCACCTCCTTTGATTTAAATCAAGTAGGGGCAATTCTTGAATTGCCCCTACAAAATGGATGACCATTTCATCATTGAAAAAAGCCCCGTTATTTTTTAAGATTTGTTTGTGAAAAAGAGAGAAATTCTTTTCAGCCTCACTTCGGCCATTCTCCTCATCCTTTCTTTCCCCAATTTTGATCTTGAATTTTTGGCCTGGTTTGCTCTTGTCCCTCTACTCTATGCCATCGATGGAAAAGACGGGTTCAAAAGTTTTAAGTTGGGATTCCTCACAGGACTTTTTTCTTTTCTTGGAATTATCTATTGGGTTATTGTAGCTGTCCACACCTATGGAAATATCCCGCTCATTATAAGTGCTGGGATCCTTTTGCTTCTTGTCATTTACTTGAGCCTCTTTATCGGGGGCTTCACATTCCTCACCCAATTCATCCAAGTGCAGTTAGGAACAAAAAGTTTCTTATTAGCCCCCCTCCTCTGGGTTTCGATGGAATATCTTCGCTCTTTTCTCCTATCGGGATTCCCTTGGGCAAACTTAGGCTACTCCCAATATCTAAACCTCCCTTTTATCCAGATGGCAGATATTACGGGAAACTACGGTCTCTCTTTTGCCATCCTTTTAGTCAATTCGACCCTCTTTACGATATTGTCTCAATGGACTAAAAAGAAATTCGCTTTCCCAGAACTTTTGATCACAATCCTCATCCTATTGGGGTTTTTGGGTTATGGATATTTTAAGATAAATAAGGTGGACCGCAGGATGGCTCAAAAACCCACCCTAAAAGTAGGGTTAGTTCAAGGCAATATTGATCAATCGATCAAATGGAACGAGTCCTTTCAGAAGGAGACCATGAAAATCTATGAAAGGCTTTCCCTTAAGGTGGCAGAGGGAAAACCGGACCTTATTATCTGGCCTGAGACCGCCACACCCTTCTTTTTTCAGGATGCCAAAGAGTTTCAACCGATGCTTTTAGATATTCCGAAGAAGACCAATGCCTTTCTCCTCTTCGGGACCCCCTCCTATAAGATAGAGAGAGGAAAGGTCCATCATTATAATAGTGCCCTCTTGGTTTCTCCCTCGGGGGAAGTGATTGGAAAATATGACAAGATTCATCTTGTCCCTTATGGCGAGTATGTTCCCCTTGGAGAATATATCCCATTGGGCTCCTTAGGGGAAGGAATCGGAAACTTCAAGCCTGGAAAGGAATTCTTTAATTTCACCCTTCCTCAGGGTAAGTTTGGAGTCCTCATCTGTTTCGAAATCATATTTCCAAACCTTTGCAGGAGGTTTGTCAAGGAGGGTGCTGATTTCTTAGTCACCATCACAAACGACGCCTGGTTTGGAAAAACCTCTGCTCCCTATCAGCATCTTTCCATCGCCATATTCAGGGCAATCGAGAATCGTGTCTTTATTGCAAGAACAGCCAATACAGGGATTAGTGGCTTCATCGATCCTAAGGGTAAGATTTTCAAACAGGGAAGTCTTTTTACGGAAGAGGCGATCAACGGGACGATTCGGCTATCGGAGGAGAAGACCTTTTACACCCTTTATGGAGATGTTTTTGCCTGGTGTTGCTCCGCTTGTTCAATCCTTCTCCTGGGCCTTGCGTTTTTTCAAAAATATCAAATAATAAAATGATGGTAAAAGAATCTTACGATATCCAAAAAGAGACTCTTATCGACAATCTTTATCGTCATACGGAATATCTTTCAGTGAAAGTGGGAGAACGCCATCTGTGGAAGGAGGGTTCTCTTGCTAAGACCATCGATTATATCGAATCGGTTTTTGAGGCTTATGGATATAAGGTGTATCGTCAGACATATTCCTGTTATGGCCAAAGCGTCTCAAACCTCATTACCCAAAAAACCGGTAGGGATCAAAGGGTCATTGTCCTTGGCGCCCACTATGACACAGTTCCAGGAACGCCAGGGGCAGATGATAATGCCTCTGCAGTCTCAGGACTATTGGAACTCGCAAGACTACTTAAAGACACCCTAAATCACAAAACCCTTATCTTTGCGGCATTTGCAAATGAGGAACCCCCCTGTTTTGGCTCACACCATATGGGAAGCATGGTTTATGCGAAACATCTTAAGGAGCAGGGTATCCCTGTTGAGGTCATGGTTTCGCTCGAGATGATTGGATTTTTCAGAAAAGAACCCATTCAGACTTACCCACTTCCAGGCATGGAATTTTTCTACCCTAAAACCGGGGATTTCATAGGAGTAGTTGGAAATTTTCACTCCCACAGATATGTTTCTTTTTTTAAGAAGGGAATTAAAAAACATTCCCATATTGATGCAAGGTCTTTAACCGCACCGGAGTTTTTTGGGGGTATTAATCTCTCTGACAACTACTCATTCTGGCAACATGGGTATAGGGCAGTAATGATCACAGATACCTCATTTTTTAGAAACAGGAATTACCACCAAGAAACAGATACAATAGATACCCTTAATTTTGAACAGATGGCTGAAGTCGTGAAGGGGTTATATTCCACCTTATCAATGTGTTAGGAAATTGAAAGTTGTAAAAGGAGGAAGGTCCTATGAAAAAAAAATTTTTTATCTTCTTAGTTTCTTGGGCATTTTTGGTTCTTATTTTTGAATCTTTTTCTATTGAATCCTCTTATGCAAAAACCGCCAAACAGATCAATGAAGAGGTTAACGGAGCTCTTAAACTTTTCCAACAACACGTAAGAGGAGGAGGGACATTTCTCAATGCTGCCAAAGGTGTGCTTGTCATTCCTAATATTGTCAAGGCGGGGTTGGGTGTGGGTGGTCAATATGGTGAGGGTGCCTTGCGGATTGAGGGAAAGACGGTTGAATACTATAGCCTGGTGGCGGGGTCAGTGGGATTCCAGATTGGTGCACAGAAGTTGAACTTAATCCTAATCTTTATGGATGAATCAGCCCTTAAGAATTTTCGGATGAGTTCAGGATGGAAAGTAGGGCTTGATGGATCGGTGGCTTTTATTGATGTCGGAAAGGGGAAATCCCTTGATACGATAAATATTAAAGACCCTATTGTGGCATTCATGTTTGGCCAGAGGGGTTTAATGGCCAATGCCACCCTCGAAGGTGCCAAGTTCACAAAAATCGTAAGGTGATCCGTATAAACGAGTCATTCGGAATAAAGAGTTTAGGATTAAAGTTTCAGTTCAAATCGCTGTTCTTGAACCTCCTTGCCCCATTGGTTCCCTATGCGTTGCTCGACCAATCTAAACCCGAATTTTTCGTAGAGGTGACGCGCAGGAATTAACCCTTCAAAAGTCCAGAGAAAAATTTTTTTGAACCTTCTTTCCTTACAGAACTGAACAGCCCTCTGAATCAGTTGATTCCCCACCCCTTTTCCCCGAATCGCATCAGACACAATATACCAGCGAAGATGGGCTCCCTGATCTTCCGCATGAAGGCCATCAATCGTAATGGACCCTTCAATCTCTCCATTTAACAACGCGGACCAGAAACAGTCACGGCTTTGATTATAACGGCTGATAAATTCCGATAACTCTGTTGCCACCTTGGCTTCAAAGAATGAGCTGAATCCCCAGTGCGTGTGATAATACTTCCCATGAAGCTCAGCCACGCGGCCGATGGCTCCAGGGATATAGCCTGTTTTAATTTCAATCTCTAAGGCCATGGATATTCGTATACCAGAAAAAGAATAAAAAGAAAACCCCCTTTCTACCCGATGGAATCCTTTTCAATTAAGTTAAGCTTTACTTTTTTTTATTTTTTTCATATTAAATTATATTGACAATGAAGGAAAACATGGGTAAAGGAAAGCATGGGTATATGATAAAAGGTTGTTTTAATTTCTTCCTTAAAGGTAACGACGATGTCTATTCGAATCGGTTTTGATAACGAAAAGTATCTTTCTGAACAAACCCAGGTCATTCTTGATCGGGTCAACCGGTTTAATAATAAATTATACTTGGAGTTCGGAGGAAAGCTCCTATTTGACCATCATGCCAGCCGAGTATTGCCTGGATTCGATCCCAATGTAAAAATGCGTTTACTTCAGAAAATGAGAGGCCAATCAGAAGTGATTCTCTGCATTTATGCGGGGGATATTGAACGAAAAAAGGTAAGGGCAGATCTTGGAATTACCTATGACTCGGACGCATTGAAGATGATTGACGACCTGAATGAATGGGGGATTAAAGTGGCCGCTGTGGTCATCACTCGATATGAAAATCAGCCCTCTGCGACCATCTTTAAAAATAAATTAGAACGCAGAAATATTCGTGTCTATACCCATCCCTTCACCAAAGGTTATCCAACGGATATCGATACCATTGTGAGCGAAGAGGGCTATGGGGCCAATGAATATATTCAAACAACCAAACCCATTATTATCGTCACAGGGCCAGGTCCGAATAGTGGAAAACTGGCTACCTGTCTCTCACAAATCTACCATGAATATCAACGGGGAGTACAGGCTGGCTATGCCAAATTTGAAACTTTTCCGATATGGAATCTCCCTTTAAACCACCCAGTCAATATGGCCTATGAAGCAGCCACCGCTGATATTCGTGATTTTAATATGATTGACCCCTTCCATTTGGAGGCCTATAATCAAAAAGCCGTAAATTATAACCGGGATGTAGCGGTTTTTCCGGTTCTTAGAAGAATTTTTGAAAAGATTACCAAACAGCCTTCCTTCTACCAATCGCCTACCGATATGGGTGTGAATCGGGCTGGATTTGGAATCATTGACGATGAAATCGTAAGAGAGGCAGCTACGCAAGAGATTATTCGTCGATATTTCCGATATGCTTGTGAATATGCCATGGGATTTACCGATAAAGAGACCGTTCAGAGAGTTGAACTTTTGCTTAAAGACTTAAATGTAAAACCAGAAGACCGTCTTGTCGTCAAATATGCAAGACAAGCCGCCCTTGAGGCTGAAGAAAAGGGGAAAGGGAATGAAGGTATTTTTTGTGGAGCGGCGATCGAATTGGCTGATGGAACCATCATTACGGGCAAGAATTCCCAATTGATGCATGCCGCTTCCGCTTTAGTTCTTAACGCAGTTAAACACTTAGCTCATCTCCCGGATGAGATTCACCTTCTTCCTACCCATATTATGGAATCGATCAGCCATTTCAAAAAGGATGTGCTTAAGGGAGGAAGAGTAAGTCTTGACCTAGAGGAAACACTGATTGCACTCAGTATCAGCGCGATCATGAATCCTGCTGCTCAATTGGCCATCGAGAAGCTCAAAGAACTATCAGGCTGTGAGGTTCATATGACTCACATGCCTACTCCCGGGGATGAAGCAGGCTTACGAAAATTGGGGGTGAATTTGACCAGCGATCCCGATTTTTCTACCAAACGTCTTTTTGGATGGTGAACGGGGAAAGATTAATTTAACACCATAAGAAAATTTTGGTCATCAAAACAAAAAGTCCACCCGAAAGGATGGACTTTTATCAATCCCCGTTTTCGCGGGGACAATTCTTAATCTTGGCAACGTCCTACTCTCCCACACAGTTACCCATGCAGTACCATCGGCGCTGAAGGGCTTAACTTCCGTGTTCGGAATGGGAACGGGTGTTTCCCCTTCGCTATGGTCACCAAGAAATCCAATCTAAAATATTGGAATATTGGAATGTTGGAATAATGGGTAAAAAAAACATTTTTCGTTACCCAATATTCCAGTTTTCCATTATTCCACCATTCCATCAAAAAAAGAATATGGATGTCCACTCAAAGCGGATATGCCTCCCGCCCCTTGGCGAGGCTCGCCTTAGGGGCTTGGGGGAAGGGCTCCTTATTTAGAATTTCAATTATGGTCAAGCCGATCGACCAATTAGTATCGGTATGCTCAATGCCTTACGGCACTTACACATCCGACCTATCAACCTCGTAGTCTCCGAGGGGTCTTATCCTGATATTGCTATCAGGAGGGATACCTCATCTTGGGGTGGGCTTCCCGCTTAGATGCTTTCAGCGGTTATCCCTTCCGAACACGGCTACCCAGCGCTGCGACTGGCGTCACAACTGGAACACCGTCGGTTCGTCCATCCCGGTCCTCTCGTACTAGGGACAGCTCCCCTCAAGTATCCTACGCCCACGGCAGATAGGGACCAAACTGTCTCACGACGTTTTAAACCCAGCTCGCGTACCGCTTTAATTGGCGAACAGCCAAACCCTTGGGACCTGCTACAGCCCCAGGATGCGATGAGCCGACATCGAGGTGCCAAACTCCCCCGTCGATGTGAACTCTTGGGAGGAATTAGCCTGTTATCCCCGGCGTACCTTTTATCCGTTGAGCGATGGCCCTTCCACTCGGGACCACCGGATCACTAAGGCCGACTTTCGTCTCTGCTTGACTTGTAGGTCTTGCAGTCAGGCTCCCTTATGCCTTTACACTCTACGGCTGGTTTCCAATCAGCCTGAGGGAACCTTTGCGCGCCTCCGTTACCTTTTAGGAGGCGACCGCCCCAGTCAAACTACCCACCAGGCAATGTCCCCGATCCCGATAAGGGACCCGGGTTAGAATTCCAAAACAATCAGGGTGGTATTTCAAGGACGACTCCATCCCGGCTGGCGCCGAGATCTCACAGTCTCCCACCTATCCTACACAGACTATTCCGGAATTCATTGCCAAGTTGTAGTAAAGGTGCACGGGGTCTTTCCGTCTTGCCGCGGGTAGACGGCATCGGCACCGTCAATACAGTTTCGCTGAGTCCCTGGTTGAGAGAGCGGGGAAGTCGTTACGCCATTCGTGCAGGTCGGAACTTACCCGACAAGGAATTTCGCTACCTTAGGACCGTTATAGTTACGGCCGCCGTTTACCGGGGCTTCGGTTCAACGCTTCTGCTCCGTCAGAGACGGAACATGACGAATCCCCTTAACCTTCCGGCACCGGGCAGGCGTCAGAGCCTATACATCGTCTTTCGACTTCGCAGGCTCCTGTGTTTTTAGTAAACAGTCGCCCCCCCCATTTCACTGCGACCAAGATCTGCTCGGGGAGCGAATCCCTTCACAGATCCTGGCACACCTTCTTCCGAAGTTACGGTGCTAGTGTGCCGAGTTCCTTAACCAGGGTTCTCTCAAGCGCCTTAGGATTCTCTCCTCGCCTACCTGAGTCGGTTTGCGGTACGATCACCTGGTTGGCTTGCTAGAGGCTTTTCTTGGCAGTGTGGGGTTAGCCACTTCTCTCTTGACCGAAGTCAAGAGATAGTCATCGCCTCTCGGTGTTTATTGCTGGGGCTCCGGATTTGCCTAAAGCCCCCACCTACGGGCTTGAACCAGGGCATCCAACACCTGGATGGCCTACCCTACTGCGTCCCCCCATCGCTCAAACGCCAACCGGGTGGTACAGGAATATTAACCTGTTTCCCATCACCTACGCTTCTCAGCCTCGGCTTAGGGATCGACTAACCCTGAGAGGATTACCCTTGCTCAGGAAACCTGAGGCTTACGGCGTGCTGGTTTCTCGCCAGCATTATCGCTACTCGTGCCTGCATGATCTCTTCCATCTCGTCCAGGTGTCCTCGCGGTCACCCTTCACCCTACAATGGAATGCTCCCCTACCATTCCGCCTTACGGCGAAATCCGTAGCTTCGGTAATGTGCTTAGCCCCGTTACATTTTCGGCGCAGAACCGCTCGACCAGTGAGCTATTACGCTTTCTTTAAAGGATGGCTGCTTCTAAGCCAACCTCCTGGCTGTCTGAGCGTTTCCACATCCTTTCCCACTTAGCACATTTTAGGGACCTTAGCTGACGGTCTGGGTTGTTCCCCTCTCGTCCATGGAAGTTATCTCCCACGGGCTGACTCCCAGGATAATGCTTAACGGCATTCGGAGTTTGGTTGGGTTTGGTAGTCTGGTAGGACCCCTAGCCCATCCAGTGCTCTACCTCCGTTAGCAACTCACCTGAGGCTATACCTCAATATATTTCGGGGAGAACCAGCTATCTCCAGGTTTGATTAGCCTTTCACTCCTATCCACAGCTCATCCGAGAAGTTTTCAACCTTCACCGGTTCGGGCCTCCATCCCGTGTTAACGAGATTTCACCCTGGCCATGGATAGATCACCTGGTTTCGGGTCTACTCCCTGCGACTCAACGCCCTTTTAAGACTCGCTTTCGCTCCGGCTCCTCCGCCTCAGGCGGATTAACCTCGCCACAGAGAGTAACTCGCAGGCTCATTATGCAAAAGGCACGCGGTCAGACAGAATAGCTAAAAGGCGAACCCTTTAACTATTCAACGTCCTCCCACTGCTTGTAAGCATACGGTTTCAGGTACTATTTCACTCCCGTCATCCGGGTACTTTTCACCTTTCCCTCACGGTACTCGTTCACTATCGGTTGCCAGGTAGTATTTAGCCTTGGAAGGTGGTCCTCCCAACTTCCCACAGGATTTCCCGTGTCCCGTGGTACTTAGGAACCAACCCCAGAAAGCCATCTTCTTTTCGCCTACAGGGCTATCACCTTCTATGGCGGACCTTTCCAGATCCTTCGACTAAGAAGACGGTTTGTAACTTTCCGAGATGGCGGCAACCATCTCCGGGCTGGTCCTCTAACCCCGCCTGGGCAACGCTTGCCGGCTTTAACACCCAAGCGGTTTAGGCTCCTCCCCTTTCGCTCGCCACTACTCAGGGAATCTCGTTTGATTTCTTTTCCTGAAGGTACTGAGATGTTTCAGTTCCCCTCGTTCGCCTCCCATCACTATGGATTCATGATGGGATGTACCGACATTACTCGGTACGGGTTTTCCCATTCGGAGATCCCCGGATCAAAGCCTGTTTAGCGGCTCCCCGAGGCTTATCGCAGCTTACCACGTCCTTCATCGCCTCCTGGCACCAAGGCATCCACCGTATGCCCTTAGTAGCTTGACCATAATATCCTTTTATGACGGCGCCTTTATCCATATTCAATTGTCAAAGAGCAAGAAACCTCTTAATGGTTTCTATTCAATCTATCCTAACAGGTTTAAGAAGGTTTGCGGTCCAATCCTCATCTCTCATGATCATGGTGGAGATGAGCGGATTTGAACCGCCGACCCCCTGCGTGCAAGGCAGGTGCTCTCCCGCTGAGCTACATCCCCATCCCAAAAAAAATTTCGAAATTCAAATTTCGAAATTATCACTTTGGTGGGCCTAGATAGATTTGAACTATCGACCTCACGCTTATCAGGCGTGCGCTCTAACCAACTGAGCTATAGGCCCTCTGGCTTTCAAAAATTTAATGGCCTATAGCCTCTCGTTCTCAGGGAATTTTTGAGCTATAGACCCTTCAATGGAATAATTCCCACTTCAAGGGACCTTCTCAAACCCGTCTTTCTCAACTTATGAGGGGTTACCGTTTTGGATCCCAATTCTGAAGACTCTTGCTTTGGAGTTTTAAACTCCTTAGAAAGGAGGTGATCCAGCCGCAGGTTCCCCTACGGCTACCTTGTTACGACTTCACCCCAGTCACCAACCATACCTTAGGCGCCTGCCTCCCCAAGGGTTACTCGGGGTTAGCCCAGCGACTTCTGGTACAGTCAGCTCCCATGGTGTGACGGGCGGTGTGTACAAGGCCCGGGAACGTATTCACCGCGGCATGCTGATCCGCGATTACTAGCGATTCCGCCTTCATGGAGTCGAGTTGCAGACTCCAATCTGAACTGAGAGCGGCTTTTTGGGATTAGCTCCACCTCGCGGTATTGCAACCCTTTGTACCGCCCATTGTAGCACGTGTGTAGCCCTGGGCATAAAGGCCATGATGACTTGACGTCGTCCCCACCTTCCTCCCCGTTAACCGAGGCAGTTTCCTTAGAGTGCCCAACTCAATGATGGCAACTAAGGATGAGGGTTGCGCTCGTTGCGGGACTTAACCCAACATCTCACGACACGAGCTGACGACAGCCATGCAGCACCTGTGCTGGCTCCCC